>Ga0209581_1000257_pt1 | contig 152855 bp, 109 predicted proteins | sample Coa_R2_FD_187160 | JGI IMG/M metagenome (GOLD analysis project Ga0209581, IMG submission 187160) | Surface soil microbial communities from Centralia Pennsylvania, which are recovering from an underground coalmine fire - Coalmine... | ecosystem: Environmental > Terrestrial > Soil > Unclassified...
AGATCCATCGTAAACGGGCTTTTTCTCGGCATCAGAGACGCGGTTCCTCTGATGCAAGAGTATCAGATTACGTCACCGTTTGGGTCTTCACAATACGTCACTGTATTTACGAATGGATGTACTAAGCGTCAGCTCCGGATCGACCACCGCCAGGCGCGGCAGCATCCAGGCGCTGCGCAGGCTGGCTTTGACGCGGTGCTCCGGCGAGGCCAGCACCGCGTTGCGCGTGACTTCGGAACCGGTGCCGGCAGTGGTCGGGACGGCGATACACGGGGCCGAGGGGTGCTCGAGCGGCCGCCCGCGGCCAATCACCTCCAGGTAGTCCAGCGGATCGCCGGGGTTCGTCAATAGCGCGGCCAGGGCTTTCCCGGCGTCGATGGCGCTGCCGCCGCCGATCGCGATGACGTGGTCGCAGGACTCGCCGCGCGCATATGCGGCGCCGCGGCGGATGAGGTCAACGGTTGGCTCTCCGGGAATCGCGAAGGCTGGCCCTGCGACGCCCACCGCAGCCCTCGGCGAGGAGCCGGTCACAATCAGCGCGCGAATACCCATCGCCGCCGCCGCTTCGGCGACGGCGCGCAACGCGCCGTCGCCAAAGAGAATGCGTCCCGCGGTGGCGAAGTCGAAGCGCATCCCCTACCAATCCTGGTCTGGCGGACAAACATTGGTATAGGTCTGGCGCGTGCGCGGCTCGGCCAGCATATCGGTAACTTTGGCCAGCCAGTTGTGGTAGTGAGCGGTCTCCTTGTGAGCGGCCTGCGCCGCGGCGTCGCGGTAAACCTCGAGCAGCATGAATCGGCTGGGGTCGTCAGTCTGCTCGATGACGTCGAAGCGCACAACGCCGGGTTCCCGTACGCTGTTGCTCGCGTTTTCGATGGTGGCCTGCTTGAAGGACCCGATCAGTTCGGCCTTGACGTGCACGTGGACGTGGAGAATGATCATGGCGATAGCACCTGTTCGCAAGTGGTTGGAACTCGCGCCTCAAAGTCCTATGTTCGCAGGTGCGGTTCCAATTGTTGCGCTGGTTCTTCGCCGCCGGCTTTAGACGCGCCGCGCCGTCCAGTGCGCCCGCCCGTACTCTTCGCCCAGTTCGACATCACCGCTCATCTCGCCAGCGGCGATGCGTCCGGTGAATCGGTAGCCGAACACGGCTCCCTCATAGGCGCCGGAGGTCCGAATCTCGACGTGGGCCCCCGAAACGGTTCCGCGCAAAGTGCCGGTGCGGACCACCCGGCTCGAATAGGTGCCCGCAATCGTATTTCCCTGGGCGTTCACCTGGAATCGCTGCTTCGTCTTTCCGGCGACGAAGCGGATTTCTACTTCCCACGCCCCACTCAGGTCCGTCGCGGGGGCCTCCGGCGGCGCCGGGAGCGGCAGCGCCGGGCTCTTGCTCAGCACTTCGTGCAACCGCTCGGCAACCAATTTATACTCCCCTGGATACATGGCGGCTGGACGGATCACGAATGAGCGTCCTTCGCCTTCAGCGTGCGTCATGATGCGCGGCTCGCCATCCAGCAGCATCTTGCCGACTTGGCCTGCCGTCCAGGAGACCTTCGCGCCGTCCCATTCGATCTGGAGCACCGGATAGTAACTCTTGCGCGTCGGCTCGATCACCGCGGTCTGCACACCCGGGATGCCCGCCAGGCGCGAGATGATGTAGTCGTACCACGACCTCCACTCGCGGTCTTCCGCGTCGCGGTCGCGCTTGTGAACCAGCGTTTCAACCGCCACCAGCGCGCCGACGATCTCTTCCTTGCTTACCTTGATGGCACGTGCGAACGTGATATGCGGTGAACTGCAGGCATACGCGGCGCGGACCAGCTCCGGCCGTCCCACTAGAATTCCCGCGGTCTGGGGGCCGCGCAAAATCTTGCCGCAACTGTAGGCGACCAGGTCGGCGCCGCCGGCCAGGAACGGATTCGGCCGCAGCGGCAGCTCGGCGGCGCCATCGATCAGCAGCGGCACTCCCTGCGAATGCAGGGCCTGCGCGAACTCCCCCAGCGAGAACCGGTTTCCGGCATCCAGAATGTTCGCCTGCGCCGTCGCCATGAAGACCCGGGAATTCAGGGCGCGGCGCACGTCCTCCAGTGTCTCCACCTCGACCATCCTGGCGCCGGAGTTGCGCACCGCGTGGTCGTAGGCGCTCCGCGACCACCTCGGCACGATCACTTCGTTCGGCAGCCCGGTAGTGTCCGGCAATTGCTGCATTGTCTCCGGATCGCCGCCCGCCAGACACGCCACCGTGCCGCAAGTGACCGCGCCCGCCGCTCCCGAACTGACCATCGCGGCTGGTACGCCCAACTGCCTGGCGATCCGCTCGCCAACCGCCGCCATCAACTCGTCGATGTTGACATGGTAGTGGGAGGCCTGCCGGATCGCCTCCACCACCTCCGGCAACAGGGCCGAACCACCGTTGATCGTATAGGTGGAAGTGCAATTGATGAAAGGCCGGACTCCCAGGCGGGTGTACACCTCCGGTCCGTCGCCGCGCTTGGGCAAGGATGCCGCGGAAGCTGCCGCCGGGCCAAACAACCCGGCAGTCACCGTCAGCGGTCCCGCCTGCAGCAAATCCCGCCGGCTGCAGGTGCCGGTGCGCTTCTTGAGTGGCATGTGAACTCCTGAGCGGTCAGGATATCACGGACCGAAACGCGGGCCAATCGAAGAAAGGCGGAAATCAAAGCCCGGGAAGGTGGTGGGTGCGATCACCCTCAAGCCCGCTGCGGGCATTGTGGAATTTCACCCAGGGCAATGGTATTTCGCGCACTGTTGTGCTTGAAAGGTGCGAAGGAAGACCGCTGTATGGGCCTACCTTGGCTTGCCCTGGGGAGGCGCGGACGTCCCTGCCCCGCGTTCGCCAATATCCTGCGTAGCCGCGCAGATGCGCTCGATCTGCTCGTCGAAATCCTGTAACTCCAAATCCAGTAATTCGCGCCACACGATTCGCTGTTCAATGGCCTTGCCGAACAGGGGATCTCCGCTGAGCGAGCGCTCTAAGTCGAGTCGCTGCAATCGGGCCCGCCCCTCCGCGAGCCGCTCGTAGATCGTCGGAACTCGTACTTTCTGCACGGGTCGCCTCCGCCAGACTCTCTCCTGCACGTCGATCGCCGGAACTGACCTGGGAGGACGGGCGTATCCTGCGCGCCCCGTTCAAAACAAATCCAACTGGCGCAGCCGGACCGGCCAGGTCCGGACGGGAAACGGGGCGAATTGGATCTCGTCCAGCAGCCAGAGCTGACCACGCTTGTTGGCGCGTGTTCGGCGCGTCATGGCCAGACGCTGGGGCGTGTCATTCTTGGAGTGGCAACTGGGGCAGAGCACGGCCACCGAGAAGCGGTCCGCCGGATCATGGGACAGATGGGCGACGTTCAGCAGCCGATGGGACTTGCCGCATCGCTGGCAGACGTTACCGGCCGCGGCCAGGGCCGCCAGCCGGAATTTGCGCCAGCGGGCATCGTAATATTTCCGGTATTCCGGTCGAATCGCCATCTCGAAACGCGACTGCGCAGCGCACCGGCACACGGATTTCTCCGGCGCAGGCCCTCACGCCGGCTCCACAGCTTTCACCTCCACAATAGCGCAAATCCGGCGAAACACAAAACATTTTCGTGGATTCATGTCTCGGTTTGGACACTGCCGGGACGGCTATGATCTGCTGTATTCGGAGGAACGCAAATTGGTCATGAATTGTGGAACAGCGGTTTGTCGGGCGGGAGGCATCGTCTGCTGGGTGCTTTCGCTGACCCTGCTGCGGGCGCAGCCGGGCTATCCCAGCCGGTTTCGGCCGGCCCTGGCATCCGAGGCGCGCGTGGCCTCCGCCCTGCGGTCGATCGCGGGGCGCCAGGAACAGTTGATTCAGGATTGGATCCGCCTGGCGGAAATCCCGGCTTCTTCGGGCGCGGAACAGGCGCGGGCGGAGTACGTGCGTGGGCAACTGGCTGCCATGGGATTTCCGAACGTGCGGACCGACGAGATGGGCAATGTCATCGCCGAGCGCCCCGGCACTGACCCCAAGGGACCGGTCATAGCCTTCGCCGCGCACATGGACACGGTTTTCGGGTCCTCGGTCTCGCGCAAGGTGAGACGCGAGAATGGCCGGCTGTACGGTCCCGGCATCGGCGATGATAGCGCCGGCCTCGCGGCGCAACTGGAGATGTTCCGCGCTCTTCAGAAGGCGGATATCCGGACCCGGGGCGAATTGGTGTTCGTGGCCACGGTGCAGGAGGAGACCCGCTTGCGGGGCGCACGCGCCTTTCTGGCAAAGTCCGGCATCCGGCCGGACATGTTCGTCGCCGTGGATATCTGGCTGGGCGAGGTGTGGTATGGCGCGCTGCGCATCAGCCGGCTGAAGTTCTTCTACACCTCCCCGGGCGCCCACACGCTCTTCAGCCGCGGACAGCCTTCTCCGGCCCGCGCCCTGGCCGCGGGCATCCAGGGTGTATACGGCGTCCAACTCCCACCCGTGGAACCGGGTATGGGTGGAATGAAACTGCCGGTCGTCAACATCGGCACGCTGGGAGGCGGCACCGTGGTGAACGCGATTCCGCGGGAGGCCTGGTTCACGGTGGATTTGCGCTCGCTGGACAGCGCCACGCAGGACCGCCTGGAATCCGAGGTAGTGCGGGCCGCCAAGGCCGCGGCGGATCAGGAAGGCGTTGGCTTCCGCGTGGAGAAGCCCCAGGGAGAGGACGTGGATTTCTCCCAGGCGCGCTCTCGGGAGATCCGGCGGGCGCATCCTCTGGTCCAGACCGCCGTAGACATTCAGCGCTATCTGCACCTCACCCCGCCGGGCAGCAGCGAACCTCTCGATATGGGTTCCACGGACGCGAATGTGGCGGTGGGGACGGGGATGCCGGCAATCGCGGTGGGCGCGGCCCGCTACACCGGGCCGCATACCCTCGACGAGGTCGCCGAAGAGAGCTCTATCGTACCGGGGACGAAAATGCTGCTGCTGCTGGCAGCTTCGCTGGCGGGGCTGGGAAACCCGTGAGCCAAGCGCGAGATAAAGATTCGCGGCCCGTGGCCGTCAGAACATGACCTGGCCGCAGTCGATGTTGTAAGGCTGGCCGGTGATGGCGCGGGCCGCCTCGCTGGCCAGGAACACCGCCAGGTCCGCCACCTCCTCGGGCTCGACCCGCCGTCCCATGGGCGTCAGGCTCTTCTCCAGATCCTCGAAGGACTTCCCGAGGCGGCGCGCGTCGTAGGTCAGGCGCATATTGTTGATGTCAGTCCGCACCGGTCCCGGGCAAATCGCGTTCACCGTAATCCCGTCTTTGGCTACCTCGAGCGCGAGCGTGCGCGTCAGCCCGAGCAGCCCGTGCTTGGTGGCCGCGTACGCCGCGCCATGAACAGCGCCCACCTTGCTGTTCACGGAGGCAATGTTCAGGATGCGGCCCCAATGACTGCGGATCATCGCCGGCAGCACCGCCTTCGAGAGAAGGTAGGGCGCCGTGAGGTTGATCATCAGGGACCGGTCCCAGTAGTCGTCGTCGAAATCTACTAGCGGCCGGGGATTATAGGCGCTCACCAGGGCCGCGTTATTGACCAGAATCTGGATCTCGCCCAAGGCACGCTCGACCTCGCGAACCAGCCGCGCCGGAGCGCCGCGGTCGGCGAGATCCGCCGGCAGGGCGAGGGCTTCTCCACCCGCCTCCCGGATTTGATTCGCGGCCTCGTGCAGTTGCGGCTCACTGCGAGCGCTGAGGGCAACCCTGGCTCCGCTGGCGGCGAAAGCCAGGGCGATCGCGCGGCCGATGCCGCGGGCCGCCCCGGTGACCAGGGCTACCCGGCCTTGTAGCAACATTCCCGTCCTCCCGGCAGGCACCAATTATCGCACTGGAGCCGGATTTGCGGTGGCGCGGTCGAGCGGTTGACTCCCGGGCAGCCGGCTCGTTACCTTGTCTCACATGTCCAGAACGATTCTCCTTCTCGCCGCCTGGGCGTGTGCGGCCTTTCCCGCCGGATTTCAATCCTCCGATCTGCTGAAGATGCGAGCCGTGGGCGGCGTGCAGTTCTCCCCCGACGGGTCGCGCCTGGCGTACACCATCACCCGCAACGACGGACCGCGGCGGCCTTTCGCGCAGCTTTGGATCATGACCCTGGCGGATCGCCATTCCATCTGTCTAAGCGCGGGACAGGAACCTTCGAGCAACCCGGAATGGTCGCCGGACGGGAAGTGGATCGCCTATTCCGGGCGAATGGACGGCAAGTCCGGTCTCATGATCGCGCGGGCGGATGGCTCGGAAAAAAGGTTCCTGGCCGAGATGCTGGGCACTAACAGCCCTTTGCCGACCACGGGTAACACCGTCGCCTGGTCGCCGGACGGCCGTCAGATTGCCTACGTGTCGGCGCAGCCCGGCCCCGAGACCGCCGAAGCCACGGGCGACCCGATCGTGATCACGCGGTACCTCTACAAACCGGAAGCCTCGGAGGGAAACTCGCACTTCAATGACAATCGGCGGCTGCACATCTTCGTGGTGGACGTCGCCACGGGCCAATCGCGGCAGCTCACCACCGGCACGCACTACGAGCACTCCATCGACTGGTCCCCGAACGGACGGGAGATTGCGTTCATTTCGAATCGCGAGCCCAACGAGGACCAGTTCTTCAATTACGACCTGCTGGCGCTGGACGCAGCCACCGGCAGGATCCGCCGGCTCACCGCGACCGAGAGCGCCGAGTACCGGCCGCACTGGTCGCCCGACGGCGCTACCATCGCTTATGAAGCCACCAAGCGGGGCCTGACCGATCTGGAAACCACGATGGAAGACACACATGTCTGGCTGATCGGCGCCGACGGCCGCAACCGGCGGGAGTTGACCGGTTCGGTGGACAATCGCCAGGGCGAACCCGGCTGGTCCGCGGACGGCCGCTCGGTGCTCTTCACTGTGCAGGAGCGCGGCAGCGTGAGGCTCTATCGTATCCCCGCCGGCGGGGGACAGGCATCTGTGGTGGTCGGGGAGCGGGGAGCCGTGGGCGCCTGGTCGGTGCATGGCAACCAGTTGGCCTATGTCTTCACTACCCCCGGCGACAACGCGGAACTGTACCTGAAGAATGGCGACCAGCCGCCGGTCCGCTTGACGGACTTGAATCGGGAAGCGATGCAGCGAAAGACCGTGGAGCCGGTGGAATCCTTCACCTTCATCAGCAATGACAACCGGTGGACCGTGGAAGCATTTCTCACTTACCCCGCCGGCTTCCAACCTGACCGCAAGTATCCCCTTATCGTCGTGATCCACGGCGGGCCGCACGGCCAGCAGGGACCGGAATTCAACTTCAAGAACCAGGTCTATGCCTCGCGGGGATGGGCCACGCTCATGGTGAACTATCGCGGCTCGACCGGTTACGGCCAGCAGTTCACCGATGCCGTGTTTGGCGACCAGAACGGCAATGAGGCGCAGGACGTGCTGTACGGTGTGAGCGCGGCCTTGCGCCGGTATCTGTGGATCGACCGCGACCGCCTGGGGATCGAGGGCACCAGTTACGGCGGCCAGTTGAGCGCCTGGCTGATCACCCAAACCGGTATGTTCAAGGCGGCCATTCCCACCGCGGCAATCACGAATATCATCAGCTACAACTACATGACCTACTACAACCAATACGAGGAGATGGAGTGGGGCGCGTTTCCGCACCAGGGTAACCTGATGGACGTGCTGTGGGAGCGTTCGGCGCTGAAGCACGTGGCCGCGGTGCGCACGCCGACCCTGCTGATGCACGGCGAGAATGACAGCGACGTGCCCATCGCCGAAGCCGAACAGTATTACATCGCGCTCAAGGACGTGGGCGTGGATACCGTGATGGTCCGCTATCCGCGCGAAGGCCACGGAATCCGCGAATCCAAGCACGTGGTGGACTGGACCGACCGTTCCATCCGCTGGTTCGAAAAGTACTTCCACTAGCCGCAAAACGGCCATGATTTCGCTGGGCGACAACCTGCGCATCGCCGCCGGCGCCATCCGCGCGCACAAGTTACGTGCGGTGCTGACGGTGGTGGGGTTGACCATGGGGGTGGCCACTCTCATCGCGGTGATGACGCTCATCCAGGGAGCCAACCTCTATGTGGAGCGGAAGGTCGCCAACCTGGGCACTAACGTGTTTCGCGTGAGCCGCCTGCCGTTTGCCGTAACCGATTTCACGGCCCTGGTGAAAGCCCAGCGCAACAAGTACATTACGCCCGAAGACTTGAGCGCCGTGCAGGCCGCTTGCGTGCACTGCGCTCAGGCGGGCGCATCACTCTCCACGACGGTCACCCTGCGCTACAAGGACCGCCAGCTCGACGACGTCACCCTGTACGGCTACACGCCGAACATGGCCGTGATCGACACGCGCACCGTGCAGTCCGGCAGATACTTCACGGACCTGGAAGACACCCACGATGCCGCCGTCTGCCTGATCGGAGAGAACGTCGTGCGCGAATTCTTCCCCGACCTGGATCCCATCGGCAAAGTCGTGCGGGCCGGCAACCAGGAGTACACCGTGATCGGCTCCTTCGAGCGCATCGGTTCGGTGTTGGGCCAGGAACAGGACAATTTTCTGATCATCCCCCTGCACACCTATCTGCGGGGGCAAGGCGCCCGCGCGAGTCTTACGCTCCAGGTGCAGGCCACGGGCGGGGAGAGCCTTTTCCAGCAGGCGCAGGATGAGACCCGCGCTCTCCTGCGCGCCCGCCGGCACATCACCGGCGCCAGGGAAGAGGACTTCTTCGTGGGCACGGCGGATGCGTACATCGCCCTGTGGCAGAGCATCAGCTCGGCGTTTTTCTCGGTCTTTGTGATGGTGAGTTCGATCTCGGCGGTCGTGGGAGGCATCGTGATTATGAACGTGATGCTGGTCAGCGTGACCGAACGTACCAAGGAGATCGGCGTGCGGCGGGCGGTGGGCGCCACCGAGTCCGACATCCTCCGCCAGTTCCTGGTGGAAAGCATGTTGCAGTGTCTGATCGGTGGCGTGACCGGTGTGGCGATCGGCTTTGCCTGCGCCCTGGCGCTGCGTAGCCTGACCAGCTTTCCCGCTGCCGTGCAAACCTGGGTCGCCATCCTGGGAGTCACCCTGAGTTCCACGATCGGACTTTTCTTTGGCATCTACCCGGCGGTGAAGGCGGCCCGCCTGGACCCGGTGGCGGCCCTGAGGATGGAATGAATGACGGTCGCTGAAATCCGCGAAAACCTGCTGGTCGGCCTGGACACGCTGCGCTCGCGGAAGTTGCGCTCCGGTCTGACGGTGCTGGGTATCGTGATCGGCGTGACCTCCGTGATCTCCGTGGCTGCTATTATCGACGGGCTCAACGGCTACATTCGGGGCCGCATTCAGAGCATGGGCTCCCGCTCCATCTTCATTACCCGGATTCCGGCCGGATTTCTGGGCGCGCGCCTGCCGGAAAAGATCCGTACGCGCAAGTATTTGCAGTATGGCGACGCCGCCTATCTGAAAGAGGCCGTGCCGGCGCTGGCCTACGCCACCACCTTCACCAACCGGATCAACTTCGGGGAAGCCGTGGATCAGATCCGTTACGGCGGCGCCCACGTGGAGCGCATCTTCGTGCGCGGCGTCGAGCCGGACTACGCCAGCGCCCTGCAACTGTTCGCCGTGGCGCAAGGCCGTTTTGTCTCGCAGTACGACCTGGATCACGCCCGGGCGGTCGCGGTCATCGGCGCCGCCATCGCCGACGCTCTGTTTCCGCATGTGGACCCGCTGGGAAAATCGGTGCGGCTGAACGGTCGGCCGTACGAAATTATCGGCGTCTTCGAGCGCGACCCTGGCTTGTTCGGAGGCTTCGGCGTTGATCAGTTCGTGTGTATTCCGCTCAGCAACTTTCACAAGAACTATCCCGAGATCCGGGAAGTGTTCATCCTGGCGTCCGTGCGGGACGACGCCGACCTGAGCACCGCTCGGGGACAGCTCGTGGATGCCATGCGCCGACGCCGGCGTCTCTCCTATCACGCCGAAAACGACTTCGAGGTCAGCGACGCCAGTTTCTTCACCAACCTCTGGGACCAGTTGACCGGCGCCATGGTCCTGCTCACCGGGATCATCAGCTCGATCGGCCTGCTGGTGGGCGGGATCGGCGTGATGAACATCATGCTGATTTCGGTAACCGAGCGCACCCAGGAGATCGGTGTGCGCAAGGCCATCGGCGCGCGAAAGTCGGATATCCGGGTGCAATTTCTGCTGGAAGCAGTGACGCTTTCCGGAGTGGGAGGCGTGGTCGGGATCCTGGCGGGAAGCGGGGTGGCTCTCCTCGTGCGCCTCCTGGCGCCTTCGATTCCGGCTGCGGTTTCGCTCTTCTGGGTGGCCGCCGGCGTAGTGATGTCGGTAAGCGTGGGACTCTTTTTTGGCTACTATCCCGCGAACCGGGCGGCCAACCTGGATCCGATCGTCTGCCTGCGATATGAGTGACAAACCGTCAGGGACTTAGCGCTTTGGCCGCTCCGGCCGGCGGCGTTTCGACCAATAGTACTTCATGCGCTCGGAAACCAGGAGACGCTCCGCCCTGGGCATGAACCTGCGCCCCCTGCGCCGTATGGCAGGCCCTGGCTCTCCGGCCTTGGCGTCATGGAGCTCTTCCAGGGCCGCGATGGCCTTCTCGAGACGGATCTTCTCCTCCCGAAGCTCTTGAATGACTCGGTACAGGTCCATGTTCGCCGGCCCCAGCCACGTGTCCTGTTGTAGATTGGTCGGCCTCGCACCGCCCGATCCGGGCGGAGCTCAATCACGCCGCCTGCTCATCTAGACATTGTCTTAATCTACGAAGGATGCTCCCGTTACAAATCAATGTAAACATATTATCAGACCTGAAACTATTAAAAAGTACCTGGCTCAATATGCCTAGTAGTAGTAGGACCGGCAGGGACTGCGGCTCTATCCATTACACCGTAGGCGCGCTCGGCCCATGTCCTCGGTCGGCCTCCCGTTGACCTTGCCGGTCTGTGATACACTGCCGAGCGATGAAGGGACTCAGCATGAAACCGAATGTGACGCGGCGGGACTGGTTTCGAGGTGCGACAGCGGGTGCGCTCGCGGTTGCCGGAGGTGTGGGCGGATCAGCCGGAGCGGCGAAAGCCGCAACCCCTGCCGCGCCTTCCATTGGCAGGGCCATGGATCTCACCGTCAAGAAGGTGGACGCCACGTGGGTCAATGTGCCGTTTCGTCCCGTACCCGCGCGCAACATGATCCGGGAGTTGCCGCACTGGACCATCTTTGTGATCTACAAGGTGACGCTGGCCTGCGGCGTGGTCGGCTTCGGCGAAACCATGCAGTACTACACCTGGGGTACCGTCTCGGACGAGGCTATCGCCAAGGTCATGAATCGCAACGCCGCGGACTTCCTGTGGGATGATTCCCTGGGCTGCGGGCTCCAGCAAGCTCTGTTCGATGCTGTTGGAAAGGCCAACGGTGTGCCCATTCACCGCCTCTTGGGGCATAAGGTGCGGGACCGCGGCTTCATCAGCTGGTGGGCCATCGACCAGCCCGCCGAAGACTGGGTGCTGGAGTGCAAAGACGCCGCGGCCGCGGGATTCACCGCTTTCAAAACCAAGGCCCGGCCCTGGTTCGACTTGATGGACCAGTGCCAGAAACTGATGCCCACCTTGCCTCCTTACATGAAGGTCAATTTCGATTTCAACGCGACCCTCATGGATTCCGCTAATGCCGGCCGCTATTGCACCGAGATCGAAAAGTATCCGCAGGTGTCCATCTTTGAATCGCCCATCCCGCAGAGCGACGTGGCGGGAAACAAGCAGTTGCGCAGCCAGACCCGCGTGCCGATCGCGATGCACTACGGCTCGCCGCCCATCATGACCGCGCTTCGCGAAGACGTCTGCGACGGGTTTGTGATCGGGGGCGGCGCTAACCGCGTGAAAGCGGATGCGACGGTCGCGGCGCAGGCCGATAAGCCGTTCTTTCTCGAACTGGTCGGCACCGGCATCACCGCGACGTTCTCCCTGCACTTCGCCAGTGTGCTGGCCAACGCCCGGTGGCCCCAGGTCGATTGCCACCGCATCTACACCCACCAGATGATTAAGCCCGCCATTGAAGTGCAGAATGGCAGCGCCAAGGTTCCGGACGCCCCCGGCCTCGGCGTGGAACTGGACGAAGAAGCCGTCGAACGCTTCCGCATCCAACCCACCGCCAAGCCGTACCCCTACCCGGGATTGCTGCTGTCCATCCGCTGGCCCGAGGGTGCGACCAGCTACTATGCGCATGCCGAACAGTATTGGGACGACGTCCACAACGGCCGGCTGCTCGTCTTCCCGCGCCATGTCTACTTGGAGCGCATTCCCGATAACGGTTCGCGCGAATGGAAGGAGTTGCAGGCGCGCGCGCAGAAGGGCGGCTTTATGGTGTCCGGGCGGCCGCTCTAGGCGTGAGGCCCCCATTTCTCCGCCGGTTGGTCCGCGCGGCGAGTATCCCGCTCGTGTGCGGCAGTCTCCTGCTGACTGCCGCCCGCTGCCAGGTGCTGGTCCAGCATGATTACGATCCGGTGTCGGATGCCGCCGTAAGCTGGCGGCTGGAACCCGGCGCTCACGCGACCCAGAGCATTACGCTGCCCCGCGCCGTGCGGATCGCCGCCTTCCGCGTCAAGCTGCAGCGCTGGGGCAGCCCCTCCGGCTTGCGCTATCGGGTGGGGAGCACCCTGGACGGCGAGCAGTACGCCTCCGGACCGGTCGAGGCGGCGCACGTCAGCCCCTGGTTCGAGCACTGGCTGGAGGTGCGGCTGCCCCGCCCCGTCGCGGTTCGCGCCAACCAGCCCCTGTTCTTGCAACTCTCCCTGCCGCGGGAGTCCGCGGGCGCTTACGAGATTTACGGAACAGCCTCCGAAGCGGTCGCACGCCCCGAGTTCCGTTCCCGCTTTCAATACGTCGAGAACTGGTACGCCACCGCGGACCGCAGCACCGTCTTTGAAAATACCGCCAATCTCGATTACGGTGTGCGGACGCCCCGCTACGAAGACGGCGCCGCCTTCGATTCCCAGGACCGTGAAATCGCGCCGCTGGACTTCGCCTTCCAGCTTTTGGGCGAGCGCGCCCCGGCGATTGCGGGCGAAGAGCGCTTCGCCTTCATCGAATCCATCACCGGCCCGCTCTACACGCGAAGCAGCCGGTCCCGGAACGCCCAGCCGGCGCCAGGAGAAGTCGCGCTCGACGCCGGCTGGAGCATCGCTGCGCGGTCCTCCAGCCCGGTGGTCGAAACCGCCGTGCGCGAATTTCGGGAGTTCCTTTCCGTCGCCATGGAAGCGCCCGTTCGCAGCAGCGGCGGCAAAACCATCGCGGTGGCCGTCGGCTGCGGTGCGCCGCCGCCTAAGCCGGAAGGCTTCGAAATCACGGTGGCGCCCGGGGCTATCCGAGTCTGCGGGCACGACGATCGCGGCGCCATGCAGGGCCTGCACTACCTGGAAAACAGCATGCGTTTGCGCCGCGCCCCTTTCGTCGCCGCCGGCCGCCAACAGCACGCGCCGCGCTACTCCCCGCGCATCACGTGTGCGCCGTTCGATTCCAAGAGCGAGCTGGAAGCGCCCGTCGATCAATACACGGACGGCATGCTGGCGCGCATCTCCCGCGGCGGATTCAACGCCATCTGGGTGTGGGGCGATCTCGACGAGGTGGCGCACTCCGATGTCTATCCCGAACTCGACCAAGGCGCCCGGGAGCGCCAGGCTCGCTTGAATCGTCTGATCTCCCGGGCCTCGCGCTATGGCATCGATGTCTACATGCAGCTCGCCAGCCGCCCGCTGCCGGAAGCCTTCTATCGCCGGCACCCGGATGTGCGCGGCAGCGCGCTGCCGGCCTATGGAGGGGTCAACATCCTCTGCACCAGTGTGCCGGAAGTGCGCGCCTATCTGCGCTCCGCCGTGCGCGACCTGATGACCTCCGTCCCCGGATTGAAAGGCATCATGTTCATCGTGGGCGGCGAGGGGTTCATGCACTGCTACACGCGCCGCAATACCTGCCCCCGCTGCTCCCGCCGGAAACCCGAGGAAACCATCGCCGAGTTCAGCACTGCGCTGTTTGAGGGTGCCCGCTCCGGCAACCCGCGCGCCGCCGTGGCCCTCTGGCCTTACAGCGCCTCGAATACCTGGTCGCGCGACGATACCACGCAGTCTCGCCTGATCCGGCGCCTCCCCCGGGGCATGATCCTGCTCACCGAGTTCGGCAAGGAAGGCGCCATCTCCTTCGGCGGCACCACCATCCCGGCTTACGATTACCCCATCACCATCCCGGGGCCCTCGGAGCGCTTCGTCACGCAGGCCGCGCTGGCGCGGGAGCAGGCTCTGGGCCTCTGGACCAAGACCGAGCATGCCATCGCCTTGGAGTTCGTCCAGACACCCTATATCCCGGTCTTCTTTCAATGGTCGGAACGCTACCGGAATATGCGCGCCATCGCGAACCTCACTGCCGTGTTCGGCAACTGGATGCATTACGGATTCACGCCTTCGCGCGCCGCGGATGTATTCTACTGGAACATCTGGGAGCAATCCCCGGATGCGGACGATCTGCTGCGGCGCATCGCCCGCCGGGATTTCGGAGAGGCCGCCGCCGGGTACGCCGTGCAAGCCTGGAAGTCGTTCAGCGAGGCCATCCGGCAGTACCCGTTCTCCGGACCGGTGGCTATGGGACCGGTGCAGGCAGGTCCCTCGCACCCGTTGTTCCTGGACCCTTCCTACAAGCCCGCTCACGGCGCCGGACGCCAGTTTAAGAACGATCTCAATTGGACCCGGCCGTGGGGACCGGAGCTAGCCATCGCCCAGTTCGACAAAATGGAGAAGCTGTGGGCCCCCGGCGTGGAGGAATTGGAGCGCTGTGTGGCCGCGGCCGATCCGGACCTGCGCGCGGAAGCGCGCCGCGAGCTCGGTGTGGCGCGCGCGCTGCTGGCCTCTCTCCGCAGCGCGCGGAATGTGGCCCGGTTCTACCTGTTGCGGGACCAATTGGCCGCCGCGGAAAAAGCCGGTGACAAGGCCCACGCTAGGGAATGGATCACCGCCATGGCCGCCGTCGCCGCGGCCGAACGGGACAACGCCCGCGACTCGCTGCCCTTCGTGCGCGCCGATTCCCGCCTGGGCTATGCCAATTCAGGCAAGAACGATCAGACCGGCGTGGCACGCGGCGGGATCTACTCCCCCGCCAGCATCGAGAAAAAAATCGCCCAGGTGAACCGGCTGCTGAGGGAGCAAATCCCCGCCTGGCGCCGCACCCACGGCTTGGATTGAAGCTCCGTATCCGAACCGTTGGCTACCAAGCCGCGACCGGCAGGGAGCGGTTCTTCGCTGTTCAGCTCCCCTACACCTTCGGCAATGGATAGCTGCTGCGATACTGCTTGGTCAGCATCGCGTTGGCAGCCTGGTCGTCGCCGAAGGTTTCGGTCTGCGGATCGAAGCGCACATCCCGCCCCAGGTGGTAGACGATGTTGCCCAGGTGGCACAGCGTTGTGCTCAGGCGCCCGATCTCCACGTCCGCGTTGGGACGCTGTCGGCTCTTCACGCACTCCAGGAAGTTTGCCTCGTGCGATCCCCCGGAGTTTTTCACCACCTTTTCGATCTCGTTGTGCTTGCCGTACACCTTCCACCCGTCGCCGTCCACGATCAGGGTTGCGTCCGAGCCGTAAAAGCCCGTGCCCGCGCGCGTCCCTTCGATCGGGTCCTGGTCGCCGAAGCTGCGCAGCTCCCAGTTCAGCAGCAGGTCGCCGAAGTCATAGCTCAGCACCTGCGTGTCCGGGACCTCCTTGGCGTCGTGCAGCCAGTAGATGCCCCCGTGCCCGCTGATTCGCGTGGGCAGGCAATGCTCGGTCTTGCGTAGTTTCTGAATTCCCGCCAGCGCCACGTCCAGCATGTGCACGCCCTGGTTGCCCAGTTCGCTGTTGCCGTAATCCCAGAAGAACCTCCAGTTGTAGTGGAACCGGTTGGGATTGAAGGGCCGCTTGGGTGCGGGTCCCAGCCACACGTCGTAGTCGATGGTGCGCGGCGGGTCCTGATCCGGTGGATTCCCGATGCTCTGCCGCACCTGGCACATCCAGGCTTTCACCAGGCAGACTTTACCCAGCGCGCCCGAAGCCACGAAGTCGGTGGCGCTGCGAAAATGCTCAATGGTCCGCCGCTGCGTGCCCACCTGCATTACGCGCCGGTATTTGCGCGCCGCATCGCGAATCATCTGCCCCTCGCGGATGGTCTGCGAAAGCGGTTTCTCCACGTAGACATCCTTGCCCGCCTGGCAGGCCAGCAGCGCGATGTGCGTGTGCCAGTGATCCGGCGTGGCGATGATCACCGCATCGATGCTCTTGTCTTCGAGCACCCGCCGGAACTCCCGCTCGGTCTGCGGCTCACGTCCCTGGGCCTTGCCCAGCACCGGGTTTACCTGCCCTAGAATGGCTTCATCCAGGTCGCAGAAGGTCTTGATCTCCGCGCCCGCCTTGATGGCGCGCAATGCGTCGCCCTTGCCTTGATTTCGCCCGCCGATGAGCGCCAGCGTCACACGGTCGTTGGCCCCCCGCGCGCGGCCGGTAAGATACAGGAACGCCCCGGCCGCGGCCAGTCCGGCGTTCCGGGTGAAGGATCTGCGGTTCTGCATAGCCGTTGTGAATAGCATACCGCGGCGCCGCTCGTGCCAGGAGCCCCGCTACGGTCGGAGGGACGAAGACGACGACATCCTCGTCCGCCGCGCCCGCGCAGGCGGCAGGCGATGTCTTGTTCATCCCCGACCGGAGTGGCAACCAGGGCAAAACCGCATGATTTTCTCCTAAGAGCAATCTAAATTTCATCTTAGATTTACAACACCAGCTTTTTCAGTAACTTACGGAGAGCACCTGGCTTGACTGCGCGGCGCTTTCCACGCAAACTGTACGCCAGTGAGCCCCGATTACGACAACGCTCGGGCTGCTTGACTCCAACCAAAGAAAGAGAGACCAACATGGATTCACCATCGACCACGGCGGCAGCCGCTGCCCAGGGAAGCACCACCGAGTCAACCGTGTTCACTTCGACGGTAATGAAGCTGGCGCAGACTTACAACCCCGGCGGATACGTGGATTTCACTGTTACCAATGTCCCAAAGAAGCAGTCGAAATTCAGCATTGGCGACACGCCGGCAAACGTCGATTTCAACATTCCGTGGTATGACCCGATTAACAGCAATTTTGCGAATCACAATGTTGTGAGCGTGGTTCCCAATGACCCGTCCAGTCCCAGTTGCTATATCTGGCAGAACGGGGCAAAGGGCTGGGTTTACTACAATAGTGAAGTTCCAAGCAGCTACACGGATGGCACGAAGTTGTTCTATCCCGGGGGCTACTGGACACTGACACTCACCAACGTGAACGGCGCGATGGTGCCAGTCTTCACCCCCTGGACGGACGGCGAAGTGCCGGCCGAGACCTAGAGGCGTAACGCAGCGGGACGGAGTCTCGTTACTGCTGGAAGTGGCGAAGGACGACGACATCCGCCTCCCGCTGCGCCCGCGCCACCGCCAAGCGGCCGTCGCGGGCCCACGCAAAATCCATGATTTGCTGGCTCTCGAAATGCGTCACCATAGTGGGTTCTCTGCCGTCCAGAGGTTGACGCCAGAGGTTGGAAACCGACCCCTGATTCCGGATGAACGTCAGCGCCTTACCGTCCGGAGCCCAAGCCAGGTGCTCGTGGGTGGTAACCGGCAGCACGTCGAACTGCTTCACATGCGGCCCGCCCTCAAACGGGTACACAACGGCCAAAAACCTTCCCAAGCGGGCTGTCCCCGAAATCCATTTGCCGTCCGGCGAAATGTCAGGTTCCGTGGCGGGCTCCCCCCAGTTGACGCGAACCGGTGGCCCGCCTTCCACCGGCATTTTCCAGATCGCGATGCCGTCCGGGGCGAAGCCCGAATACACCAGCCAGCGGCCATCCGGGGAAACCTTGGGACGGCCGCCTTCATCTCCATACGTGAGTCGTGTCAGGCCTCCTCCATCCCTTCCCACCCGCCACACGGCATATGCGTTGTGGCGCCGGGATGCGAAGAACACCCGCCGCCCGTCAGGCGCCAGCACCGGCGCGGTATCGGACCCGGTCGTCCCTGGAATTGCTTGCTTCCGCCCATTCCGCGGATCGATGAGCCAAAGTCCCTGGCTGCTCGCCAACAGCGCCCCATCGCTGGTCCAGGACGGATACCGGTATCCGGGATCTCCGAATGTCACCTGACGCGCCGTCTCGGGATCCTTCGGGTCCAGGACCCAGATCTGCGGGGTGGTGTCATCCTTAATCGTCACCAAGCTGCTTCCATCCCCGGTGACACTTAGATTGGAATAGGAAGCCAGATCGTTCGTGATTCGTTTCACCGCGCCCGAAGGGTAGTCGATCTGGTAGATTTGGCGCAGGCCCGTCGCATCATCTTGAATCACGGCGACCAGCCCCGTCCCATTCGGCAGCCAGGCCAGTTCGGGACGCGGATAGACGCCCGGCCATGGCCCCATCGAGAGCGGCGTCTCCACTCCGTCGGCCATTCGCGCCGTGATCAGGGAATAGTGGAATTCCAGGTTGTTAGCCACCAGCCACCAGGCGGACACGGTTGTGCCATCCGGCGAAAGCGCGGCTGCCGTGATGCGGTCCGGACGGTAGCGATGGAGCACGCGCCGTTCCGGCCCGCCGTTCAGATCCGCGACATAGAGCGTATCTTCCCGTTCACTGTCCCGAAAATATAGAATCCGCTGGCCATCCGCGCTAATGGCTTGGAGCCAGGCGGACCCGCGCACCACGGCGTTGGGAGGGCCGCCGGACGACCTCACCCGATAGATGTTGGCTCCCGGGCTGGGACCGTCGTCGGATCCGAAAAGCAGGTACTGCCCATCGGCGGAGAAAAGGAGTTTCAGGAGCGCGCCTGGGTGGCGAAGCAGCACTGAGCAACCGCCTGAGCTGCTGTCGCAGATCCTCAGCACCGGCTCATTGTCGTCGTCATCCACGTAGGCGATGTGTTGTCCATCCCTCGACACGGCGCAGTCTGAAACCGACCCGGAGTGGCTGAATTGATAGATGCTCCTCTCGCCCGAATTATGCCCCGAGCGCCCAATCACGCCAATCACCAATATCAGAACCCCTGCAAGAACGGCTCCGCCGCGCACCCACGGAATCCTCTTGGGGCGCTGGACCGAAGCCGTCTTCTCGGGCGGCGCTTCCTCGTGAACGCTGTCGGGGGGGAGCGGAACCTCGGGCGGCGTTTCTACTGGCTGCGGCGGCAACTCAAACCGGTAACCCCGCCCTCGCACGGTGTGTAGGTATGTGGGAGAGTCGGCCGACTCCCTCAAAACCTCGCGGATTCTCCGGGCCGCAACGTTGATCGCCGCTTCGAAATCTACGTTGTGGCCCTCAGGCCACAGCTTCCGGCAAATCTCTTCCCGCGTGACCAGCTCGCCTGCCCGCTCCACCAGCAGTTCGAGCATCCGGTACGGCTGCCCGGTCAGGTTGAGAACAACCGGCCCGCGCCGCAGTTGGGCGGCTCGATAATCAAGCTCGAACGGTCCAAACCTGACGGGGGGCTGGCGACTGGCCATGATGGCGCGTGATCCCTACGCTATCAAGCGATCCATTCCGGCGCAAAACCCGGCGCGCTCGCCCCGGATACAGATATTGCGCGCCCGGCGAACGCTCCGGCTCGCGCCGCTAAATCTGCGCGTCGCGCATCAGTTTTCGCGTGAACTCCAGGTCGCGCCGCATAGCCGCCAGCACCTGCTCGCGATCCACGCTCAGCGTCCGTTTGCCGTCCTGCGCGCCTCCCAGGCTTTTGTATTCGTAGTGCACCTGCACCGGGCCCGAAAAGCGGGTCTCTTGCAACATGCGGAAAAAGGCCGCGAAGTGCACCATCCCCTCGCCCATGGGGCACCATTCCGGCGTCCATTCGCCCCGCCCGTTGCGGCTCCAGCGGAAGTCCTTCAGAGCCACGCCGCGCATCAGCGGGCGCATCAGGTGCTCGCTCAGCAGCCAACCGCCGTACCCGCCCTCCACCGTGGCGTGCCCGATGTCGTAGTTCACGCCCACCCAGCGGGAGTCGAAGTCGCGCAGCAGCATCCATAGGTCCCACTGCGGCGCGCCCACCAGCCAGGGCCCCGAATGCGTGTGGTACATAGCGCACATGCTGTAGTGCCGGTTCATGTCCTCCAGCGCCTTGACCCGCGGCTTCAGAGCCTCGATCTGCTCCGGAATCGAGCGGTCCTTGGCATAGGTGAATCCCCCCCAGCGATAGTTCCGGATCCCCAGCTTGCTGGCGGTACGCAGAATCTCCTCCGCGTGCGGCGACTCACAGTCCACGATGCCGGCGGTGATCATGGGCGTTTCCAGCCCCGCCCGGTGCACCGCCTCGACCGCCTTCGGCAGGTCTTCGGTGACGCGCTCGGGCAGCACATGGCCGCCGGCGCGCACGGTCAGGTCCACCCCGTCGAAGCCGATCTGCTTGGCTGCCGCCGCGGCCTCCTGCCAGCCCAGCCACTGCAGGTGCTTGGAGAAAATACAGACTTTCAGCCGCCCGCTCCCGCTCTCCTGCCCCGCCGCGCCGCCCGTCAGTGCGGCGGCCGCCGCCATGCCGCCCAGGAGCCGCCGGCGCGACAGCCGCTCCGTCGTTCGATGATTGTGCTCGTCCATGGCTCTATCAGGAGTATACTCTCGCCACGGACGGTCCGCCCCGCCGCTCTACGCCTCCGCCCTGCCCACCAGAATGATGGCCACCGGCAGGCTGCCGATCTTGACGTGCAGCACCCAATCCCGCTCGCCCTCCTTCTGGAAGCCCGGCAGGCTTTCGAGCGGCGAGGGATAGAGGCTCAGCACCGCGGGATGCGGCCTCCCGATCGTCTGGCGGCTCAACGCCATCAGCTCGTCGTAGCTTGGCAGGGCATCCGGCGCTTTGTCCTGGGCCGCCGGAATCAGCACCACAAAGTCCCGCTGCGGCGCCGCGCCCATGTGGTTGCCGTCCGGAGGATAAAGGCTGTACCGCATGCCGTAAACGCCCGGCTTGATGGAGTGTCCGCGCCGGTCCGCGCCGGCTGCCGGAAACTCGATCACGCCCAGGAACGCCCCATGCGGAACAGCCGGCAGGCTCACGCCTTCTTCGCTGTTCTTTGCGCCGCTGGCCAGCGACTTCGCAATCCACACCTGGCAATAGGGCTTGCCGTCCGGGGCCGTTACCCGGTAGCCATGTGGATCCACGGCGGCGGCCGCCGCGGCCGGCAGAGCCTCCGGTGGCGCGCCGCCAGCCTCCATCTTGTACTGGGCCGCCATGGTGCCCGCGCAGATGGCAACGGCGGCTATCGTAGATAAAAAGACTCTCATATCTACTAATGTGCCACTGCGCTCGCTGGTTTGTCGCGGCCTCTGATAGACTGCTTTCACCATCATGCTTTCGCGAAGAAATCTCCTGCGTGGCGGCCTGGCGGCGGGCCCCGCTCTTCAGCGCCTGCGCTCCCAGCCGTCGCGCTCCCGGCGCCCCAACATCCTCGTCATCCTGATGGACGACCTGGGCTGCCACGATCTCGGCTGCCTGGGCGCGGCCGATTTGAAGACGCCCCATATCGACGGGTTAGCCGCCTCCGGCGCGCGTTTCACCAACTGGTATTCGAACGCGCCCGTGTGCGCGGCCGCCCGCGCCGCCCTCATGACCGGCCGCTTCCCCATCCGTGCCGGCATGCCCGTCAACGGCCTGAACCTGCCCACCACCGAGAAAACCATCCCGTCCCTGCTCAAGCCCGCCGGCTACCAGACCGCGCTGACCGGCAAGTGGCACCTCGGCGTCACCCCCGATACCGTGCCCAACGCCCGCGGCTTCGACTATTTCTACGGCTTTCTGAACGGCTGCGTGGACTACTACTCGCACCGCTACTATTGGGGCGAACCGCGGCGCGTGAATTTCCACGACCTCTGGCGCAACCGCGAAGAAATCTTCGAGGATGGGCAGTACCTCACCGGGCGCCTGGGTGACGAAGCCGTTCGCTTTCTGAGCGCGCCCCGCTCCGATCCCTTCTTCCTCTATTGCGCCTTCAACGCCGTGCATTACCCCATGCACGCCCCGCGGGAGTTCGTGGAGCGTTTCCCCGGCCTGCCGCGCGAGCGGCAGATGTACGCCGCCATGCGTTCCGCCGCCGATGACGCCATCGGCCGGATCCTGCACACCCTGGAACAAACCGGCCAGCGGCGAAACACGCTCATTTTCCTGCTGGGCGATAACGGCGCCACCACCGAGGCGCGCGCGGGCCTGAACCAGCAACCCGCCACCGCAGGCAGCAACCGCCCGTTCCGCGGCCACAAATTCAGCGTCTTCGACGGCGGGATGCACGTTCCCGGCATGGCCAGTTGGCCCGGCGTGATCCCCGCCGGCCAGGTGATCCACGAAGTGGTCATGACCGCGGATATCCTGCCCACCGTCTGCGGCGTGGCCGGCGTGCCCGTGCCCTCCGACCGCACCATCGACGGCCGCGACATGCTCCCCGTGGCCGCCTCGCGCGCCAAATCCCCGCACGGCGCCGTCTTTTGGGCCAACGGAGAGCAATTGGCGGTGCGCCGCGGCAAGTGGAAACTCGTGGTCAACGGCATCACCTACGATGGCACGCCGGAAGGAAAGAAGCCGCTCCAGGGAGACGACGCCCTCTTCCTCTCCGACCTCGAAGCCGATCCCGGCGAGAGCCGCAATCTCCGCCACCAGCATCCTGACTTGGTGGATGAACTGGCCGGCCAGGTTCACCGCTGGCGCGCCGAGGTCGAAAAGCCGTAGCTGAACCAGTGTGGCGGTAGAATACCCCATTGGGCTCGCGGCAGAACATTCAGGGCGCGCCTTTTTCGATATGCAGCATCTCATCATCCTCCCGGACTTGGGCCAGACCACCAGCGAAGCGAAGGTTCTGAAGTGGCTGAAGCAGCCGGGAGATCCCATTCGCCGCGGGGAGCCTCTGCTCACCGTCGAAACCGACAAGGTGGACATGGACGTCGAGTCGTTCGCGGACGGCTTCCTCCGTGGGATCCTCGTCCCGGAAGGCAGTGTCGTGGCGGCGCTGGCGCCGCTGGCCGTGGTGACCGCCACGCTCCAAGAGTCCTGGATGCCGCCCGCGCCCGCAACGGAACAGCCGGCGCCGGAGCCCATTGTCAGCCGGGAAAAGCCCGCCGGCCGCGAAGTCCCGGCCGCGCCGGAGTTGCCCCGGGAGCCCGCCCCGGCGCACGAATTCCGGGCGCGGCCGCTGACGCCGGAGCAGCAACTCGCTATGTTCCGGCGCATGCTGCTGTGCCGGCAGTTCGAGGACCGCGTCTATTATCTGTTCCTGCAAGGCCGGATGCCGGGAACCATCCACCAGGCGCAGGGCCAGGAAGCTTGCGCCGTGGGTGTGTGCGCGGCCCTCGGTCCCGGCGACATGATCACCAGCACGCATCGCCCCCACGAGCACGCGGTGGCCCGCGGCATCCCGGTCCGCTCGCTGATGGCGGAGTTGTTCGCCCGGAGCACCGGCTGCTGCCGCGGCAAGGGCGGCTCCATGCACATCGGCGACGTTAGCCTGGGCATGCTGCCGGCCGTGGCCATCGTGGGCGGCGGGATTCCGCTGGCCGCCGGTTTCGCGCTCGCTTTCCAATACCTGAAGACCGGCAACATCGTGGCCTGCTTTTTCGGCGACGGCGCCACCAACATCGGGCCCTTCCACGAGGCCGTCAACGTGGCCGCCATCTGGAATCTCCCGGTGGTCTTCGTCTGCGAGAACAACAAGTACGGGGCGTCCACGGCCATCGAAAAGGTGACCCGCGTCCCCCACGTGAGCGACCGCGCCGGCGCCTACGGCATCCCCGGCCGGCGGGTCGACGGCAACGACCTGGAGGCCGTGTACGCCGCCATGCTCGAGGCTGCCGCGGCGGCGCGCGCGGGCGCGGGCCCCACGCTGCTCGAACTCGAGACCTACCGCTTCGCCGGCCACTCCCGCAGCGATCCCGGCCACTATCGCCCGAAAGAAGAAGTCGAGCAGTGGAAACTGCGCGATCCGATCGAGCGGTACCAGCGATTCCTGATCGAACAAGGGCTGCTTTCGCCGGAACAGGCGGCGGAAATGCGCAACGAAGTGGAGCGCGAACTGGACGAGGCCGTGGCTTTCGCGGAAGGCAGCCCGCAACCCGCGCCCGAGGATTGCCTGACCGATGTCTTCGCATAACCCCCCGGTGGTCCGCAAGCTCACCATGGCCGAGGCCCTGCGCGAGGCCCTGCGCGAAGAGATGCGCCGCGACGAGCGCGTCATCCTGCTGGGCGAGGACATCGGGGTGGAAGGCGGGTTTGGCGGCGCCTTCACCGTCACCCTGGGCCTCGAGCGCGAGTTCGGACACCACCGCGTGATCGATACCCCCATCTCCGAAGCCGCCATTGCGGGCCTCGCAGCCGGTGCCGCCATGGGCGGCCTGCGGCCCGTCGCCGACGTGCAGTACGGCGACTTCCTGTTCCTGGCCATGGACCAGTTGGTGAACCAGGCCGCCAAGATGCGTTACATGTCCGGCGGCAAGCTCACCGTGCCCATGGTCTTTCGCGCCCCGGTCGGGGCTACCACGCGCGGCGCCCAGCACGCCCAATCCCCGGAGGGCTTTTTCCTGCACGTTCCCGGCCTCAAGGTCGCCTGCCCGGCCACGCCTTACGACGCCAAGGGGCTCCTCAAGACCGCCATCCGCGATCCCAACCCCGTGCTCTTCTTCGAGCACAAGCTGCTCTACGGCAGCAAGGGATCGCGCAAGGAAGCCGGAGGCTGGGAGTTGGTGGCCGACGTGCCGGAAGAGGAGTACCTGATTCCCTTCGGTGAGGCCAAGGTGGTGCGCCCGGGAAGCCGCCTCACCGTGGTCGCCACTCTGCTGATGGTCCACAAGTCCATGCAGGCGGCCGCCATTCTCAGCGAATCCGGAATCGACATCGAGGTCATCGATCTGCGCACGCTGGTTCCGCTGGATGAAGAGGCCATCTTTGCCTCGGTGCGGAAAACCGGACGGCTGGTCATCGTGGAGGAGGACAATCTCACCGGCGGTTGGGGCGCGGAGGTGGCCGCGCGGGTCGCGGACGCATGCATCGACTACCTGGATGGCCCCATCCGCCGGGTCGCCGCGCCGGACACCCCGGTTCCGTTTGCGCCCGTAATGGAGAACTTCTACGTGCCTTCCGTCGAGCGCATCGTGGGCGCGGTGAAAGCCCTGCTCGGCGCGGGCGGCTCTGTAGGATAAGGTATGGACGCGGTCTGTCTTGGCATTCTGGTCGCGGATCTGTTCGCCAGCCCGATTGACGCGCTGCCGCAGCCGGGAGAACTGAAGACCACCAGCGGATTTCTGATGGGCGCCGGGGGCTGCGCTTCGAATACCGCCGCCTGCCTGCGGCGCCTGGGACGCACCGTCCGCGTGGTGGGCAAGGTGGGCGAGGACCTGTTCGGAGATTTCGTCGTGCGGGAACTCGGCGGGCGCGGCATCGATACCTCCGGCGTCACCAGGAGCCGCACGCACCAGACCTCCTCCACCGTAATTCTCAACGTGCTCGGCCAGGACCGGCGGTACCTGCACGTGATCGGAGCCAACTCGGATTTCACGGCCGAGGATGTCGATCCGGCCGCACTCGATGACGCCCGGGTCATGTATGTGGGCGGATATCCGGCCATGCCCGGCTTCCGTCCCGCGGATCTGGCCGCCCTGTTCGAACAGGCCCGGCGGAAGCGCCTGGTCACGGTGCTCGACGTGGTGATTCCAGCGGGCTTCCCCACGCCCATGGACTGGCTCGCGCCGGTGCTGCCCTTCACGGACTATTTCCTGCCCAACGAGGACGAGGCCCGGGCGCTGACCGGCCTGGAAGATCCCCACGAGCAGGCCAAATCGCTGTGGCGCTACAATCCCGGCGGCACCGTGGTGATCACCCGCGGCGAGCGCGGCTCGCTCACCAAGTGCGGCACCGTGGTGGTGGACACCCCCGCCTTTCCGGTGGAGGCCGTGGATGAATCCGGAGCGGGCGATGCCTTCTCCGCCGGGCTCATCACCGGCGTGCTGGAACAATGGCCCTTGCAGGAGGTGCTCTTGTTCGCCAGCGCCGCGGGCGCCTCCTGCACCCGGGCCTTGGGCTGCATCGACGGCGTCTTCACTTTCGAGCAGACCGTGGCCTTTCTGGAAAACGCTTCCGCCGGCGCACCCCGGCCGCAGGGAGCCAATTGACCATGGCGCTGGTTTCGCTCACCCGGATGCTGAACGATGCCGCCAAGGGCGGGTATGCCGTCTGCTACTGCGAATCCTGGAACCTGGAATCCTTCCAGGCGGTCATCGAGGCGGCCGAAGCCTGCCGGTCCCCCATCATCGCCGGGTTCAACGGCGGGTTCCTGCGCCACCGCTCCCGCAAGCAGCCGGAGAACCTGGCGTATTATGCCGGGCTGCGCCTGGCCCTAAAGCGCACTCCCGTGCCCGCGGTTTTCCTGCTCAACGAGTCGGATTCCCTGGACCAGATCCGGGAGGGCATCGAGCTGGGATTCAACGCCGTGATGCCGGAAAGCGAAGGCCTCGGCCTGGAGGCTTACCAGGATTTGGTGGAACAGGTGGTGGAGGCCGCGCACCGCCGCCAGGTGGCAGTGGAGGCGCAGATCGGCACGCTGCCCACAGGCGGAGCGGAGGCCCACGGGCATGCGGAAATTACCGATCCCGCCCGGGCGCGCGACTTCGCCCGCGCCACGGGCATCGACGCCCTGGGCGTATCCGTCGGCAACATACATATTCTGACCAGGGGCAAGGCCTCGATCGACCTGGACGTGCTGCGGCGGATTCGCGAGAGCGTGGAAATCCCGCTGGTGATCCACGGAGGGACCAGCTTGCCGCCGGAATGCGTGCAAAGCCTGATCGCCCTGGGGGTCGCCAAGATCAACTTCGGAACCGTTCTCAAGCAGGTGTACCTGGAGGCGGTCCGGTGCCAGCTTGCGAAGTACCACGCGCCGGACAATCCGCACCCGTATCTGGGAATCGGAGGGGACCAGGACGTAATGATGGCCGGCCGCGAAGCCCTCCGGCAGAAGGTCCAGGAGCTTCTGCGGTTGAGCGGCTCGGCCGGAAGGATGGAGCCATGATTTCAGCCCAGCAGTATCAGCAGGCAACCGAGCGGGCGGCCGGCATGCTCCGCGCCGCCGGAATCGTAATCACGCCGGAAGAACGCGGCCGGCTGGAGGTGGCCGATTTCGGCCTCAACGAACTCGAGAAGACCGGCCTCGAGATCCTCACCTACGTGAACACGGAGAGGTGTTGCGCCAAGGAGATTGTGATGTTCCCCGGCCAGACGTGCCCGGAGCACTGGCATCCCACCATCGGCGGCCGGCCGGGTAAGGAAGAGACCTTCCGCTGCCGCTGGGGCACGGTCTACCTGAACGTCCCCGGCTCGCCCTCCGCCTCGCGGGTTTCGCTTCCTCCGGCAGGTTCGGAAGCCTACTACTCGGTGTTCCACGAAGTCCGCCTGGAGCCCGGCGACCAGTACACACTGATGCCCGACACGCCGCACTGGTTTCAGGCCGGCCCGGGGGGCGCCATCGTCTCCGAGTTCTCCACCCGCAGCACCGACGAGGCGGACCGGTTCTCCGACCCGCGCATCGCCCGCATTCCCGTGGTCGGCGAGTGAGTATGAGCTGCCGCTGGACCATGTCCATTCCTGTTTCCTGCCTCGCAGCGGCGTTGCTTTCCGGCGCCGCGGCGCAGCCCCAGCAGACGCTCTGGGTGGTGCCGCAAACCCACTGGGAAGGCGCCGTCTTCAAGACCCGGGAGGAGTATCTCGAGGTCGGCCTGACGAACATCCTGAAGGCCATGATGCTGCTGCGCAAGCATCCCGAGTACCGCTTCGCGCTCGACCAGGTGGCCTATGTCAAACCCTTCCTGGAGCGCTACCCGGAGCAGGCCGCCGATTTCCGCCGGTTCGTCAAAGAGGGCCGGCTGGAGATCGTGGGCGGCGTGGATGTGATGCACGACAACAACATGCCCGGGCCCGAATCCATCGTGCACCAGATGCTCTACGGCAAGAGCTACTATCGTGAGGCGCTGGGCGTGGACGTGACCGCGGGTTGGGGGCTGGACACGTTCGGGCACAACGCCCAGATGCCGCAGATTCTCAAACTCGCCGGGTTCAAGTCTTACTGGTTCCGGCGCGGCGTGCCCACGCTGAAACTTCCGGCGGAGTTTTTCTGGCGGGGCATCGACGGTAGCCAGATCGCGGCCTACTGGCTGCCGCACGGCTACGGCATGTTCTACGGATCGCCGGGCAACCTGCCGCAGTTCACCGCCTTTGCCAACGAGCGGTTCGCCTCGCTCGACCCCTACGCCCGCGGCAACGACCGCGTGGCGCTGGCGGGCGCGGATGTCTCCGATCCCGAGGAACACCTGCCCGGGATGATCCGGCAGTTCAACCAGGCGCCGCATCCCTTCCGCATCCGCTTCGGCACCCCCGCCGAGTACGAAGCGGTGGTGAACCAGCGCGCCGCGCCCCGGCCGGTCGAATCCGGCGAGCTGAATCCCGTGTTTCAGGGCATCTATAGCAGCCGGATCGAGGTCAAGCAGGCCATCCGGAACCTGGAGCGGCTGCTCACCGCGGCCGAGAAATTCAGCGTGATCGCGGATTGGCTGGGGATGCCCGCGGACCGGGCGGCGCTCGACCGGGCCTGGGAACCCATGCTCTTCAACCAGACGCACGACCTGGCCTCCGGCGTCATGGTGGACAAAGTTTTCGAGGACACCATGCAGAGCTACCGCTACTCGGAGCGCCTCGCCGGCGAAATCATCGGCCAGCGGCTGGAGTATATCTGCTCGCAAATCGATACCCGCGGCGAGGGCGTGCCGGTCGTGGTCTTCAATACGCTCGGCTGGCCGCGCACCGATTTCGCGGAAGTGGACGTCGGGGTGACGGAAGCGGGTGTGACCGGCCTCGCCCTGGCCGGGCCGGACGGCCAGCCCGTACGGCTTCAGGTGCTCCAGCAGGAGCGCTACGGCGACGGGGGATTCCGGCGCGCGCGGGTTGGCTTCGTGGCGCGGGATGTCCCGGCCATGGGCTACGCGGTGTACCGGCTCATCGAAAAACACGGGCCGCCTCCCCCGGACGCTCTGCCGGAAATCTCCGGCATCCCCACGGGCACGCCGGCCTACGAAGACAGCGACGCGATCGAGAACGAATACTACCGGGCGTCCTTCAATCTCTGGACCGCGGAGATGACCAGCCTCAGGCTGAAGGCGAATAACTGGGAAGCGCTCTCCGGCCCCGGCAACGTGGTGGCCCGCGAGCAGGACGGCGGCGATTTCTGGGAACTGTACGGAATCCTCAACGGCGGCCGGATGCTGGCCATGACGGCCCCACAAATGCCTCCGGCACGCGACCGGGCGCAATTCAGCAACGAGTGGGTGGGCGGGCGCTTTGCCGCGGTGAAACGCGGCCCGGTGATCTCCGAATTTCGCGGCGCGCACCCCTTCGGGGACGGCGAGTTTTCCACTACCGTGCGCATGTATGCGGGCGTCCCCCGCATCGACATCACGACCGAGATCCTGAACCACGACAAGCTGGTGCGCTATCGGGTCCTGTTCCCCACCTCCATCCGGGCCGGCGCCGACGTGCGGGAGATTCCGTTCGGCGCCATCGAGCGGCCCCAGGCGCGCGAGTTTCCGGCACAGAACTGGATGGCCTACGGCGACGGCGCCAAAGGACTGGCGCTGCTGAATCGCGGCTTGCCGGGCAACAACACCGCGGGCGGCACGATGATGCTTTCCCTGTTCCGCTCCGCCAAGATCCTGGGCTATTCGTTTAACGGCGGCTACGAACCGGGCATCTCCTCGGATTCCGGCCTGGAGTTGGGCCGCCAGTTGACCTTTCATTACGCATTGGTGCCGTACACGGGCGACTGGAGCGGCGCGGGCGTCTACCGCGCGGGATACGAATTCAATCATCCGCTGGAGGTGCGCAAAGCGGCGCCGCACGCGGGCCGCCTGCCGAAGCGCTGGGGGCTGCTGGAAGTATCGAATGCCGCCGTGGTCACTTCGGCGCTGAAGCCCGGGCGCGACGGCTCCGCCGTGCTGCGCCTCTATGAAGCCGCAGGGCGCCCGGCCAACCCCGTCAAGATCAGTTTCCACGCCGGACTCGCCGCGGCGAACGAATCCGACCTCATCGAAGATGCTGGCCGCGCACTCGCCACGCCGGGCGACGTGATTGAACTCAATCTCCGCCCCTACGAGATCAAAACCCTCCGCCTGCGCCTGCGTCGGCCCTGAAGCGCTGCGGAAAACTCAAACCTTTAGTGCTCTTCCAGCCCCGCCCGCCGGTACAGCCCCTGGATGCGCTCGATCTCCTCTTCCTCCTCGGTTAACCCCAGCGAGCGCACCATCCGGCCGATGGGCTGGCTCGGATCGTTGGACCAGAAAATCCCGCGGTCTTCGTCTTCGTAATAGCGGTATCCCACCTTCTCGCCGTACTTGTTCTTGAGCGCCGCGCCGTTCCGCAATTTCGAGCTCCACGGCAGGATGGCGTAGCTGAGGTCCAGTTGCTCGACCAGGATGTCCTGGGGCGGCCTGATTTGCGCCGTGATCCTGCCGGTGGGCTCGAAAATCGAGGCGTTATTGCGCCAGGTGCTGGAGACGATATAGTAGCGATTCTGCAGAGCGCGGAACGCCGGATGCGCGGTCTGCGGCGATTGCGTGGGCCAGGCCACCAGTTCGGCGCCCTTGCGTGCGAGTTCCCGCCAGCCGCTGTCGAACTCCATGTCGAAGCAGATCTGAATTCCCAGCTTGCCGAAGTCGCAGTCGAAGACCGGAACCTCCTTGCCGGGAGTGGTGCCGCCTTCCATGGAATCGCCGCCGGTCGGCACCGCCAGGTGCAGCTTGCGATACGTGCCCAGCACCTCACCGCCGCGGCCCACCAGGATTCCGACATTCGAGCACACCTGCCGGTTCTCCTCCAGCATGTACATGGGGACGACGATGTAGCAGTGCCGCTCCCTGGCCTTGCGCGTGAACGCGTCCCGCACCGGACCCGCGAACGGGATGGCCTGCGCCACGGCGTTCCCCGAAATCTCGCCGGTGATCGCCACCTCGGGCAGCACCACCAGGTCCGGCCCGCGCCCGTACTTCTGCTGCGAGGTTTCGGCGATCCGGTCCACGAACACCAGCAGTTGGCTCAAGCGCTGCGCGAGGCCGGGATATGTGCCCCAGAACGCTTGCATCACCGTCCCCACGATCACCTTGCGGGGCGGCTGGTCCGAAGTGCTTTTCCTGTGCGTTTCCCCGGCCATGACGGGCCAGACGGTCAGCAGCACGCAGGCTAACGGAATGCGCATCGCGGAGTTGCCCATATCCACTCCAGAATACAGGCATGCCGGGGCGCGGTTGAGGTGCCGGTTCCGCGCAGTGCCGCGGACGCTGCAACTTCAGTACAATCGCAGTCGGCTTTTCCACATGCGGACGTGGCTTCGAATGGCGATATCGATCACTACTCTCGGCGCCGAAGTCTGGGCGCAAAGCGGGGCTGGGGCGCCCACCTGGCGGCCCGTGGTCATGGGCAAGAACGGGATGGTCGCGGCCGAGCATCCGCTGCAAGCCCTGGCCGGGCTGCGTGTGTTGCAGCAGGGTGGCAACGCGGTGGATGCGGCGGTAGCCGTCTTCTATATGACGGCGGTAACCGAACCCAGCGAGGCCGGTCTCGGCGGCGATGGCTTCCTCCTGGCGTATATCAAGAGCCTGAACCGGGTCGTGCTGGTGAACGGCAGCGGCGGCGCGCCGAAACTCGCCACCCCTGAGTTCTACCAGGCCAAGGTGGGTACGGTCCCGCCCGACGGGCCGTATTCCACCACCGTCCCCGGGGCCGTCGGCGGCTTTGACCTGCTGCTCCAGAAGTACGGCACGAAGGACTACCGCTCGTTGTTGGCCGATGCGATCGAAGTCGCCGGGCGGGGCTATGCGGTCAGCGCCTGGGGCGCCGGAAATTTCCGGCGCTCGCGGGAACTGCTGGCCCGTTGGGACAGCTCCGCAAAAGTCTTTCTTCCGGGCGGCCAGCCTCCGGGCGTCGGCGACTGGCTGGTACAGCCCGATCTCGCCCGCGCCATTTCCCAAATCGCCGCGCAGGGGGCCGAAGCCTTCTATCGCGGCGACATCGCCCGCATGACGGCGCGCTATCACGAACGCGCGGGCGGCCTGATCCGGTACGAAGACCTGGCGCAGTTCCAGGCCGAAGAGGCTCCGCCCATCCGCATCCGCTACCGGGGCTACGAGGTCTATCAGGCGCCGCCGAATTCCGGCGGCATCGTCATGCTACTGGCCCTCAACATTCTGGAGGGCTTCGATCTCCAGAAGCTCGGACACAACACGCCCGCTTACCTGCACGTGCTGACGGAGGCCTTCAAGCTGGCGTTTGCCGACCGGTATCCCTACATTACCGATCCGCGTTTCGCGCCCCACGCTCCCATCGAGGAGTTGCTGTCGAAACGTTATGCCGATTTGCGGCGCGGGCTGATCCGGATGGATCGTGCCATCGAGGGTGTCGCGCCGCCGGGGGATCCCCGCGCGGGCCAGGCCATCCTGGCGGGCCACGAGATTCACTATCACCAGCCCGGCCGGCCGGTGGCCGCCACGCCGCGCGACCTGCGCGCCGAGGGCGAACAGACCTCGTCGTTCGCCATCGCCGACCGCTGGGGCAACGTGGTCAGCGTCACGCACAGCGTGAATGGCGGCTTCGGCAGCGGCATGGTGGTGGACGGGGCCGGTTTCCTGCTCAATAACCGCGGCTCGTATTTCGGACTGGACCCGCGGGATATCAACGTGATCGCTCCCGGCAAGCGCACCCGGCAAGGCGCCATTCCAGCCTTGGCGCTGAAGGATGGCAAGCCGGTTCTGGCCTGGAACACGCCGGGCGGGGATACCATTCCGCAGACACTCACGCAGGCGTTCTTGAACATCGTCGAGTTCGGGATGAACGTGCAGCAGGCTGCCGAGGCGCCCTGCGTGATGACCTCGAATTTCCGCGTCTCCATGTACCCCCAGAGTCCGGGAAACGGTCTGGCCATGCCGCAGTTCCTGGCGGACCGCGTCGGCGCGGCGCTGCGCGCCCTGGGCCACCCGGTAGAGCCCTCGCCGCTCCAGCCTCCCTACGGGTCGCCCTCCGGCCCCGGCGCCGTGAAGATCATCCGCATCGATCCGGCCACCGGTGTGATGTTCGGCGGCGCCAGCCCCGGCAAGGACAATTACGTGTTGGGCTGGTGAGCACGTCCGGAAATTTGCGGATTGCAGCTATTCGCATCTTGTTCGCTTGCTCTAGCTTCCTGTGGATGGTAAGCTGTGGCCGATTGCGGCTGGGGTTGCGCCGGCAGTCTGCTCCGCGGCCGTGAAGGAGTCTTCGTAGGAGGCTCTATGCGTTCATGGATCGTCCTGGCGGTCTTTTGCTGTTTTGCCCTTCCCGCCGGCGCCGGCCTCGACCGGACCGTGCCTGCTATCAACGAAATCGAATTGTGGCAGCAGGTCGGGCAGCAGCCTTACGAGTTCACTTGGGTGCAGCGCGAAGAAGACCCGCACACGCTGGTCGATTTCGAAGACCTGAAAGGCTGGAACCTGGAACTGCACGATGGCGCGCGCGGCGAATTCCGCCGCAGCCGCGAACAGCAGATGTGGGGACAGTACGTCGCCAAGTTCACCTTCGCGGGCTCCAACGCGGCGAGCCACGTGATCGCGCGGCCGCCGCGGCCGGTTCCCATCCCCGGAAAGTTCGATTCGGTCGACCTCTGGGGATATGGGAACCGCTGGAGCTGGGTGAAGGACGACACCACGCCGGCGGCCGATGTCTCCGTCCTGGTGACGGACGCCCGCGGCAAAGAGTTCAAAATCGAACTGACCGATATCCGCTGGAAGCAGTGGTGGCTGATTCACCGCAAGCTGCCGGCGGGCATCGCGAAGGAGATGGTCCTGCCCGCCAGGTTCTCCGGCCTCGAGATCGATAAGACCACCAACACCGATCCCCGCTACTTCTTCTGCGATTCGCTGGCGTTCTACCAGGAGGATCTCCATCCGCTCACCTTCCAACCCCAGCCGAAGCGCAACCTGCGGCCCTTCCACGGGCAAATCGTGGGGACCAATACCGGACCCGGCACGCTCCCGTTTCCCACCCGCGAAGAGACTATTCTTCCCTCTAATTTCGAGAAGGACTTCCAGGTCTCCGCGCGCGCGGCCGGCAGGAATCGCTTCGAATTCCGCTACCAGGGGCGGGACGCGGTGGTGGTCTACGAATACCGCCCGGCGAACGGCGGCTTGAGCGAAATCACCGCCGGCGTGGATGGGGGGCCGGCTTTTCATCCGCTCGACGGAGGCGGCTTGCGCTTTGCCGATACGCCCGAGGGTAGCGTGGCGCGGGGCGACCTGCTGGAGGCGGGTTTGGATGGCGGCGTGGTCACCGCCCGGTTCCGCATGGGCTCCCGCATTGCCGAGTACCAGCTTCGCCTCTGGCAGAAGTCGCTGGTGCTCGACGTCTGGTGCGATGGCGGCGAGGCCACCGGGCTCGACTTCGGCCGTGTCTCGGGAGTCTCCCGCCCGCGCCTGATCACGGTGCCTTACATCACCTATGGGGCCACCAATCCGCGCGTGCTGCTCTCCGCGAGCGAGTCGAAACCGGTCTTCACTTCCGTGTGGTTTGACTGGTATCGCACCAACGCATCGGAGCCGTATTGCAGCCGCGAGCCCAAGGTGGCCGGCGACAGCGCGGAAATCAATGGCGGCATGCGCTACATCGCCAAAACCGACGGGCTGCGCAATAACCTTTACGAGCGCATCTTCATCACCAACTCGCCGGTTTACGAGGAAACGCTGCCCACCGTGGCGAACCCGCCCTCTGTGCGGCAGCAGGAAGGCAAACAGGTGCTCTGGACGGTCACCGAGCCGGAGACTTTTCCGGCGGATCACAAGCGCTGCCTCATGATCCGCTCCTACGGGTTGGACAAGGTCATGCAGCATAGCCACGAGGTGACCTGGCGCGACGAGGGCGACAGCAACACCTTGAAGCTGCACGCCGCGCCGCAAAAAGGCGGCGACGCCATGCTCAAGTGGTACATCCGCGCGCAAAACGACATGGGTTGGCTCCAGGGCGTCTACAGCAACTACACGGATTTCTGCACCGTAAACACCAACTGGAACCCCGACCACGTGCAGCGCATGCCGGATGGCGAGTGGCGGCGCGCCTGGCCGCGCAACTACGCCCTCAAGCCCGCCAAGGCCGTCGAATTCGACGAGTACTATGCGCAGCGGATCAAGCGGAAATTCGGCGTGAAAATGTCCTACACGGACGTGCACACCGCCGTGGCGCCGTGGGCTTACTGCGACTACGACGCGCGCGTGCCCGGCGCCGGCACGCTCGCCGCTACGTTTTACGCCTACGGCCAGTTGCTGCTCAACGACCAGCGCGTCTACGGGCCGACGCAGTCCGAAGCCACCTACCAGTGGCTCTACGCCGGGCTCGCCTCCGGGCACTATGGCTGGGTCTACAGCAAGGTCAACCTGCTGACGCAGCCGCTGGACGTGTCGTTCCTGCTGCACAAGCTGCACCCGCTCGAGTGCGACTACGGCATGGGCTACACCTATTACTATCTGAGCCAGATCGATCCGGACTGGCAGACTTCGCCCAAACGCCGCGACTATCTGGACCTGTTCCTGGCCACCACGATCGGCTACGGCAACATGGGCTGGCTGGTCACCGAGTTTGACCCGCCCTCGCCGTTCGGCGTAGAAGCCCTGGCGCGGTCGTACTACATGATGCAGCAATTGCAGCAGCAGTACGCCTTCATCGAGCCCAAGGTCATTGAATACGCCGGCCCGGGTGGGCGGTTCCTCACCCCCTCGCAGGCGCACAGCACCGGCGCGATCGCCGATTCGCGCCTCCACGTGATGTACGAAAACGGCGCCCAGGTTTTCGTGAACCGCTCGCCCTCCGGTCCGTGGACCGTCAAGGATGGCCAGGGCCGCGCGGTCGAGTTGCCGGTCTCCGGATGGCTGGCCTTCAATCCCTCAAGCAACTTTTACGAAATTTCCGCCAACCTGGGCGGGCGCCGCGTCGATTACGTTTCCTCAGCCGGCTACGAGTTTCTCGACGGGCGCGGACGGTGGACCGAGCATGGAAAACTGGGCGTGAGCGGCAGCGTGGCCCTCCGGCAGAAAGGCGCCGGCGTCCTGGAGTTGATCGACATGTACGGCAACGATCGCATTGCCTTCGCTTCGCCGGACACCGGTGTGTTGATGGCCTACGATCCCGACGGCAACAGTCTGGGCCAAGTCGGAACCGCATCGCCCCGCGGCGGCTGGTACGAGTTCAAAACGCTCCCCGGCGCGCGCAGCTACGTGTTCGCGCCGTCGCGGTAATTGCGCGGCCGGTTTCTCCTCGAAGGCGCGGGCGCGGGTGCGCCTACAGCGCGACCTTTTCGCCGGTCCGGCAGGAGCGGTACACGGCGTCTACGATCTCCAGCGCGTGGTAGCCTTCTTCGCCGGAGATCAGGGGCGGGCGGCCGGCGCGAATGGCCTCTCCGAAGTCCAGGAACTGGCGCTCGAAGGGCTCCAGCGAGATGGCCATGGGGTCGGAGGCGCCGGAGGCCACCTCGCGGTCTACGGGCGCGGGCTCGCCGGAATCGTCTTCCACGTCCCAGGTGGTCAGCTTGTCGCCGGAGATGATGGCGGTGCCCTTAGTGCCGTGGAACTCGGTGCGCTCGGTGTAGCCGGGCCAGAAGGCGGTGGACGCCTGGATCACGCCGGTCGCGCCGTTGCGGTAGCGCACCACGGCGTTCACCACGTCCTCGGATTCGATCTTGTGCAGGCTGCCGAGCTGCCAGTAGCCGAATAGTTCACTGACCGGGCCGGCCATCCAGCGGAGGATATCGAGCTGGTGGATGGCCTGGTTGATGAGCGCCCCGCCGCCCTCCACCGCCCAGCTTCCCTTGATGGGGCGGGAATAATATTGCGGCGAGCGGTACCACTTGACGTAGCAATCGCACTGGATCAGGCGGCCGAGGCGACCATCAGCGATGGCCTTCTTGAGAAACTGGCTGGAATCGTCGAAGCGGTGCTGGCTGACCACCCCCAGCACGATGCCGGCCTGGCGGGCGGTCTCGATCATGCGCCGGGCGGTCTCCAGGTTGGTCGAAATGGGCTTCTGCACCTGGATGTGTTTGCCCGTCTGGGCGCAGATCTCGAGCGGCTGGAGCCGGAAATCGGGGAACGTGCAGACATCCACGTAGTCCACCTCCGGGTGCCGGCAGACTTCTTCGAAGGTGGAAACAAACTCGGCGCCGTACTGATCGGCAAACTTCTTGCCGGCCTCGGCGTTGATGTCCGTGCAGACGGCCAACTCGTAGCCGATGTTGCGGTAGGCCTGCGCGTGCTTGTGCGAAATGGCGCCGGTCCCGATCATGCCTACTCTCAAGTGCGATTCTCCTTGGGGGGATATTAAGAAAAGCCCATTGTACCCGAGTACAATGGTCTTTTCCGTCATGAAGCTGGACTTATTGCCTCTTTGCGCCTGCGCGGCACTGCTGCTTGGGCCACTCACCGGCTGCAAACGCACGCCGCCCGCGAACGTGGCCGCCATGGTCAACAATCGCAGCATCACTACGACGGAGCTGGAGAAGACGTACAACTCCCAGTTCCCGGCCAGCCAGGAAGGGTCCAGCGAGGACCAGGTGATGATGCAGAAGCTGGAACTGCTGCGGAACATGATCGACAGCGAAATCATGCTCCAGCGTGCGGAGAAGCTGGGGCTCCTGGCCAGCGACGCCGACGTGCAGACGAAGTTGAACGAATTCAAGGCCCCCTACACCAAGGAGGAGTTCGACCGGGTGCTGGCCAACCGCAAGATGACGCTGGAGGACCTGAAGTCGCAGATCCGCAAGGAGCTCAGCATCCAGAAACTGATCAACAAGGAAATCACATCGCACATCACCATCACCGACGCCGACGTGGCGAATTTTTACACGGTGAACAAGGCCAGCTTCAACCTGGCTGAACCGCAGATCCATATGGCGCAGATCCTGGTGACCCCCCTGCCGGATCCCAACGTGCATAACCTGAAGAACAGCAAAGCGCAGAACGACACGGAGGCCAAGCAGAAGATCCAGGACATCGCCGCGCGCCTGAAGCAGGGCGAGGATTTCACCATGCTGGCGCAGAACTACTCGGAGGATCCGAACACGGCGGCCAACGGGGGCGACATGGGCTTCATCCCGGAGTCCGCGCTGGAAAAGGCCAACGCGGAACTGCGGAAACTGGTGGCCAGCCTGCCGCCCGGCGGGGTTTCCCCGGTGATTCACACGCAGGAGGGCTACCGCATCCTGAAGGTCATCTCGAAGGAGCCTGCCGGGCAGCGCGAGCTGACCGATCCGCGCGTGCAGCAGAACATCCGGGAGACGCTGCTGAACCGCAAGGATCAACTCCTGAAGGCGGCCTACTACGAGGTAGCGCGCAACGAGGCGAAGGTAGCCAATTATTTCGCCAAGAACGTGCTCGACAACGCCAGCAAAACGAAGTAGGTCAGGAGCGCTTCAGCACCTGGAAGTCGTCGAAGTAGGTGACGCTGTCGTTCTCGGTCCAAAGACCCACCTTGCCAGGCCCCCCGTAGTTGCGATCCTCGGTCAGAATGATGCGGCGGTGGTTCAGATACACGCTGAAGACAGGGCCGCGAAACACCACCTTGAGGGTGCCCCACACGTTGGAGGGCACCGGATGCTCCACGCCGTATTGCGCCCCCCGGCGGCCTTTGGGCAGGAGGGGGATGCGCTTGCCGTCCCGCACCAGGAAGACTTCCACGTTGTTGTGCAGGGAGTTGGCGCAGACCACGTAGTAGTGATTCGGGTCGCGGTAGCGCCAGACCAGGCCGGCGGTGCGGTCTTCCTTCCCGGCCACGGCCTTGAACCGCACGCTGATCTCGCCATCGCGCAGATCCGATTGATCCAGGACAGCCAGCGGCGTGCGGCGCCCCGCCGCATCGGCGGAAACCGGGGCCATGACGTAAGGCGGGCTGGGAGCGGTGGGGTCCTTGACTACGTGCCATTCCGGCGCCGCGCCGTGAACCGCCGAGGCCGGCGACCAGCCAGCGGGCATGCGGCCTAGGGCCGCGGAATCAAACGAGATCGTCGTTGTGGTGGTGCCGATCAAGCCGAGAGACACCAACCAGGTCATCCAATGCATGGGAAGCGCTACGCGAACCGGGAAGGTATGAAAGCCTGCTGACCACTGCCGGGAACCAGGCCCTTCGGAAGAGTGATGCTTTCATTCCGATTACTGTACACTGATTTTACCACGGAAGCAGGAGGCTAGCCGGGAGATGAAGCCACTGGTTATTTTGCTGGCGGTGCCGCTGATGGCGGGCACGGTGCGGGTCTACGTCGCCAACAGCGCGGGGAACAACATCACGGTGATCGACGCCGAGAAGGACCAGGCCGTCGGAGAGCTGAAAGTATCCCACAACCCCCACGGCATTGTGCCTTCCCCGGACAGGAAGCGCTTCTACGTGAGCAGCGAGACCGAAGACGTGCTGGACGTGGTGGAGCGGGAGTCCGGGCGGATTGTGCGGCGGGTGCCGATCGGCAAGCGGCCCAACAACGTGGCCATCACGCCGGACGGGCGGCGGGTGTACGTCTGCATCCGGGAAGAGGCGTGGGTGGATGTGGTGGACACGCGGTCGCTGGAACGTGAGAAGCGCATCCCCGTGGGCAGAAATCCGCACAACGTTTATTGCACGCCGGATGGGCGGCACATGATCGCCACCTCCATGGGAGAAAACAAGCTCACGGTGATCAGCACGCGCAGCGAGGCGCCGGAGTTCGATATCCCCCTGGACGGGGTGCCGCGGCCGCTGGCCATCGATGCCGCGCCGGGAGGCGAGATCCGGAGGTTGTTCGTGCAGCTCAGCGATCTGCACGGCTTCGAGGTGATCGGCTGGGCGTCCCGCAAGACCGTGGACAAGGTGCTCCTGCCGCCCGCTCCGCCGGACGCCAAGCCGCTGATCCCGCACACGTTTTCCCATGGGATAGGCATCACCCCGGACGGCCGGGAACTGTGGGTCACGAGCCTCCTGAACAACGCCGTGTCGGTGTTTTCCCTGCCCGATCTGAAACTGCTCGGGAGCGTCCCGGTAGGCCGGGGCCCGGACTGGCTGACCTTCACCCCGGACGGGAAACGCTGCTTCGTCTCCGACGCGGGCTCGGATGCCGTATCGGCGATCGATGTGGCCTCGCGGCGGGAACTGGCGCGCATCAAAGTCGGCAAGGTGCCCAAGCGGATTATCGCCATCGAGCTCCCGTAGAAAGCTAACGCGCGGCCGGCTTGGCGCGGTCCACGTAGCGCAACGTCTGGAGATCCAGGCGGATGATTTCGCCCGTTTTGATGAACTGCGGCACCATGATTTGCACGCCGTTTTCCAGGGTGGCGGGTTTCCGCGTGCTGTCCTGCTGCTGATGCTGGGGCGGCGCGGTCTCGGCCACACGCACTTCGATGATCTCCGGAAAGTCTACGCTCACCGGACGGCCCTCCACGAACTCCACCGGGATCTGCATCTGCGGCTGGAGGAACTTGGCCTGCTCCCCGATGGCCGCCGTGGGGATCTCCACCTGCTCGTAGGTCTGGGGATCCATGAGACAACAGTTGTCGGCGTCGGAGTAGAGGAACTCCAGGTTCTGCTTTTCCACGGGCAGGTCTTCGATTTTCAGATCGGCGCGGAAACTGTGCTCCCAAACGGTGCCGGTGGAAAGGTTTTTCAGGGAGGCGTGCGTTACGCCGCCCATCTTGCCCTGGCCAGGGTGATACTCGGCGGTAATCACCTTGTAGGTCTGGCCTTCGTAGCGGATCGCCATCCCGCCACGCAGTTGCGATGCGGAAACCATGGCGACCTTACTATACCGCCGCCGGCGGGCGGTTCCAAGCGGCGGTAGGTCCCCCCTTCAGGAGGGCCGGACGTCTTCGGCCAGAATGATGGCCTCGGCCAGGTCCCGCATGGGGCGGCGCAGCCGGCGGCTCTCGTTGCGCAGGCGCAGGTAGGCCTGCTCCTCGGTCAGGTTGTACTTGTGCTGGAGGATACCTTTGGCGCGCTCAACGAGCTTGCGCTCTTCGAGCGCGCGTTTCATCTCCAGGGTCTCGGACATCAGGCGGGCGTTTTCGATGGCAATGGCCGCCTGGCCCGCCACCGCGCGCACAAAGCCGATTTCATCATCCGAGAACACCCGCTGGGTGGCGGTGTAGATGTTGATGGTCCCGATCACCTTGTCCCGCGTGAGCAGGGGCACGGAAAGCAGGGAGACCAGGCCCGTTTTGCGCGCCAGTTCGGGATACCGGTATTGCTTCTCCTCGAGCACATTGGAAACCATCAGGGGCTGTCCCTCGCGCACCACGCGGCCGATGAGAGAGTCCTCTATTTTCAGCGGGCCTTTGCTCAGATATTCGGGCGAGGAGCAGCGCGCGGCCGAGATCAGCAATTCGCGGCGGTCCTCGTTGACCAGCATGAGCGAGACCACTGGGGAATCCAGGGTTTCGGCCACCATCTCGGCAATGGCTTGCAGGATGCGGTCCAGGTAGCTTTCCGCGGAGATGGCGTGCGCCATTTCGGCCAGCGTCTTCATGCGCTGCATAGCCCGGTGGGAGCGCTCGGCCAGGCGCACGCGGGCGATCACGCCGCCCAACTGCTCGCCGATGAAACTGACCAGGGCCACCTGCTCGGGCGTGTGGGCATGCGGCGCGCGGTGATGCGCGTTAATGACGCCGATCAACTCGCCGTCGTTGATCAGGGGCACGGAAAGGAAGGCTTCGTAGGTGTCTTCCGGCAGTGCCTGAAAGGCTTTGAACCGGCTGTCCAGGGCGGCGTTGGCGGCAAGCGCCACGACGGACTTGTGCTGGGCCACCCAGCCGGTGATGCCCTCCCCCATCTTGAGGCGGATGTGGCCGATTTCCGCCGCGTGCGGCAGTTGCGAGGCGCGCAGCACCACTTCGTTGGTGGCGTGCTCGACCAGGTAGACCAGGCACGCGTCGCAGTTGGTGGCTTCCACCGCCAGGCCGATCAGTTCCTGGAGGATTTTGTCCAAGCCGAGATTGGAACTGGCCACACTGCTGATGTGGTGCAACACGGCGACCTGCGATCCCATCGCCATGGAGACTGCTTCCGGCGTCTCTACCATCTGCCCGTTCATTCCGATCCTCCCTTGATCTGGTTGTAAGATCCTCTGGTGCGAACGTGGCACGCGCGCCGGCATGGTTTCAGAGCCGATTCTGGATTCGAGGAAAGCTACTAAAGGCTAGTGTAGAGGCATGCCTTTCGGGCAGTCCAATCCAAAATTCTTATCGAGGGCATTGGGCTTGCGAGGGCTGGCGCACAGTAAGATGAGGGGCATGCGAAAGCCTTTCCTGCTGTATTGGATGCTGGCCGCCGGGCTGCCGGCCGGCGCGCAAACGCTTGCGGGCGTAGTCGATATCCATGTCCACGCGGACCCGGACAGCATGCCGCGGTCCATCGACGTGATCGACATCGCGCGGCTGGCGAAGGAGCGCGGCATGCGCGGCCTGGTGTTGAAGAACCATTACGAACCCACGGCCTCCGCGGCCTACCTGGTGCGCAAGGAGGTCCCCGGGATCGAGATCTTCGGGGGCATCGCCCTGAACCGCAGCGTGGGCGGGGTGAATCCCGCGGCGGTGGAGCGCATGACCCGAGTCAAAGGCGGCTGGGGCCGGGTGGTCTGGATGCCCACCTTCGACGCCGAAAACCAGGTGCGCTACTCCCGCGAAAACCGCCCGTACGTCCCGGTTTCCCGCGACGGGCGGCTGCTACCCGAAGTGCAGGAGGTGCTGGCGCTGATTGCCCGGAACCGTCTGGTGCTGGCGACCGGACACTCTTCCCCGGAAGAGGACCTGCTGCTGATCCGCGCGGGCCGGGCTGCCGGTATCCGGAGCATTGTGGTGACCCACGCCATGCTCCCCCCGGTGAAGATGAGCGTGGCGCAGATGCGGGAGGCAGCCTCCCTGGGGGCCTACCTGGAATTCGTGTACAACGCGCTCATCGGACCGAACAAGGCGTTCGACATCCGGGAGTACGCCGCCGCCCTGCGCGCCGTAGGCCCGGAGCACTGCATCCTCTCGAGCGACCTGGGCCAGGCGGGCAACCCCCTGCATCCCGATGGCCTGTTGGCCTTTTTCGCGGCCCTGCGCCAACAGGGGTTTAGCGGCCAGGAGATCTCCCGCATGGCCAAGACGAATCCGGCCCGCCTGCTGGGACTGACGGAGGCGGCACAGTAGATTCGCCGGACACGCCCCCCCGCCCTCAGAACATATACTTCAGCGCAAACTGGATCTGCCGGTTCGCCAGCGCCGTGCTGGTGATGCGGCCGAAGGTGCCGGTGCCGAGGGCGCTTCCGGGCTTGCCGAATTGCGGCGAATTGAAGGCGTTGAAGAATTCGCTGCGGAAGAGGAGTTGGTGGCCTTCGTGGTAGGGCATCTTGAACGCCTTGGAGGCGGACAGGTCCCAGGTATCGGTCCCCGGGCCAACTACGGGGTTACGCGGTGAGTTGCCGTAGTGCAGCACGGAGCGCGCGAAGGCGGCGGTGTTGAACCAGACGTTGGGCGTCTGGTTGGCGGCTGCGACGCTCTGGCCGGTAAGGTCGGGCCGCTCCCACAAGCCGTCGTTGTTCTGCGAGTCGCCGCTTTGCGTGATGTTGAAGGGGAAGCCGCTGGCGAAAGTCACAATGCCGCCCAACTGCCAGCCGCCCAACACCGCGCCTGGCCCGCCCTTGAGGTTCTTGGCGAAGGGCAGTTCCCAGACATAGCCGATCACCATGCGGTGCCGCTGGTCGAGGACGGAACTGGCCCGCTCCGCCTTCCCGCGGTTGCGCGGATTCTGGCAGTTGCATCCGCCGGCATTGATGGTTTCGCCGGCGTCATCGATGAGGTGCGACCAGGTGTAGGCGGCCGACAGGCTCAAACCGTGGGAGAAGCGATGCTCGTAGCGCGTCTGGAAGGAATGGTAGATGGTGTTGGTATCGGGCGCGATCATGCGGATGCGCGCGTATTGCGGATACGGCCGCCGGTCCTGAATGTTTCCGGGGCCGGGATCCGGCTGGTTGAAGTTCTGGAGGCTGGTATCCACGTGCGTGCCCTTGCTGCCCACCCAGCCGGCTTCCAGCACGTCGTTCTGGGTCAACTGGCGGGACAACTGGAGGTTGAAGTTCTGCATGTACGCGTTGTGCCGCTTGCGGTCCGGCGGCACGCTCACCACGTTAAAGATGGGGTTGGTGGGATAAAGCGCGGCCGGCACGGGATATTCGATCGTAGCCACGGGGTTGGTGACCGGGTTGATCACGGTGAGGCTGCCGGCCGTGGGCGGGTTCAACTGCAGGATGTTGGTGTTGTCGAACTGCGCCGCGGAGTAGAAGACCCCGTAGCCCCCGCGCACCACCATTTCGTGCGGGAGGCGCCACGCGAAGCCGAAGCGCGGGCTGAAGTACTTGTACTCGTTCAGGTAGATGTCGGCCACCTGCCCGGGCGGGGGCCACAGCACCGGTCCCTTGGGGTCCAGGTCGAAGCGCAGGGTGCGCGTCACGGCATTGATTTCGTGGGGCTGCCCGAAGAAGTCATAGCGCAGGCCCAGGTTCAGAGTGAGGGTCGAAGTCGCCTTCCAGTCGTCCTGAATGTACGCCCCAACCCGCCACTGCCGGATCTTCGAGATAGGCACGCCTTCCGGCGTCAGCGTCGTCCGCGGAAAGCCCAGCATGTAGTCCGCGGCGGAGTTCCCCGTGATGTCGCCGGTGAAAGCCATGTTGCCGAAGGGCCAGTTGTTAGTGGTGGCATCGTCCATGAGCCGGCGCACGTCGCCGCCGATTTTCAGGGAGTGCGCGCCCCGGATCCAGCTCAGGTTGTCCACCCACTGGAAGGTGCGGCTGTTATCCAGGTTGGAGGCAGCCTGATCGTCGCCCATGCCCATGTAGCCGCTAATGCCGATGACGGGAAAGCCCTGCTCATCGGCGCGCAACGGCCGCCCGCTCGGCCCGCCCACGTTGAGCCCGTGAATTCCCAGGGAGTCGATGGTGAAGTTGCTGCCCGCCCGGGGGCTCAACACGGACACGTTCGCGAGGTTGAATCCGAAGCGCACCTCATTCAGCAGCGAAGGGCTGAAGGTATGCACGTGTTGCGCGGAAAAACTGCTGTTGGGGTAGGTGCCGTTGAAATAGAAATTGGGGTTCAGCTCGTAATTCGGGAAGTCGCGGCGTGAGCGGATGTAGTGCACGAAAACCTGGTCCTTGTCGCTGAAGTACTGGTCGATGCGGACAAGCCCCTGGTCCGTGCCCAGGCGGCCCTGGGTGACCCCGGAGTAATTGACCGTCCCGGAAGTGTTCGGCAGAGGCAGGTAGCTGTTGGCCAGGTTCACGGAGACGGGGTTCAGGCGGTTCTGGGGGATGATATTGCCGGGGAACGGCTGCCCGTTGAGAGGATCAATCACCGGCGCCGAGGCGGCGGAAAAATCCCCCGCGCGCTGGGCCGGCGTGAGCACGATGTTGGTGGCGGCGCTTTCGCTGACCGCGCGCGTGCCTTCATAACCCATCATGAAGAAGGTTTTGTCCTTGCGGAGGGGACCCGAGAAGACCGCGCCGAACTGGTTGCGCCGCAGCACGTCCTTGGGGAAGGGCGCGGGACGGAAATAACCGCGCGCGTCCAGCTTGTCGTTGCGCAGAAATTCGTACGCGCTGCCGTGAAATTGATTGCTCCCGGAGCGGAGTTGCAGGTTGGTGTTGGCGCCCGCATTGCCGCCGTATTCGGCCGAATAATTCCCGCTTTGCACCTTGAATTCCTGGAGCGCGTCGATAATGGGATACATGGTCACGTAGTTGCTGCGGTTGTTGACCATGGTGATGCCGTCGATATTGACCTGCATCCAGGCATCCCGCGCGCCGTTGGCGATAATGCGCGAGCCATCGGTGCTGGAGGTGAACTGCGAAGGCTCGTAGACGCGCACGCCGGGCGTGAGCACGGAAAGCTGCACGAAACTGCGGCCGTTCAGCGGCAGATTCACGATGCGCTCGCTGGCCACGACCTCGCCCAGCGTGGCGTTTTCGGTCTGCAGCAAGGGGGAGGCGGCGGTGATCTCCACGGTCTGCTGCACCTCACCGACCTGCATGGCGAAATCCAGGCGGGCCTGCTGGTTGATCTGGATGACCACGCCGGTGCGGCGCTCGGTGCGGAAGCCCGAGGCCTGCACCTCGACGGCATACTCGCCCGGCACCAGGTAGCGCATCTCGTATTTTCCGTCGGCGCTGGTTCTGACCGTGCGGGTGACGCCGGTCGCCTGGCTGCTGACGTTGACAGTGGCTCCGCTGATGGAAGCGCCGCTGGGGTCGGTGACGTTCCCCAGAACTCCCGTATCCAAGGTCTGCGAAAACAGGGGCGCCGCCGCGAAACAAAATAGGAGGGACAGAAGACACCGCGGTTTTTTTCCTGGCATATATTCTCCTGGCTTAAGTGGCCCGCCGCTCCGTGGGGCGAACCGAATTGGGGCTAGTATACCAGATTATGCAAAATGCCCGCCGGAAAATCGGCGCGTGTTTAATCGTCCCGCCGGACGAGGTTGTGGAGCGGCAGGCCCTTCTCCAGGCGGTTGATATTTTCAGCAATGTCCCGCGCGCGGCCCTCGACGGTCTGGCGCGTCCAGCCCGAGACGTGCGGCGTGAGCAGCACGTTGGGCAATTCGTGGAAGGGAAAGCGGGAGGGCGGGCAGACCTCGTCGGGCAGCCGCGGATATTGATACCAGACGTCCAGGGCGGCGCCGGCGATGACGCGGTCGCGCAGAGCTTCGAAGAGCGCACGCTCGTCGGCGATTTCGGCGCGGGCGACGTTGATCAGCACGGCCGAAGGCTTCATGCGCGCGAATGCTTCCCGGCCGATGAGGCCGCGCGTGCGGGGCGTCAGCGGGCAGGTAGGCACCAGGAAGTCCGCCGCGGGCAGGCAGTCCCGCCAGGAGTCGTAGCCGGCGAGTTGATCCACCTGCGCCTCTTTTGGCTGCGAGTTCCGGGAGACGCCGATCACCCGCATGCCGAAGGCGCGGGCGCGGCGCGTGATTTCGCGGGCGATGTGCCCCAGACCCAGCAGCATGACCGACGCGCCTTCCAGCACCGGCATGGCCGGCGGCTCGCCCCAGATGCAGCTTCCCGGCCAGCGGCCGCGGCGCAGTTCGCGGTCGTATTCCGCGGGCCGGCGGGCAAACATCAGCATGGCCATCAGGACATGCTCGGCAATCGAGGTTTCGTGGTGAAAGGTGTTGGCCACCAGCACGTGGGGCGGCAGCCACTCCAGGCCCAGGTTGTCCAGGCCCGCGCGAGGGGCCTGCAAAAGCCGGAGACACCGCGCGCGCGCCGCCAGATCGCGCGTCAGCGGCCCGCCCACGATCACCTCTGCGGTCTCGAACAAGTGGGCCGCCCGCGGCGCGTCCGCCGCGTCCCGAATCACCGAGATCTCGTGCTCGGCTTCCAGATGGGCGCGAATGGTCTGCTGGGCGACCGTGGCCATTCGGCCCAGGAGAAGGATGTGCATACGGTTGGGCAAGCTACATTCGGCGCGCGTCCCGCACCAGGACGATGGCCGCGCCCGCGAGCGGAACTGGAACCGTGAACTCCTGACTGCCGCCGGGCGCAACGTTCCGCACCGTGGCGCTCACGGCTCCCAGCAGCATACCGTCCTTATCCGTGACGTTAAAGCTGATCTCCGCGGCTTCAAAAGCGCTGGTGGAGTGGTTGAGCACCTTGCCATGCAGCAGCGGAGGATGGGCGTCTTTCTGCAAGAACATCTCGGAAATCTCGAGTTCGGAGGAACGCAACACTCCCGGAGGCAGGCTGGAGACGAGTTTGGCTGGTTCGACTGGCGCCGTGGAGGGCTTATTGCGCAGCCACCCAAAATTGCTGGAGATGAGCAAGACCACGAGAGCCGCCACGAAAGGCAGGGCGATGTAGAGCGCCAGGCGGATCTTCTGCCTCCAGGCACGGTTCGTCTCGTAGAGGGGATCGTCCACGGGAGGCGGCGTTCCTGCGAGCCGGTCCGCCAGCCGGTCCAGGCGCCTCCGCAGGCGCTCGCCCAGGGGCAATTTAGAGTTGGACGGCCGCTCCAGGCCCGCATACGCCATCCGCTTGAAGAAACCGCGCCAGTCAGCCATGGCCAAAGGAAGTGCCGGTAGGGCCATTATATCGTTGGGGGCGGGCGCCCGCGCGGCGCGGAAAACATGCCTGATTTTTCCTGATCCTGCTAGAATGACGAACGCGTGTTGGAGAGCGTTGCCATACTGGGCGGAACAGGAGCCGAGGGCTCCGGACTGGCGCTGCGCTTCGCGCACGCGGGGTTGCGGGTGCGCATCGGTTCGCGCGACGCGGCGAAGGCGCAAAGTGCGGCTGCGCGTATCGGCGGCGGGGCGGAAGGATTCCTCAACGCCGGCGCGCTGGCCGGCGCGGAGGTCGCCGTCCTGACCGTGCCGCTCGCGGCGCAAATCGGTATGCTCAAGTCGGTTCGCGCGGAATGGCGCCCGGGAATGGTGCTGGTGGACGCTACCGTGCCGCTCGAAAGCGCCATCGGCGGACGGCTTTCCCGCCCGCTGACGCTCTGGGAGGGCTCGGCCGGCGAGCAGGCAGCGCGGTACGTTCCCGAGGGTGTGCACGTGGTGAGCGCCTTCCATTCGCTGGGCGCCGAACTGCTGGCCGACACTGCCGCTCCGCTGGACTGCGACGTGCTGATGTGCGGAGACAACGCCGCGGCCAAAGAGCGCGTGCGGCACCTGGTGGAACTGCTGCCCGGGGCGCGGGCCGTGGATGCCGGGCCGCTCGAAAACGCCCGTCTGCTGGAGAACCTGGCTGCCCTGCTGATCTCGCTCAATCTGCGCCACAAGGTGAAACATACCGGTGTCCGGATCACGGGGCTCAACTGAAAAAATCGTCGCCCTGGCAGGCGGCGTGGGTGCGGCGCGCTTCCTGGACGGGCTGGCGCGGGTGGCCGGGCCGGAGCGGCTGTGCATCATCGGCAACGTGGGCGACGACGCCGAAATCCATGGGCTGCACATCGCGCCGGACCTGGACACGGTAATGTACACCCTGGCGGGCCTGGCGCACCGGGAGCACGGCTGGGGGATCGAGGGCGACACCTTCCGCTGCCTGGAAGCCTTAGGCAGGCTGGGAGGCGAGACCTGGTTTCAACTGGGAGACCGCGACCTGGCTACGCATCTTTACCGCACCGAGCGGCTGCGGGCCGGCGCCACGCTCAGCCAGGTGACGCGGGAAATCGCGGCCGCGCTGGGGGTGCGGGCTGCCATCGTTCCGGCCACCGACCAGCGGGTGCGCACCATGGTCCGCACGCCGGCCGGTGAGCTGGACTTCCAGACTTATTTCGTGCGGAGGCGGGCGGGTGATGCAGTGCGCGGGCTGCGCTACGCGGGAGCGCGGCAGGCAAGCGCGGCGCCAGGTGTGCTGGAAGCCATCGCGCAGGCCGCCGCGGTGGTGCTGTGTCCCTCCAATCCGTTCATCAGCATCGGTCCCATTCTGGCGGTGCCCGGCGTGCGGCAGGCGCTGCGGCGCGCGCGCTGTCCGGTAGTCGCGATTTCCCCGATCGTGGGGGGCAAGGCGCTGAAAGGTCCGGCGGCGCGGATGATGCGCAGCCTGGGACATCCGGTGTCGGCCTTTGGGGTGGCGCAGCTTTACCGGGACTTCGTGAAGGTCTTCGTGCTGGACCAGGTGGATGCCCGCAAGGCGCGCGAAATCGAAGGACTGGGGATGCGCGCCGTGGTGACCAACACGATTATGGCGGGGATGCGGGAGAAGCGCGCGCTGGCCCGCGCGGTGCTCGCGGCGGCAGGGGTGCGATGAGGATCGCGGTGCTGCCGGTAAAGGCGCCGGAGAACGCCAAGCAGCGGCTGAGCGGCGTGCTCTCGCGCTCGCAGCGGGAGGCCCTGGCGCGGGTGATGTACGAAGACATGCTGGAAAAGCTCTGCGCGGCGCGCGGCCTGGACCGCGTGGCGGTGGCCACCAGCGACCAGCGCGCGGCGGAACACGCGCGCCGCGCGGGCGTGCTGGTCTTCGAAGAGACCGAACAGCGGGGGCACAGCCATTCGGCGGATGCCGCCGCGCTGCGCGCCATGGAGCTGGGCGCGCGCACGGTGCTGCTGCTGCCCATCGACGTGCCCCTGGCCACCACGGCGGAGATCGAGGAACTGGCCGCCGCGGCCCGGCCCGGGGTGCTGATCGTACCCTCGGCGGACGGCACGGGCACCAACGCGCTGGTGCGCACGCCGCCGGACGTGATCGAGAGCCGCTTCGGGCCGGGCAGCCTGCGCGCGCACCTGGAGCAGGCCCGCGCGCGCGGTGTTCCGGCGGAGATCCTGCGGCCCCCGGGGATTGTGTTCGACCTGGACACCCCGGAAGACGCCGCGGAACTGCTGGCCCGAGCGCCGCACAGCCGCGCGGCGCAATTGCTGCGAACCCAATGGAACTGCGGATCACGGGGCTGACCGGCCTGCCCGAAATCCGCGCGGGCGACGACCTGGCCGCCCTCATCCGCGCCGCCGCGGCGCGCGCCGGGCTGGCGCTGGACGCGCGCACCGTGGTGGTAGTCGCGCAGAAGATCGTCTCCAAGGCGGAGGGCGCGGTGGTGGACCTGGCGGACATCACGCCTTCGGCCCTGGCGCGGACCTGGGCCGCGCAGTCGGGCAAGGACCCGCGCCTGATCGAACTGGTGCTGCGCGAATCCGTGCGCGTGGTGAAGATGGACCGCGGTGTGTTGATCACCGAAACACGCTTGGGCCACGTTGCGGCCAACGCGGGAGTCGATCAATCCAACGTGCCGGGTACGGACCGGGCCACGGTGCTTCCGGCCGATCCGGACGGCTCGGCGCGGCGGTTGCGGGACGCGCTCGGCTGCGGAGCGGTGATCCTCAGCGACACCTTCGGCAGACCCTGGCGCGAGGGGTTGGTCAACGTGGCCATCGGCGTGGCGGGGCTTGGACCCCTCGCAGACCTGCGCGGCACGCGCGATCGCGACGGCCGCACGCTGGGCGCCACCATCGTGGCCATAGCGGATGAACTGGCCTGCGCCGCCGGCCTGGTGATGCGCAAAGCCGAAGGCGTGCCCGTGGCGCTCGTTTCGGGCTTCGAATGGCGCGCGGAGGAAGGCTCGGCGCGCGCGCTGATCAGGCCTCCCGAACGGGATTTGTTTCGATGAACCGCTGGATATCGGAGAAGCTGGAGCGCGCGTTGACGCCGCCGACAAACGTGCAGCTCCGGCCGGCCACGGCGTTGGCGAAGGCGGCGGCCTCTGCCGCCGGCATGCCGCGCACCAGCGTGGCATAGAGGAAGCCGGCGTCGAAGGAGTCCCCCGCCCCGGTCGTATCCACCACCTCGACGCGGCGCGCGGGCACGCGCTGCACCGTTCCGTGGCCGCATACCAGCGCGCCGCGCTCGCCGGTTTTGACCAGCGGGCAGCGGGTGCGCCCGGCCAGGGCCAGGACGGCTTCTTCGGAGGTTCGTGCGCCGGTGAGCGAGCGGGCTTCGTCGTCGTTGAGGAACAGCCAGGTGAGCCGCGGCAGCCACTGGTCCATGTATTCCCAGCGCTCGCTGGCGTCCCATTGCGGGTCCAGCGAACTGCTGATGCCCAACCTTCCGGCCGCTTCCAGCAACCCGGCGATGCGGTGGCGGAAGTTGTGCTGCAGGTACACGCCCCCGAAGTGGATGTGGCGGAACCCGGCCAGCACGGCTTCCTCGAGGCCTTCTCCGGAAAATTCGGCGATGGTGCCCGGATAGGTCACCTGGGTGCGCGTGCTCCGGTAGATCAGGTTGACCGTGACGCCCGTGCGGACCTTGTCCGTGCGGCGGACCAGGGAAGTGTCGATGCCGAAATCCGCCAGGCCGCGGAGCATGAAATCCCCGTAGTCGTCGCGTCCCGCGAGCCCGGCGAAGGCGGCCTCGCCGCCGAGCGACGCATAGGCGCAGGCGCACAGCACCGTGGATGCGCCCATCACCACGTCGTAGGACTGGCAGGCCACCTCGCGATCCACCACGGGCAGCGACTCCATGCCTCCCATCATCACGTCCACGTTGAGATCGCCGATGAAAAGCGCCCTGGACATAGGCAGTCAACGCGAGAATAGCATGGTACACTCCGCGGATTATGAGGACCCGCACCGTACTGCTCTGCTTCGCCCTGCTGGCGCTCGCCGCTGGGCCCCTGCCGGCCATCGAGCGGCCGGACAAGACGTTTCCGATCTTTCAGTTCCCGGCCGACCAGATCCCGCGCATCGACGGCCAGACCGACGATTGGGACATGGTGCCCGAAGAGTACGTGATCGGCACCGACCAGCTTGCCGACACGGTCGGCGGCCACGGCACGAAGATCGACCGCAAGAACCTGGATGTCCGCGTGCGCGTGGGCTGGGTCAAGGGGATGAACCGCCTGTACTTCCTATACGAAGCCTACGACAACTATTGGGACTTCGCGCGCCCCGATCTGCACAACGACATTTTCGAACTGGTGGTGGACGGCGACCTCTCCGGCGGGCCGCTGATCGAGGAGATGCACCCGAACAAGCTGCTGGATCGCTGGGACGCGCACTTCCGCTTCCACGGCGTGCACGCGCAGAACTACCATATTTTCACGCCGGCCAAGGACAAGGACTGGACCATGGTGTGGGGCTGCCAGCCCTGGATCAAAGATTTGCCGTGGGCCAACGCCGCCTACTCCTACAATTTCAAGCCGGGCGAGAGCGGCAAGCTGGTGCTGGAATTCTGGATCACGCCCTTCGACTACGCCGGCTGCGAAGGACCGCAGCGGGCCGTGGAATCCGTGCTGGCGGAAGACAAGCTGATCGGCATGTCGTGGTCCGTGCTGGATTACGACGACGTCAACGCCAAAACTTACAGCGGATTCTGGAACCTTTCGCACAAGACCACCATGTACGGCGACGCGAGCGACCTGGTGCTGTTCCGGCTCATGCCGCTCGAGGCCAAGCTCCGCAAACCCGTGGAGGCGCGGTGGAGTTTCCAGGTGGTGGATATGGACCGCCGGCTGGTGGCCTTTCGGGATGAATCGTACGGCCGGATCACTTCCTGGAAATGGGACTTCGGCGACAACACGACCTCCACGGAGCGCCATCCCGTGCACGCCTACCAGAAGCCTGGGGAATACATCGTGACGCTCTCGGTGGACGGACCCGGGGGTAGCGCCCGGCACACTAAGGTGTGGGACGTGACCGTGCCGTGAAGAGCGGCGGACACTCCCCTTCCGCCGCGGCGCGCGGTTAGAATATACTGCGAGAACCAAGATGACCAAGAGCCACCGATCGAACGTAACTTTGTGCGCAGCGCCCATGGCCGCGCTGGCCTGCCTGCTGTTGGCGGGCTGCGCAAAGCCGCCGGAGCCCCAGAAGGAAGCCGCCGCCGAGAGGGCCGCCGCCCCGCCCGCCGAGACCGCCAAGCCGGCCGAGGCTCCCAAGCCGCCGGAGGAGGCCGCGAAAAAGGAAGAGGCCAAGAAGGCGGAGAAAAAGGAAGCCAAAAAGGGAGAGGCGTCGCCCAACCTCTACAAAGTGAAGTTCGCCACCAGCAAAGGCGACATCATCGTGCAGGTGCACCGGGACTGGGCGCCCAAAGGCGCCGACCGCTTCCGGGACCTGATCAAAGATCATTTCTTCGACGGCGCGCGGTTCTTCCGGGTGGTGCCGAATTTCGTGGTGCAGTTCGGCCTGGCCGGCAGTCCGGCGCTGACCCAGAAGTGGGACAAGAAAATCAGCGACGACCCGGTGATGCAGACCAACAAGCTGGGGACGCTGGTGTTCGCCACCGCGGGTCCGAACACGCGCACCACGCAACTGTTCATCAACCTGCGCAGCAATCAGTTCCTGGACAACCAGGGGTTCTCCCCCTTCGGCGAGGTGGTGGAGGGGATGAACGTGGTGCAGCAGATTTACGCCGGGTACGGCGAGCAGCCCGACCAGGAGGCCATCACCCGGCAGGGCAACGCGTATCTGAGCGCGAAATTCCCCAAGCTGGACTTCATCAAGAAAGCCACGATCGAGGACTAGTGCCAGAATTTGGTGACCGAGCCTGAACCGTCAGGGAGCGGTCTTTCGCGATATCAGTTACGGCCCGCTAAGCGTGCTGCGCGCGTGGCAGCGGCGGAATGCCGCCAGCCCCCCGGGCGTCATGTAGCGCTCCAGCAGGGCATCCGGGGTCTGGCGGAGATCCACCATCATGAGGGCATCCACCACGCTCGAAAAGCCCGGGTCCACGTTGCAGCCCAGCACCTTGCCCCCCAGCTTCATGTACTGACGCACCAGCACAGGGACGCCTTTTCCGTCGGCTTCCAGGTCCGCAATGGGCTCGGAGAGTTCCTCCACGCCGCTGACGAAGCGGGCCGAAGGGGTGATTGGACACGGCCACCACGGGGCCGCGGGCCGGGATGCGCGCGAGGTCCTCCGGCTCCACGCGGCAGCGGACCTGGAGCAACGCGAGCAGGTTCTCAAAAGGAGAGGCGTCATGCCGATCGAGCGCGGTGCGGAAGTGCGCGGCCAGCTGATCGAACTGGAAAGCCTTCTGGATGGCCGGTTCGAAGGGCGTCAGGAGATTGCGGATTGGTTCGCGAAACAAAGCCGTTACATCGAGACTGGGAAGCGGTTGGGCGTTGTTCAGCATGCCGGAGTTATAACCGGAACGGGGTTACGCCCCAATGACGGAGTGGTTAGGATTCGCGAAAGCGCGCCGCCGGCCGGCGCGCCGGGAGGGTGCAGTAGAATCTCACTATGACTCGGCGGGATCTGGGGTGGCTGCTGGGACGGGCCGCCGCGGGGGGCGCGGCGCAAGAGTTCCTGGGCGAATGGTTGCGGGCCGCACAAACGCACGCGCACGCGGGCGCGAATCCGGCCGCTCCTCCGGAGCCGGACCGCTGGAGCGCTTACCGTCCCAAGTTTTTCAACTCGGAGGATTTTCGCGCGCTGGAAGCCTTTGCCTCCATCCTCATCCCCACCGACGACGCTCCGGGCGCGCGCGAGGCCCATGTGGCGCATTTCCTGGACTTTCTGGTGGCCGCCGCGGCGGAATACGCGCCGGAGATGCAGGCCGAATGGCGGCGGGCGATGGAGTGGCTGCGCGGCCGGAACTTCGCCGGCCTCTCCGCGGAGCAACAGGCGGCGCTGGTGGCGCAGATGGCGGCCCCCGAGCGCGACCGGAACCGTCGGCACCCGGGCTTCCCGGTCTATCGCCTGATCAAACGCGGAACCGTGTTCGCGTTCTACACCTCGCGCGCCGGGCTGGTGGAAGCGCTGGAGTACAAGGGCAACGCCTACCTGGAACAGTTTCCCGCCTGCGACCACCCCGAGCACCGGCAGGCGTAAGCGGCCATGGCGAACCAGAAGCACGACGTGGTGATTGTGGGCTCCGGCGCCTGCGGAGGCTGGGCGGCGATGGCGCTCACGCAGGCGGGCTTCCAGGTGCTGCTGCTCGAAGCCGGCTCGCGCGTGGAACCGGTGCGGGACTTCCATCACCGCTGGCCCTACGAACTGCCGTTCCGGGGACAGGGCCAGCCGGGCCTGTTACGCAAATATTACAAAGGCTCCACGGAATACAACTACCGCATCATGCTGGACGACCGGGAGAATCCTTACACCACGCCGGAGGGCAAGCCGTTCAGGTGGTCGCGCTCGCGCGTGCTGGGCGGGCGGACACTGCACTGGTCGCGGGCCACCGACCGCATGTGCGACCTGGAATTCAAAGCCGCCTCGCGCGATGGCTACGGCGACGACTGGCCGATTTCGTACGCCGACGTGGCGCCCTACTACGACCGCGTGGAGCGCTTCATCGGCGTGAGCGCCGCCCCGGCCGGCCTGCCGCAGTTTCCGGACGGGGTCTTCCTGCCGCCCATGCCGCTGAACTGCGCGGAGACCATTTTCGACGCGGCCTGCCGCAAGCTGAAATGGCCGGCCACGCCGCGGCGCGTGGCCCAACTGACGCGCATGCTGCACAACCGCCCGCCCTGTCATTATTGCGGCAACTGCATCAACGGCTGTGACGTGGGCGCGATGTTCAACACCATCGCCGTGACCCTGCCGCCCGCCTGGAAGACGGGCAAACTGGCGGTGCGATGCGACTCGGTGGTGAGCCGGGTCCGGATGGCGGAGGGGAACCGCGCGCGCGGGGTCACTTACATCGAGCGCTACAGCCTGCGCGAGGTGGAGGTGGACGCGCGTACCGTGATTTTGGCCGGTTCGTCGCTCGAGAACACGCGCTTGCTGCTCAACTCCGCCGCCGGCGGCCTGGCCAACAGCAGCGGAGTGCTGGGCCACTACCTGATGGACCAGATCAGCGGCGCGGGGGTGAGCGGCTTTCTGCCGGTGCTCAAAGGCGCCGCCATCCGCAACGACGATGGCAAGGCCGGCGGTCTGTACGTTCCCAACTTCGTGAACCTGGGCCGCGGCAACGGCAGGTTCCTCCGCGGCTACGCCATGAGCGCCTCCGGCGGGGCCGCGCAATTTCCTGTGTTTGCCGCGGACCTGCCCGGTTTCGGGAGCGATTACAAAAAAGAGGTCAAGCGGCTGTATCCGGCGCATGCGCGGGTATGGCTCTCCGGCGGCGAAATGCTGGCGCGCAAAGAAAACTTCGTGGAGATCGACCCGCAGGTGAAGGACAAGTGGGGCATCCCCGTGCTGAAGATTCACTGCACGCACTCGGACAACGACAAACGGCTGTATGAGGATTTCTTCGAACGCGCGAAGGAACTGTTCCACGCCGCCGGCGGCGAGATTACCGAAGCCAGGCCCGCGATGGGCGTGCCCGGAGGGCTGATCCACGAGGTCGGCACCTGCCGCATGGGCGCGGACCCGAAGAGCAGTGTGCTGGATTCCTTCTGCCGGACCCACGACGTGCGGAACCTCTACGTGTTCGGCGGCGGGGCATTCGTGAGCACGGGCGACAAGCATCCCACTCTGACCATGATGGCGCTCACTGCCCGCGGCTGCGATCAGTTGATCGCGGCCGCCAGACGCGGCGAACTCTGAACGCGGCCCGGCGCTCAGAATGCATATCTGCGATCTCTGTATTTACAACTAGTTCACCCTTATGTCCCGCCATATTGGCATAACATCGGTAATAGAACGTCTAAACCAGAATAAGTAGGAAAGGAACGTTACTTATGAAAGTGTTATCCAATACTAATGGGAGCCGGGCGAGCCGGCGCTCTTTCCTGCGGGGAGGATTGGCCGTGGCCGCCGCCCCGCTTGCTTTCGGCCAGGAGATGGAGACCGGCGCTCTTCCCTCCGGAGACGCCGCCATTCTGAGATTCCTGGCTGCCGCCGAAATTATCGAAAGCGACTTGTGGCTGCAATACGCCGAGCTCGGAGGAACCCAGGACAGCGAACTCCCGGGCCTCCCGACGGGCGGCAACCCGGTTTACACCGCCAAGCTCGAAACATTGGACCCGGACATGCCGCAGTACATCCACGACAATACCGAGGATGAACTTACTCATCAGGCATTTCTCAATTTCTATCTGGTCGCCCGGGGTGCCGCGCCGGTTGACCTGCACGCGTTTCGCACCTTGCAGGGCAGCAAAGCCACCGGGGCCAACCAGGTCGGCCGCCTGACTAACCTGATGCAGCTCAGCGTAGACACGAGTTGGTGGACCCGCTACCGCAGCCGGACGCAAAACCCGGATTTGGACCCCTCGTTCGTGTTTCCCCAGGCCGTTCCGGCCTTGAGTGTAGGGAAGTTTCCGGCCATCCCCAGGTCCGACGCCGATCTGACCCCGGACGATCACATCCAGGCCATCGCCAACACGGCTGGATTTCACTTCGCCTTTATCGAACAGGGCGGAACCAGCTTGTATCCGTCGCTGGCGCAGAGGGTCACCAGCCCGGAGGTGTTGCGCATCCTGCTGAGCATCGGCCCCACCGAGACCGCTCACTTCCAGACCTGGCACGACAAAGCCGGCAATGCCACGCCTTTGACCGACCCCACAAACGGTTTGACCTTCCCGGACCTGAATTCTCCGCCGTTCGGCGGCGAGGACTTCCAGACCAACCTGATCATGCCCGAGCCGTGCCCCTTCCTCAGCCGTAAATTCCCCGTCTGCTCCATCATCCGGCCGACCCAAACCAACGGAGCGGCCATGGCCGCCGTGCAGGCCTTGGCCGCGGACGGGCTGTTCATCGGGCAATCGAAGGTTTTCCTGGAATTGCTGCAAGACCTCGCGGCCGATGCCGACCGCGCGCAGCGTGGTAACTGACGCCGCGAACTCGCACATGTAACCGGGCTGCGGCCGTCAGGGAGCGGTGGCCGCCAGCACCTGCACGTCCACGTCCTCTAAGCGCGCGCCCAGGCGGGCGCGCGCTCCGGCGGGGTTCTCCACCCGGATGCGCCCATGCACGCTGCGCAGGCCGAAATCGGTGGTTTCTTCGTAGGCCTGTAACGCGGGACGCGCCACCCGGTCGTACACGCGGCAGTCCACGAACTCTACGCCGCCGTAGCGCCGGGTGATGTCCGGCCGCCGCAGCACCAGGTACACCGGCACGCGCGGCCCGCCGTAATCGGGCGCCGCGGAAAGCCAGGCGTTCCGCCAACTGCAATGGGTGAAGCGCACCAGCACGCTCTCGGCCGACTTGTCGTAGACCTTGGCGCCCTCCCGTCCGGTGTTTTCGCTGTGGCAGTTGACGAACTCGACCAGCCCCTTGGGTCCGCCGTCCACCGCGGCTCCCACCGCCATGCCGGCCGAGCCCCCGGCATTCTCCCGCATGACTTCCTCCGGCGCCTGGCCCGCCGCGTGCCCCATGCGCGCCAGGCAGTTTTCGAAGCGGATGGAAACCGGTGCGCTCGTGCCGTTCAACTGGTGCAGATGCACCAGCATGCCGTGCCCGCGGTTGTTCTCGAACACGCAGTTGCGGATCACGCAGTTCACCAGGCGCTGGGCGGGCAGGTCCGGCTCGAGGTCGATGCCCGCCTCCGGGGCGGTGCCGCGCGTGTTCGAGAACACGCAGTTTTCCACCAGCAGGTTCACCGCGCTGATCACGCTGATGCCCTGCCGGTGATTGTCGTCCGCCACGCAGTCGCGAATGATGATGTCTTCGCTCCAGGCAAGGCCCGGGCCGCTGTCCACGTAGAAGCCGTCCCCGCCGGTGCTCTCCACGCGCAGCCCTTCGATGCGCACCCGGCGGCAGCCGTGCAGCGCGATCCCCATGCGCCACTCCGCCTTTTCGTACGCGCTGCTCTGATAGTCTTTTTTGCGCATGCGCAGCGTGGCGCCGTAGCCGCGCAGCGTCAGATCCGAAACCCCGGTGGCGGTGAACAGGCTGTCGCCTTTGCCGTGAAACTCGCCCTTCTTGGCCAGCACCAGCACGCCCGGCTCGAAGACGATCTCCTGGTTGCCGCGCAGCCGCACCGGCCGGATGATCCACGGGCTTCCCAGGAACGGAACCACTACCGTCTTCGCCGGGGAATCGATGGCGGCCTGTAAGGCGGTGGTGGCATCCTCGGGGTCGAAGCCCCACCAGGCGGCGTTCGCCGCGGCGCGCTTGCCGGAGAGCACCTCCGCAATGGCAGCTTGGTCCCTTCCCTTCGCAGCGGCCCACAGCGGAAGGGCCAGAAAGACAGCGAGGGCGGCCCCACCCAGGAGCCGCCCCGGCTTGCAACGCATGCGCCTACATTACCAGATCAGCTTCATGCCGAACTGGATCTGCCGCGGCGAGTTCGAAGTCGAGCTGACCAGGCCGAAGCTGGGCGAGGAGAAATCCGCGGTCGGCGCGCCGAATACCACGCGGTTGAACGGGTTGGCCATCTCCAGCCGGAACTGCGTGGTGATGCGTTCGAAAATGACTGTGTCCTTGATCGCGCCGAAGGATTCCGAAATCAGCCACGGCTGGCGGACCGGGAGATACACCGGAGCGTTGCCGAACTGCAGCGGTCCGGGCTGCGAGAAGGCGGCCTTGTTCAGGTAAGGCCCCGCGTTCGGGTCGCCGGTCCAGTTCGCCATCAGCGGCTGGCCCGTCAAATTGGGACGCAGCCCGCCGTTGAAGATGGGCAGCGTGTTGGTGGTGTAGATGGGGATGGGGAAGCCGCTGCCGTAAGAAGCCACTCCGGCCAGCGCCCAGCCGCCGAACGCCTTGTCCAGGAAACCGCGCAGCGGCACGGCCTTACCGCGCCCCACCGGCAGCTCGTAGTTGAAGCTGAACACAATGATGTTGGGCTGGTCGGTGGGATACAGAAACTTTTCGCGCTTGAAATAGTTCTGCTGGGTAACGCCGCCGTTGCCGGAGGTGAAGCCGACTCCGTCGGAGAGATATTTCGAACGGGTATAGGCGAAGGTGCCGGTCAGGCCGTGAGAAAAGCGCTTGTCCATCTTCACCTGGAGGGAGTTGTAGGTGGAGTTGGCATACGGCGCCGCCACCACACCCACGCCCTGGTATTGCGGGTAAGCCCGCAGCGCCTGCGCCACCGTGGCGCGCGCGCCGTACAACTGCGCGAATCCCGGGAACGGCTGCTGGATACCGGCCGCCTGGGCCGCCGGGGAGTTAATGTTCGAGCGCAGCAGGGCGTCGCCCAGGCCGTAATAGGCCGGGCTCACCTGGTTGAGCTGCAACTGGTCGTACATGTGCGTGGTCTTGTTACCCACGTACGCCGCGCTCAGCAGCAGGGTGTCGCTGAACTGGTGTTCCAGGGTGATGTTGTACTGCTGCGAGTAGGGGATGGTGCCGCCGGTCGCCCGCTGCACCTCCTGCGCGCCCTGCCCGTTGGCTACCGTGGGCGAGATCAGCGGCGGCATACTGAAGTTCTGCGGGAAGCCGTTGTCCCAGTAAAATGCCGGCGTGATGCCGTTGTCCGCGGTGGCAAAGGTAGGCGTGATGGAGAAGCCCGTCTGCGGAATGCCCACGCCTTCGTTGATGTACTCCTTGTAGAAGATGCCGTAGCCGCCGCGCAGCACCGTGTTTTTGGCAAAGGTCCAGGCGAAGCCGATGCGCGGCGCGAAATCCTTGTAGTGGATATCGAAGAAGCGGTTAAACCCGCCGCGGCCCTGGCCGTTGCCGCCGAACACGTAAGCTCCCAGCAGGTTCCCCGCCGCCGGGTTGGCAACCGAGGGATCCATGTAGGAGATACGCCCCAGCGGGTCGGAGGTGGGCACCTGCACCTCCCAGCGCAGTCCCATGTCCAGCATGAAGGTGGGCGTGACCTTGAAGCTGTCGTCTACGAACAGGCCGTAGTAGCGATAGCGGCCTCCCGGCAGGGAGGAGCGGAAATACGAGTAACCGCTATCCACCGCGCCCAGCAGGAAGCTGGCGAAAGCGTTGCCGGCATTGGCCATGCCCGGCAGCCCGGTCTCTAACTGGCTGAAGCTGAAATCGCCGCCGCCGGAGCCGAAGTTGCGGTAGTTGTCGCGGTGGCCCTGGATCTCAAAGCCGAACTTCACCGTGTGCCGGCCCTTGATCCAGGTCAGGTTGTCCAGGAACGCCAGGGTCGTGAAGTAATTGTCCGAAGCGATGTCGTCGCCGAAGCGCGTGTAGCCCTGCGAGAACAGCACCGTGGGGAACAGGTCGAATTGCGTGCCGTTGAGCCCCAGCTTGCCGCCGTTGGGCTGCTCCCAGCCCTGGTTGTAACTCACCGAGAAGTTGGGGTTGCGGAAGCGCGAGAAACCCGCGCCCATGTGGTTCAGCAGCGTGGGGCTGATGTTCCAGTCGTAGTTCACGCGGATGAGGCGCGTGGTCACGCGCTGGATGTTATAGTTGGCGATTCCCGTGGAGGTGCCCACCGGGAGAAGGCGCGAGGGGCCCGGGCTTTTCTCCGCCGGACGGTCCGTCATGTTGAACATGCCGCTCAGGTGATGGTTGGTGCGGATCACCTGGTCGATTTTGAAGCCAGCGGTGCGCTGATCCGACCACGGTCCGGCCAGCGGAGCGGGGCTGTTGTTCACCAGGCCCGACAGGGTCGGCGCGGGAATGTACGGCAGCATCTTGGAGGTCACCGAACTGAACGCCGAGGTGGGGATCACGTTATTGGGGAAGGGTGTGCGCGTGACCTTGCCGCTGGCGTCCACCGAGGTGGTGCGCGGATCGTAGATGGGGCCGGGCCACTGGCTGAAATCGCCCTTCAACATGGGCGCCGTCGCCAGCGTGTTCAACCCGGTGAGCTGTCCGCCGCGGATGTAAAACTGGTCGAAGGAGAAGAACCAGAAGGTCTTGTTCGCGCCGTTGTAGATTTTGGGGAGCATCACCGGCGCGCCGGCCGTGATGCCCCATTCGTTCTGGTTGCGGTAGGCCTTGGTGGGGCTGAAGAATCCGCGGGCGTCGAAGTGGTTGTTGTCATTGAACTCGAACATGTCGCCGTGGAACTGGTTGGTGCCGCTCTTCATGGTATAGCTGGTCACCCCGGAAAGCGCATGCGAGTATTCCGCCGAATAGTTGTTCAGGATGAGTTTGAACTCGGCGATGGCGTCCACCGAGGGGTTCACTTCGGCGTCGTTGGCCAGGTCGCCGCGCGAAAGCGCGATACCGTCGAAGTAGATCTGGTCATTAAAGGATCCGCCGCCGCCGATGTGCTTCTCCCAGGTGTTGCCTGAAACTCCCGGCGAGAGGAAGATGAATGCGGAAGGGTCGCGGATGCCGCCGCCCAGGGTGAGCGGCAGGTCCAGAAAGCGCTTCTCGTTCAGCACCGTGCCCACGTCGGTGGAATCGGGCTGAATCAGCGATGCCTGGGCGGCCACTTCCACCGTCTGGCCCACGTCGCCGACCTGCAACCCCACATCCACCTTGGACTGCTGGTTGACTTGCACGCCGATGCCCGTCAGATCCTGGCTGCGGAAACCGGCCGCTTTCACGTGCAGTGTGTAGGTGCCCACCGGCAGGTTCAGAAATGCGTACGTGCCGCTGTTGCTCGTCACACTATTGAACGTGACGTTGGTGGCCGTGTTGACGATGGAAACCGTGGCATTGGGGACCACCGCCCCGGTCGGATCCGTGATGGTGCCGACGATGCTCCCGCGGTCCGCCTGCGCGAATAGCGCTGCGGCACACACGAGCACCACCAGAGTCGTTCGAAGCGTTTTCATTGCCCCTCCCTTTATGAGGGGCAGTTTATGTTCTCCGCGAGGGATTTGTCAACAGAGACAGGACAGTTTCAGACCGGACCCACTCCACTGATGGCCCTGCGGGAGCCTTCCACCCAGCGCCGCAGCATGGTTTCGGGCCCCATGGCGGGGGGCGCGTCGGTCAGGCTGCGGGCCTGCGTCCGGAACTCGTATTTCTCGATGGTGGCGGCTACGCGGCGATCCTGGCTGCGCAGCACGCGGCCCACGGCCACGAGTTTCATGCGGCAGGAATTGTCCAACAGCGCCGGCCAACTGATGGATAATTCCACGAAGGCCCCCGGCTGCAGGGGGTGATCACTGATGAAGGCCACGCCTCCGCTGCTGATGTTCAGCGTCTTGCCGGTACCCGAGTCCACGATCTCGTCTTCCTGCAAAACCCGGTAACGGAGATCCCGCTCGATGATGAATCTCTGTTTTGCTCTTCGCTCCGATGGATTTGGCACAGACATCATAGCGCCTTCTCCTCTCCTCCGTGAGTTTCCCGCTCGGTGTATCCGGACGGACCGCAAAGCCTTCGTTGCGGCCGATCTCGTACCCGGTGGGATTACTGATAGAAGAACCCAGACCGGACGGTAAGAATTCTCGTCGACGCGGACGATTCTTTAGTTTATGTGATGCGGGCCGCTACAGCGTTACAATTCTTTAGACGTCCTGGCGAGAAAGGTACTAGACAGTACTAGATTCGGAGGCCTAATTTTGATACGCACTCCACAACTGGGGAGCCACGCCGTCCACCGGCGGGAATTCGTGGCAGGCGCGGCTCTGGCCGCTGCCGCCGCATCCCGTGGCACCGCGCAAATCCCTGCAAAAGTGGCGGTTCTCACGTTCGACGACGCCGTTCTGGCGCAGCGTGTCAATGTGGCGCCGCTGCTCCGCGAGCTGGGGTTCCGAGCGACGTTCTTCGTCACCCACCGGTGGATGAACGATCCCCAATTCTTTTTGAATTGGAGGCAAATTGCTGAAATTTACAGCATGGGATTTGAAATCGGCAATCATAGCTGGACGCATGCCGATTTTTCCGTGCCCCGGAACGCCGCGCGGCTGGCCGGGGAACTGGCCCTGGTGGAGAACGAGCTACGCAGAGTCGGGGTGCCCCGGCCGACCAGCTTTGCGTGGTGCGGCAACGGCTTCGGCCCGGAGGCGCTGGCCGCGCTCGGCAGGCTCGGATTTCGCTTCGCACGGCGGGGCCTCTCGCCGGAAATCCCGTACGGCCAGGTTGCGGTCGGTCCGGCATACGACCCGGCGCGGCACCATCCGCTGTTGGTCCCGACCACCGGGGACGCCTATCCCAACTGGACCTTCGAGCACTTCCAGAGGGTCGCGGCCGAAGCCCGCCAGGGGCGCATCACGGTGCTGCAATTCCACGGCGTGCCGGATGTGCGGCATCCCTGGGTGAATACGGATCCGGAGCTGTTCCGGAAGTGCATGCATTACCTGAAAGACCAGGGCTTCCGCGGAATCGCGCTGGGGGACCTGGAGCAATTCGTGGACCCACGCCGCGTGCCCTCCGATCCCATGGCCGGCGCGCGCTATCCGCAGCCGAAAGACGGACGGCTCCGTCTGCCGGTGGAGATGGAAGCGACCCGCGAAGATCTGCCGTACTGGCTGGGGGACATGGCGCGGCACGGCTACTCGGAGGCGGAAGTCGCGGCGGTCTGCGGAGGGCCGCAGGGACAAGCACGGCCGGCGTCCGGGCGGCAGCCGATGCTGCCGTATCCCGGCGGGCGGCATCCGCGGCTGGGCTTTCTGGATGGCGCCATCGACCCGCTGCGCGGCACCAAGTTCAGCGTGTTCCTGCCGTGGGACCCTGCGAGCTACGTGGTGGTGGATCTGCCGGAAGCGATCTTCAGCAACCTGGGCCTGCTGTTCCTGGCGCACACACACGTGCCCACCGTCTGGAACGACCAGAACGTGGTGATCGACAATGTGGACTGGAATCGCGCGGCGGACGGGAGCCTTCGCTCGGAGTGGACGCTGCCCAATCAGGTGGCCTTCGGCGCCTCCGCCCGGATGGAGGGCGAAGAGGTGCGTATGGAACTCTGGTTGCGCAATGGCAGCAGGGAGCCGTTGAGCAAGCTGCGCACGCAGATCTGCCTGCTGCTGGGCCGCGCCCAAGGCTTTGCGGCGCAAACCGCGGACAACAAGATCCTGCGGCAGCCCACCGCAGGGGTACGGGCCCCGGACGGACGCCGCATCCTGATCGAATGGGAGCGCTGCGGGCGCGTGTGGGGCAACCCGGCCTGCCCCTGCGTGCATTCCGATCCGGTGCTGCCGGACTGCGCCCCGGGCGAGAGCGTGCGCGTGGCGGGCCGGTTGTGGTTCGAGGCGTGAAAACTTATGCCGAGGGGCTGGGCAGGTAGGACGCGGCGCGACGCTCGCGGCGCGAGGCCCACAGGCGGAAGCGGTCCAGGTAGAGATAGATGACCGGCGTGGTGTAGAGGGTCAGCATCTGGCTCACCAGCAGTCCGCCCACGATGGTGATGCCCAGGGGGCGGCGGAGTTCCGAGCCGGTGCCTCCGCCCACGGCCAGCGGCACGCCGCCCAGCAGCGCCGCCATGGTGGTCATCATGATGGGGCGGAAGCGCAGGCTGCACGCCTTGAAGATGGCTTCCCGCGAGCTGAGATTCTGGTTGCGCTCGGCATCCAGCGCGAAGTCGATCATCATGATGGCATTCTTCTTCACGATGCCGATCAACAGAATGATTCCGATCAGGGCGATGACGCTCAACTCCACGCGGCAGTAGAGCAGCGCCAGGATCGCGCCAACGCCCGCAGAGGGCAGCGTGGAGAGAATCGTGATGGGGTGGATGTAGCTTTCATACAGCATGCCCAGCACGATATAAACAGTGAGCAGCGCGGCCAGGATCAGGTAGGGCTCGTTGGCGAGCGAGGACTGGAAAGCGCGCGCGGTGCCCTGGAAACTGCCTTGCACGTTGGCGGGCATGCCGATGTCGCGTTCCGCGTCGTTGATGGCGTCCACGGCGTCGCCCAGCGCCACGCCCAGCGCCAGGTTGAAGGAAAGCGTGATGGCGGGGAAGGTGCCCTGGTGGTTGACCGAGAGCGTGGTGTTCCGCTGCTCGAGGCGGGCGAAGCTCGAGAGCGGCACCACGCCGCCGCTCGCCGAGCGCACGTAGAAGTTCTGGAGCGCTTCGCCGGTGCGCTGGAAGTTGGGATCCAGTTCCATCACCACGTGGTACTGGTTGAGCGCCTGGTACATGGTGGAGACTTGGCGCTGCCCGAAGGCGTCGTAGAGCATCTGGTCGATCGAGTCGGGCGTGACGCCCAGCCGGGAGGCGGTGTCCCGGTCGATCACCAGGTGGGTCAGCAGCCCCTTGTTCTGCTGGTCCGTGTTGGCGTCGCGGATTTCCGGGAGGGTGCGCAACTTCTGCAACAGTTTCTGGGACCACTCGTCCAGATCGCGCAGGTTATCGGCGCGCAAGGTGTACTGATATTGCGAAGCGGTGGAGTGTCCGCCCACGCGGATATCCTGCGAGGCCTGCATGTAGAGGGTCGCGCCGGGGACGCGGGCCAGCTTGCCGCGCAGGCGGCTGATGACCTGGTCCACGCTGATCTTGCGCTCATCCAGGGGCTTCAACTCGATGAAGGCGCGGCCGCTGTTGATGGAGGATCCGCCCGTGAAGCCGGTGACGTTCAACACCGCGGGATCCTGCCGGATGATGCCGATGAACTGCTCCAGCTTCTCGCGCATGGCCGGAAAGGAGATGTCCTGGTCGCCCACGATAGCGCCCATCATGCGGCCGGTGTCCTGCTGCGGGAAGAAGCCTTTGGGCACGATCACGTAGAGATAGACGTTCAGGGCGATAGTTCCCAGGGTGACGAAGAGCATCAGCTCGGAGTGGCGCAGCACCCAGCGCAGGGAGTGCTCGTAGCCGCCCAGCATCCAGTCGAACACACGCTCTCCGGCGCGGTAGAAGCGGCCGTGGGCGCGGTCGTGCTCGGAGCGCAGGAAACGCGCGCACATCATGGGGGTCGTGGTGAGCGAAACCACCAGGGAAACGCCGATGGCCACGGTGAGGGTGACCGCGAATTCACGGAAGAGACGCCCCACGATGCCGCCCATCAGCAGGATGGGAATGAAGACGGCCACCAGGGACGTGCTCATGGAGAGCACGGTGAAGCCCACCTCGCGGGACCCGATGAGCGCGGCCTGGAGCGGCGAGGCGCCGTCTTCCAGGTGGCGCGCGATGTTTTCGATGACCACGATGGCGTCATCCACCACGAAGCCCGTGGAGATGGTGAGAGCCATCAGGGAGAGGTTGTCCAGGCTGTAGCCCACCAGATACATCACGCCAAAGGTGCCCAGCAGGGAGAGCGGCACGGCGATGCTGGGGATGAAGGTAGCCCATCCGTTGCGCAGAAACAGGAACACCACCAGGATGACCAGGGCGACGGAGAGCATGAGGGTGAACTGGACGTCCTCGATGGAGGCGCGGATGGTCACGGTGCGGTCCATGACCACGTTGATGTGGATGGCTGGCGGGATGGAAGCTTGCAGGCGGGGCAGCAGCGCGCGCACGCGGTCCACGGTCTCGATCATGTTGGCCGCGGGCTGGCGGAAGAGGATGATCAGGACGGCGGGCTGGCCGTTGGAGAGGCCGGCGTTACGGCGGTCTTCGACGGAGTCCTCGACGGTGGCGATGTCGCCCAGGCGCACGGCCGCGCCGTTGCGGTAGGCCACAATGAGGCGCCGGTACTGCGCGGCCTTGTGAAGCTGGTCGGTGGCGTCGATTTCCCAGGAAGTCCAGGCGTCCGAAATCATGCCCTTGGGCCGGTTGGCGTTGGCGGCGGCCAGCACGGTGCGCACCTGGTCGGAGCCGATGCCGTAGCCGAACAGCGCTCCGGGGTGCAGTTCCACGCGCACGGCGGGCTTGGCGCCGCCGCCCACGAAGACCTGGCCGATGCCCTCCACCTGGGCCAACTTCTGGGCCAGGATGGAGTCCGCCGCGTCGTACATGTGGGCCACTTGGTAGCGGTCGGACGTGAGAGCCAGGATCATGATGGGCGAGTCGGCGGGGTTGACCTTGCGGTAGGTGGGATTCATGGGCAGGTTCTGCGGCAACTGCCCGCGGGCGCCGTTGATGGCTGCCTGCACGTCACGCGCGGCGGCGTCGATGTTGCGGTTCAGATCGAACTGCAACACGATCGAGGTGCTTCCCAGGCCGCTCGAGGACGTCATCTCGGTGACCCCGGCGATGCGCCCGAACTGGCGCTCCAGCGGCGTGGCCACCGAGGAAGCCATGGTTTCCGGGCTGGCGCCGGGCAGGCCGGCGGAGACCTGGATGGTGGGGAACTCGACTTCCGGAAGAGGGGCCACCGGCAGGAAGCGATAGGCGATGCCGCCGGCCAGCGCCAGGCCGGCGGTGAGCAGCGACGTCGCCACGGGGCGGCGGATGAAGGGCGTCGAGAGGCTCACGGCTGCTCCGTGGCCAGGGGTTCGTTCACCGGGTTGCCCAGGCGCAGCGAGCGCAGGCGGCCGGCCAGCCGGTCGAAGAAGAGGTAAACCACGGGAGTCGTGTAGAGGGTGAGCACCTGGCTCAGGAGCAGGCCGCCGACGATGGTGATGCCCAGCGGGCGCCGCAGCTCGGAGCCCACGCCGGTGCCCAGGGCCAGCGGCACGCCGCCGAGAAGCGCGGCCATGGTGGTCATCATGATGGGCCGGAAGCGCAGCAGGCAGGCCTGGTAGATGGATTCGTCGGGACTCTTACCTTCCAGGCGCTCGGCCTCCAGGGCGAAGTCGATCATCATGATGGCGTTCTTCTTCACGATGCCGATCAACAGGATGATGCCGATCAGGGCGATGACGGTGAGGTCGTTGCCGGTGACCAGCAGGGCCAGAATGGCGCCGATGCCGGCCGAGGGCAGTGTGGAGAGGATGGTGATGGGGTGGATGTAACTCTCATACAGCACGCCCAGCACGATGTAGACGGTCACCAGGGCGGCCAGGATGAGCACCGGCTCGTGCGCCAGCGAATTCTGAAAGGCCTGGGCGGTGCCCTGGAAGTTGGCCTGGATGCTGGCGGGGAAGCCGATCTGCCGCTCGACGCGGCGGATCACGCGGACGGCGTCGCCCAGCGAGATGCCGGGCGCCAGGTTGAAGGACAGCGTAACCACCGGAAACTGCCCCTGGTGGTTGATCGCCAGCGGGGCTTCGGCGGGCTCGAAATGCGCGAAGCTCGCCAGCGGCACCTCGGCGCCGTTGGCGGAGTGCACGTAGATATCCTTCAGCGAGGTGAGGTTGTCGCGGAAGCGGGGCTCCACTTCGAGCACCACGTGGTACTGGTTGAGCTGTGTGAAGATGGTGGAAATCTGGCGCTGGCCGAAGGCGTCGTAGAGCGTGTCGTCGATCATCTGCGGAGAGATGCCCAGGCGGGAGGCGGTATCCCGGTCGATGACCACGGTGGCCTTGATGCCGCCGTTCTGCTGGTCGCTGGCCACGTCGCGCAGTTCCGGCAGGGTGCGCAGCTTGTCAAGCAGGCGCGGCGCCCAGACGGCCAGTTCAGCCGCGTCGGCGTCCTCCATGCTGTATTGAAACTGGGTGCGGGCCACGCGGTCTTCCACGGTGAGATCCTGCACGGGCTGCATGTAGAGGGTGATGCCCTCAACGGCGGCGAGCTTGGGCTGGAGGCGGCGGATGATCTGGCTGGCGGAGGCGCCGCGTTCGGCGAGCGGCTTGAGGTTGATCTGAATGCGGCCGCTGTTCAGGGTGGTGTTGGTGCCGTCCACGCCGATGAAGGAGGACAGGCTTTGCACTCCCGAATCCTGGAGAATGATCTGGGCCAGGGCCTGCTGCCGGTCGGCCATGGCTTCGAAGGAAGTGTTGGGCCGGGATTCGGAGATGCCCAGGATCACGCCGGTGTCCTGCACCGGGAAGAATCCTTTAGGGACCATGGCGTAGAGGTAGATGGTGCCGGCCAGAGTGCCCAGGGTGACGAACAGCGTGAGAGTCTGATGGCGCAGCACCCATTCCAGGGTGGAGCCGTAGCGCGCGATGACCACCTCGAAGAAGCGCTCCGAGGCGCGGTAGAACCAGCCCTGCGTGGCCTCCGGCCGGTGCTTCAGCAATTGCGCGCACATCATGGGCGTGAGCGTGAGCGAGACCACCGCCGAGACCAGGATGGTGACCGCCAGGGTGATGGCGAACTGACGGAAAAGGCGGCCCACGATGTCTCCCATAAACAGCAACGGGATGAGCACGGCGATCAGGGAGACGGTGAGCGAGACGATGGTGAAGCCGATCTGTTCGGAGCCCTTGAGGGCCGCCGACAGCGGGGATTCGCCCTCCTCGATGAAGCGCGAGATGTTCTCGATCATCACGATGGCGTCGTCCACCACAAAACCTGTGGAGATGGTGAGGGCCATCAGCGAGAGATTGTTGAGGCTGTAACCCAGCAGGTACATGACGCCGAAGGTGCCCACGAGCGAGAGGGGCACGGCGATGCTGGGAATGACGGTGGCGGAGAGGTTGCGCAGGAACAGGAAGATCACCATGACGACCAGGCCCACGGTGAGCATGAGTTCGAACTGCACGTCTTCGACGGAGGCGCGGATAGTGGTAGTGCGGTCGGTGAGGACCTGCACCTTGATGGCTTCCGGCAGGGAGGCGCGTAGCTGCGGGAGCAGGCGCACCACGCTATCGACCACGCTGATGATGTTGGCGGCGGGCTGGCGCTGGATATTGAGGATGACAGCGGGGGTGGTATTCATCCAGGCGGCCTGGCGGGTGTTCTCAGAGCCGTCGATGACGGTGGCCACGTCCGAGAGGCGCACGGGGCCGCCGTTGCGGTAAGCGACGATGAGGGGGCCGTATTCGCGGCCGTGCGTGAGCTGATCGTTGGCGCCCAGGGTGAAGGCCTGGCGGGAGGTTTCGATGTTGCCCTTGGCCTCATTTACGCTGGCCTGAGAGAGAGAGAGCCGCAGGTCCTCGAGGCTGAGGCCGTAGGCGGCCAGCGCCGTGGGGTTGGCCTGGATGCGCACGGCGGGCCGCTGCCCGCCGCTGATGCTGACCAGACCGACGCCGGGGAGCTGCGAAATTTTCTGCGCCAGAGTGGTATCGGCATAGTCCTCGACGCGGGAGAGCGGCATGGTGTCGGAGGTAAGGGCCAGGGTGAGAATGGGCGCGTCGGCGGGGTTGCTCTTGCTATAGATGGGCGGATTGGGAAGGTCGCGCGGCAGGAAGGTGCCGGCGGCGTTAATGGCGGCCTGCACCTGCTGCTCGGCCACGTCGATGTTCAGGTCCAGGGCGAACTGGAGGATGATGACCGAGCTGCCGAACGAGGAGGTGGAGGTCATCTGCTTGAGGCCGGGGACCTGGCCGAACTGGCGCTCCAGCGGCGCGGTGACCGAAGAGGCCATGACTTCGGGGCTCGCGCCGGGGTAGAAGGTCAGCACCTGGATGGTGGGGTAATCCACCTCGGGCAGGGCCGAGACGGGAAGCTGCTTATAGGCCACGAAGCCGGCCAGCAAGACCCCCGCCATGAGCAGGGAGGTAGCCACGGGGCGCAGAATGAACGGGCGCGAAGGACTCATGCGCTCCGCCTGGGGGCGGCGGACCCGCGGGCGGGGCTCTGGATTTCGACCCGGGAGCCTTCCTGGAGCTTATCCTGACCGTCGATGACCACGGTCTCGCCGGCGGCGAGACCGCTTTCGAGCGACACCTCGTTGCCTTCGGAGATGCCGACGGTTACCGTGCGCAGCCGGGCGGTGTGGTCTTCGCCCACGACATAGACATAGGCGCCCTGGGGGCCGCGCTGGATGGCGGAGGCCGGCAGGATGACGGCGGCACGGCGGGTTTCGAGCAACAGGTGGCAGTTGACGAACTGGTTGGGGAACAGGGCGAGATCGGCGTTGTCGAAGACGGCTTTCAGGCGCGAGGTGCCGGTGGAGGGGTCGATCTGGTTATCGGCGGTGAGGAGTGTGCCGGTGGCGATTTTGACGCGGTCGTCGCGGCTGTAGGCCTCGACCGGAAGGCGGGCGCCGGCGCGCAGCTTGGCGAGCACATCGGGGAGGCTGTCCGCCGGGATGGTGAACAGCACGGAGATGGGCTGAAGCTGGGCGATGACGGCGATGCCCGTGGTGTCCGCGGCGTGGACCATGTTGCCGGCATCCACGAGGCGCAGACCGATGCGGCCGCCGATGGGCGCGGTGATGCGCGTGTAAGTCAATTGCAGGCGGGCGGCGTCAATGGCTGCCTGATCGGCCTGGATGGCGCCCTGGAACTGGCCCACCGAGGAGGACTGGGTATCGAGCTGCTGGCGGGGGATGACCTTCTCCTCCCAAAGCTTCTGGTAGCGGGCCAGGTTCACCTGGGCGTCGCGGAGCTGCGCCTGGTCGCGGGCAAGCTGCCCCTGGGCCTGTTCGAGCTGCACCTGAAAGGGCCGCGGATCGATTTCGGCGATCAGGTCGCCCTGCTTGACGAACTGGCCTTCCTGAAAATGGACGGCAAGCAACTGGCCGTCCACGCGGCTCTTGACGGCCACGCTGTTGAAGGCCGCGACGCTGCCGAGGCCGCGCAAGTAGATGGGCATGTTGCCGACGCGGGCTGTGGCGGCCACGACCGGCACCGGACGGCGGGCGGCGTGCCCCGCCGAAGCCGCCGCGGCAGGCGGCTGCGGGTGCGGAGAGGACTGAACGTATCGAAACGCTCCGTACCCCAGGCCGGCCAGCAAGGCCAGCCAAAACCAAGCCGCGCGGCTCTTCCGCCGGTTCTGCGGCAAGGTGGGCGGGGTTTCCAGAGAGCTTTGCTCTCCAATCAATTGCATCATGACAGGTTTATGGGTCTCACCGGGGGAATGGCCTCACGCGTGGGAAGCTTATGTCGGAAAAGACGACGGGGAAAGGGCGAATGTTACCGTGAGGATAGAGACACTGATAGGGCAAAACGGGGAGTCGCGCGGGGCACCAGCCGATGCGGGGGACCGACCGATGCCCGGGTGAAGGCCAGGGGGCAGGAACCCCTGCCGGCCTCGGATGAAAAAGAACCAATCGAAAACCTGGTGATTTTTGCCTGCGATGAGGGATCGATCCCTTTCCCCCGCGAGCTTGTTCCAGGCTCCAGGAGACGGCAGCAACGCCTGGGACGTTGAATGGGTTGGTTCAGGTCTTTCCTGCCCCCTAGGTTGGGCGCCTGACCCATTACCGCCGGTTGCCTCTCGGCGAGCGAGCAACTCTTTCGCCTTCAGGGTAGACCGGGGGCGTGCGTGGGAGTGCGACCCGCCTGGCGAAGTGATTGAAAAGAAGCCGAATAAATTTCTGCTAGACTGGAGACTGGCGAGGCCCCCGATGCCCTACAACAGCTCCGCACATCTCACCCAGGAAGAGCACGAAGAGATCGGCCGGGCCGTGCGCCTGGCGACGCGGCGTATGGAAGAGATCGCCGCGCTGCTCGTGCAGGTATACGGTCCCAGCAGCCGGACGGCCTTCAGCGCGACCAAGGCACGCGACGCCATGTTGCGGTTCCAGAACGACTTACAGTTTCAGGCAACAGTGGACCTACCGGGCATCCGGATCAACGGGACAGGGCCGTGAGGGACCGCTCCCCGTGGTCGCGGCTCGGTTACAGCGCAGTTAGCCATATATCAGTGTTTCAGGTACGAATATCTTCAGTTTTCCCTTGTTTGAGGCGTTTAACAGGCGCATAATTTCGGGGACGGGCATGTTGACAGGTAGAGTGGCACGGAACTATGGCGAACTCACTGCGCCTGATTCTGTGCGCGCTACTGGCGATGCCTGGATGGACGGAACCAGCACGCGCACAGCCGGCCGAACGGCCGCAGCAGCTTCACATCACGATTGTTGAGAGCGAGGGCGCGATCAACAATATCCGGCAGCGCACGGCGCGGGAGTCCATTGTGCGTGTGGAAGACGAGAACCACAAGCCAGTGGCGGGCGCGACGGTGCTGTTCCTGACTCCGGACAGCGGACCGGGAGGCGTGTTTCAGGGAACCCGCAGCCTGACGGTGATGACGGACCCGCAGGGGCGCGCCGTGGCGCGGGGTTTCCGGCCGAATCGCGCCACAGGCAAGTTTCAAATCAAGGTCACCGCGTCGTAAGGGTGTGACCGGCACGACGGTGATCAACCAGACGAACGTGCTGCCTGCCGCGGGTGCCGCGGGCATCGGGGCGGGCAAGCTCATCGCGATCCTGGCGGTTGCCGGCGCAGCCGCAGCCGCCGGAGCCGTGGCCGCTACACACGGGGGGAATGGAACCCCAACCACGACGCCCCCCGGCGCGACGGTCACCGCAGGGACGGGAGCCGTCGGCGCTCCCTAGCCATCACGCAAAGCTTCGGTCCTTACCATACGCAGGAGTGGCAGATGCTCTCAGGATCTCCCTCAGCGGCAACCTGGCTGATTGCCCTGCTGGCAGCGCCGCTCGTTTCCGGCCAATCGCCGCAGGCAACGATCACAGGCCCGAACTTCGGATTCGTTTATGACGGCATTTCGCACGCCGTGAAACCACTGGTGGGCAACCCGGCAGCAGGCGCTATCGGCCCGGCAGCGCCTGTGGGCTGGGGGCTAGCGACGGCCGCGATCTCCCCGCGGCAGGATTTCGCGCTAGCTGTGGCGCGCGATGGAGGAAGCGTACTGCTCGCGCGGCTGGACGGCGGGAACCCGGCGACCAGCGTGCTGGACGCGCTGGCAGAGGCGCCGGACCGACTGGCGCTCAGCCCGGGCGGCGGAACGGCAGCCCTGTACTACGCCGCCACGCAGAACATCCAGGTGGTGACCGGACTCCCGGACGCGCCGGTATTTTCCTCACTGGACGCCGAGGCTCTTCCCAAGCCGCCGGACGTGCTGGCGGTCAGTGACGACGGGCAAGCGGTGCTGGCCGGCGTGAACGGCGCCGGGGCCGGGCAGGTCTATGTGCTGGCTGGAGGCGGGACGGCGCAAGCGGTGTTCGCCGCGGGGCGCGTGGCTGCGATGGCCTTTCTGCACGGGTCGCGGGATGCGCTGGTAGCCGACGGCGCCGCGAACCTGGTGGTACGGTTGACGAGCCTGGAAGGAAGTCCGAGAGCCAGCGTGCTGGCGCGGCAGACCAATGGGATCGCCGGGCCGGTGGCCGTGACCGCGTCGGCAGACAACGGCGCCGCGCTGGTGGCCAATGCGGACAGCTCCTCGGTGGCGGTGATCGACCTGGCCGGAGGCACGACGACGGTGACGGCGTGCCTGTGCGTTCCCACGACGGTAGCGGCGTTGCGCAGCCCGGGAGTCTTTCGGCTGAACGATGTTTCCGGACAGCCGATGACCCTGGTGGAAATCGGCGGGGTCAGACCGGTGATGACGATCATTCCCCCGGAGGTAAAACAGAACGCGCCGCGGCGGATTCGCATTCCTGAAAGGGAGGTGCGGCAATGAGACGCGCTGGGGTGTTGCGCAGACTGATTCCCGCGCTCGCCGTGTTGTTCGTGTGGGCCGGGTTGACGCCCGGGGCGAAGGCCCAAACCGCTTTGACGTGCAACGCCACGGTGGAGCCGCCGTCGCTCCGCGCCGAAGGGCTGACGGAATTGGTGGGCGACATCGTGCTGTCGTGCACGGGTGGCACGCCGCCGGCCACCGGTCAGTTGCCCACCGCGGACATCTCGGTATATTTGAACACTCCGGTAACCAGCCGCCTTTCGAGCGCCGTGGTCACCAACGGCGCGGAGACGTTGTTGTTGATCGACGACCCGGCGGCGGCGCAGCAGCATCCCTGCCTGGGCACCCCCGGCGGCAGCAACTGTCCCCAGAGCGGCGACGGAAACGGCACGGAGTTCAAGAACGGCACGGCAGCGAACATCTATCAGGGCGCGGTGTCGGGCAGCACAGTGACTTTTTCCGGCATACCGATCGATTCTCCAGGGACCGCGAGCGTGCGCACTTTCCGCATCACCAATGTTCGGGTGAACGCGACGGCCCAAGCGCCGGCAGGCCCCGCCTGGACACCGGGGCAGGTGATTGCTCTGATTTCGACCTCGGCTCTCGCGATCAACAATCCGCAGCAAACCGTGGCCTTTGTGCAGACCAGCATGGCCTTCGCCGTGACGCCAGGCAATAACGGGAGCGGTCCCAGCATCCCGGTGCCGATCCAGCAGTGCAACAGCTACAGCCCCTCGACGACGACGGCATCCGCGATCCTGCAATATCAGGAGAGCTTTCCCACGGCATTCAAGATGCGCGTGTGGCCGCAGCCGCAAGCGGTGCCCGGATTCATCTACAACTCGGAGTCCGGCTTCTACAACCCGGCGTTGTCCGCGCCATACGCCACGGCCGGCCTGGCGGATAGCGGAACGCGGTTGAAGGCCGTGTTCCAGAACATCCCGGCGGGCGTCAACGTGTGGGTGAGCACCGGCAACATCGCCCCGGGCGTCAAGTACAACCAGGCACAGTTGACCAGCAGCGAGACGGGTCCCTTTTCGGCCGTGGCGGCGACGGATACTTCCCGCTTCGGCGATGCCTATTACGGGGGCATCGCCCCGGCTGTGCAGCTTGCTGTGGCCGGCGGCAGCGCGACGGCGGTGTGGGAAGTGTTGGGTGCAAACGGGCTTGCAACCGACACGTTCTTCTTCGGCGTGTGGTTCACCAGCACGGCCAACGTGGCGGGCAACTCTCCGGCGCCCGGCACGGGTTCGGTGCGGGGCGGGTATGGCGCGACCTACCCGAGTACATCGGGCGGCGCAGCTTCCGGCACTCTGCCGATCCCGCGATTCGTGGACACCTCCACGGCGCATGACGTGGTGACGGTGAGCGTGTGCAGCATTATCGTGCCACTGGCCGTCACGAACGTCAGCCCGATGACGGCGGGCGAGGCGGGCGTCTCGTACACGTACGGGTTCACCGCTACGGGCGGCATGCCTCCTTACACCTGGTCGCTGGGCAGCGCGAGCATCCCGGCGCCGGGGTTGACGCTGAATGCGAACACGGGCGCTCTGAACGGGGTTCCGACGACAGCCGGCACGTACAGCTACATCCCGCAGGTGCTGGACTACGGCGGGAACGCCGCCGCCGGGCCGGCGCTATCGCTGACGGTGATTCCCGAGCCGGCGATCACGAGCACGTCTCCGCTGCCGGGCGCCGACGCGGGATCACCCTACACGTTCCGCTTTGCGGCCACCGGCGGCCAGGGGACGTACACCTGGTCAGCGCCTTCGGGCACGCCTGCCGGGCTGAGCCTTTCGAGCGCAGGGGTGCTGAGCGGCACGCCAGCGGCGGCAGGCAGCGCGCTGGTAACGCTGCAGGTGACGGACGGGCCGGGCGCGAGCAAAACGGGCGCGTTCGCCTTGACGATTAACCCGGCGCTGGCGATTACGAGCACCTCGCCGCTGCCGCAGGGGGAGGCCGGGTTCTCCTATGCGGGGTTCACGTTCGCCGCCAGCGGCGGCCAGTCGCCGTACACCTGGTCGGCTAGCGGCTTGCCCGGCGGCCTGGCTTTGAACGCCGCCACGGGCGCACTCAGCGGCACTCCTGCCGCATCCGGCACGTTCAATCTGACCGTGCAGGTCAAGGACGGCACGACTTCCCCGCCCGCGGCCGTATCGAAGCCATTCACTCTGACCATCGCCCCGGCCCTGGCGATGACCAGCACCGCTCCGTTGCCCAACGGAATGGTGGGCGCGGCCTACGGCGGCTTTACCTTTGTGGCGAGCGGGGGGCAAGGGAAGTACACGTGGTCGGTGGCGTCCGGATCCACACAGGGCCTGACGCTTTCGAGCGCGGGCGTGCTGAGCGGCACGCCGACGGCGGCGGGGGCTTCGAACCTGGGTGTGCAGGTAAAAGACGGCGCGGGAGCAGCGGTGCAGAAGACGTTCGTATTGACGATCGCCGCCGCTCTGAACATCACCAACACGGGGCCCATGCTCAGCAGGGATGTAAACACGGCGTATTCGTACGTTTTCAGTGCCACGGGCGGATACCCGCCCTACACATGGTCGCTGGGGGCGAGCTATCCCGCTCCGGGACTCTCGCTGAACACGCAGACGGGCGTGTTGAGCGGAACTCTCGCCAGCGTGGGCAACTTCAGCTATCTGCCCCAGGTGACCGATTCAGCGGGATACAGCTATGCTCTGCCGGCCAGCCGCGTGCTGCTGCTGACAGTGCTGGCCGGCCCTTCCATTACCAACACATCGCCGCTTCCCAAGGGCACGGTGGGATCGGGATACATCTTCGGGTTCAGCGCGACAGGGGGACTTCCGCCGTACTCGTTTTCGTATTCGGCGGGCACGCTTCCGCCCGGCCTGTCCGTGGATGGGGGCGGCTGGTTGCGGGGCACGCCGACCTTGGCCGGGGATTTCCTGTTCAGCGTGCAGGTGAGAGACGCGGGCGGGGGCCTGGCAAGCGGGCAATTCCTGGTGACGATCCAGATGGCGCTGCTGATCACGACGAGCTCGCCACTCCCAACCGGGGTGGTGGGCACGCTCTACCGCGTGCAGTTCCAGGGACAGGGCGGACAGCCTCCCTACACGTGGCAACTGGCCTCCGGCTGGAGACTTCCGACCGGCCTGGGGCTGAGCGCGGACGGCGTGTTGAGTGGAGTCCCGGCGACGGCGGGATCCACCATGTTCGGGGTGCAGATGCGGGATACCAGCGGCCTCACGGCCACCCAATCGTTCGTCCTGAGCATCACCGCCGCCGCACTCACGATTACCTCGCCAACAGCGCTGCCGGCAGGCATGGTGGGGGTGGGGTATGGCACCCAACTGGCGGCGACGGGCGGCACCAACTCGTACACCTGGGCGGTGACGAAAGGAACATTGCCGGCGGGGCTGACGCTCAGCCCGGCAGGGGCCATCAGCGGCGCGCCGATGGTGGCCGGGGCGTTCCCCTTCACCATACAGGTGAGCGACACGGGCACTCCCGCGCAGACCGCCAGCCAGGTCTTCACCATGATGGTGGCGGCGAAACTGACTATCCTGACGCCCGCGCTGCCATCGGCCGCCATGAACGCCGGGTATGCCGTTTTGTTATCGGCCACCGGCGGTGCGCCGCCCTATACCTGGACCGTGACCAGCGGAGCGCTGCCGGCGGGACTGTCGCTGAGCGCGGCGGGAGTGATCGGCGGCACGCCGACGGAGGCTGGGACCTCGAACTTCACCATTCAGGTGACCGACCATGGGGCTCCCACGCAGACCGCCAGCCGGGGATTCTCGATCACGGTCAATGCGGCGGCTCCGGGGCTGCGGATCACCACGAGCAGCCTTCCGGCGGCCAGCGGCGGCACGGGGTATTCGGCCACGCTGGCGGCCACGGGGGGAACTCCACCTTACGTCTGGGGTGTGACTGGAACCTTACCGCCGGGTCTGACGCTGGATGCGGCCAGCGGCACGATTGCCGGCACGCCGACGGCCTGCGGAAACTTTGCGTTTGTGATCGCAGCCAACGACGCCCAAAAGAACACGGCCAGCCAGCCGTTGACGCTGGCGGTGCGGATGCCACCGGGGCCGCCCATGGCGATCGCCGGCCCGGACGTTGCCCCGCAGGCCAATCAGCAACCGCAGTTCGACATCCGCCTGGCGGAAACCTATCCGATGGACATCACCGGCCAACTCCAGTTGGCGTTCGAGTCGACGGTGGGGATGGACGATCCGATGATCTGCTTCACCAACGGGACGCGGCGGCTGGATTTCGTCATTCCGGCGAACTCCCCGGCGCCGGTTTTGGCCCCCGGCGACCGGACGCAGATCCTGACCGGGACGACGGCGGGAACGATTAGGATCAGCACCGCGGTGTACCAGGCCGGCGGGGAGGACATCCAGCCGGCGCCGCCGCCGATGACGATTGTGATTCCGGAAGCGCCGCCGGTGATCACGGCGATCAGCGCCACACGCACGGGTTCCGGCTTCACGGTGAAGGTGACGGGCTTTGCCACGCAGCGGCACGTGCTGCGGGGAAGGTTCCAGTTCGGCGGCACAAACGTGCAGACTCCCGAGCTACGCCTGACGCTGCACACTCTGTTCAACACCTGGTATCAGGATCCGCAATCGAACCAGTACGGCACACAGTTTACGCTCGCCCAGCCATTCAATATACAGGGGGATGCGCAGACGGTGACGTCCGTAACGGTGACGCTCAGCAGTTCGGCGGGAGACAGCGGACCGGCGACGGCGCGGTTTTAGAGCCGCCCAAGGCGGAGCCGAACAGGCAGCGGGGCAAGGAGTCAGGAGGCAGGAGTCAGGAGGCAGAATCGTCGCCGGAGTGCTATCGGATTGCGAAGTCTGAGGTTCACGCCTTCCCCAAGGCCTCCCGGATGGCGGCCTTCAGGCGTTGCTCGCTGGGGGGCCCCAAAAGCGACGCTGTAGGTTCGTATCCTCCCTCCGCGGCGGACTTGTCCAGGCAGATGTACCCCATACCCGCTTCCCCGTAACCGGCCACGGCGACGAAGTCGTTGGGGCGAAGGCTCTGAGCGTAAAGTTGGTACTCGACAAAGGGCTCGCCAGGAAGGTGCAGAATGCGGACTGGCCCCAGCCTGTAACAACTGATATCCACCGCGGGCCGCACCTTGAGCCGCGCGTACCAGGAGAGTCCCATGGCGGCGGACACACGTTTACGACTCGGTTGATGGGGATCGACGAGCACCTCGCGAAGATGCTCCTCCAAAAAATCCGGCTCGGTGCGCAATGCAAAACGGACTCCCGTGGTTTTCCACCGGATCTCCGTAAGCTTCGTCTTTTCGCTTGCGGCGATCGCTCCCTGCATGCCCTGGTACAAGCGGTCCGCGAGTTGCCCGCGCAATTCCGGCGAGCCGTTGTTGTATTTCCCCGCCGCGACGTTGCCGGCGCAGCCGGTGAAGTAAATCTGCCGGATCTTCTCGTCCTTCTCCAGGCGCTCGCGCGCCAGGCCCACCGTATCGGGATTGATGTGCCCTTTGCCGTAATAGCTTTGGGGGTGGCTGGCATAGTAGTGCAGCCGAACGATGGGACGATCCTGGTTGAAGAGGGTGACCGTTCGCACCCAGGGATCAATCAAGCCTTCGGGCGCGGCGATCAACACCGGATCGGTGCAGCTACTATAGCGGACGCCGATCCGGCCGTCCGGCAGGGGAACGCGCCGGTTGGAGGCGAATTTCTCCACCTTCGCCTTCCCCGCTCCCACGTGCGTGCAGGGTTCCAGGCGCTTCAGGGCCTCGCCCGCGGCGCTGGCAATGCGGCCGGAGACCGACTCGAGGAATTCCGGTTCGCCGAGGTGCTGCGGCGACGAGACCGCGCCGAGCAGCATGTCGGCGTTCGTATCGTAGAGCGGCGCATCATGCTGGTGCAGGCAGTGCACCTCAACCTGGAGCTCGTTCACGCCGAGAGCGTTCGCAATTTTCCGGCGGACCAGATCGTGGGCGCCGACGCGTAATTCACAGTAGTCGAGAGCGCACAGGGCGTAACACGTTCGATCGCCAGCCAGGATCACCCCCTTCGCCAGAAGCGGAACATCGATGCTGGTCGCCACGGGCGGATTGCATTCCTCCAGGGGACTGCCTACCGGCGGCGTGATTTCGCAGGAGAACACCGCCGCCCGCACTCCGGAAGAAGCCGGCGCCGGCCGAGTCGTCGCCCGCGAGGGGGCCGCCGCCGCCACAAAACCCATCGATATCCTGGATAGGAATCCTCGCCGTCCCAGGCCCGTCGTCTTCATCAAGGTTACCTTGTCGTTATTATCACGCACGATTCGGCTTCACTGCCCCCTGGTCAGCCGGTTCCGGTCGCCCCAGACCGATTCCGTGTGCGCCAGGATGTCCGCGGGAGTGAACCAGAACGGTTTGGCCTCACGGCGGCTGTGCAGCTTTGCCTGGTCATTAAAGTGCGGGGAGGAAGGATGCTGCGATTCGCCGTAGGGCAGCAGGCTCCACACCTGTTTCGGAACGCCTTCCATGACGATCAGAAGGTGCCCCCACCCATCGTTACAATAGATCTGCCCGTTATCCTGCTCGATTCCTTCATCCGGGTGCAGCACGTCGTACAGTCCGGTGCCATCCATGGGAAAGAGTCCCCCGCGGCTCACCACGTTAATCGCTCCCCACGGCACCGTGGGTTTCCCATACGCGGCTTCGATGTGCGCGAGTGCCTGCTCCAGCGCTTGAAGCGCCCGGGCCTGCTCCTCAGGGGAGTCCACATCTACCTTTTGGCCGCGCTCATAACTCAGGAAGCGCGCGAATTGTTTCTCCGAGAATAAGTCCCGGTAGGCCTTCCCCCAGAAGTAGATGTACGTATACGCGACGGACTGCTGGCTCGAGCGGCGATCCCAGGCGCGGATCAGGTCGATTGCATGGGCCAGCTTGGGGTGCTTGCCGCCATCGCGCTCCCAGGCATGTTCGAGCAATGGAACGATCACCGCGGAAGGAACGATGTAAGTATCGAAGGCGAGGTCCTGCATGTCCGCGAGGGTAAATTTCCGAGATTGCGTCAGGATCTGGAAAAGTCTCTCGCCGCGGGTATTCAGCGCCTCCTCACCCGCATCGGCTCTGGGCGTGCGTTGCAGGTAGTAGGGCGCGGGATCGAGCGGATTGAGACCGGAATTCCGCGTCACCACCCACGGCGGATTGTTACAGTTCTGGAGAAAACCAGACGCGGGATTCAACACTTGCGGGTAGACCTCGAACGGCAGGAATGGCCCCCATTCGGTGTCCCTGGTCCATCCGGGCACCGGCTTGCTCCAATCATAGCCCGAGGCGCGCCGCGCCACGTTGCCGTTGTGCACCCAATAGATGTTCCCGGAATCCGAGTAAAGCAGATTCCACCGCGGCATCAACTGCTGTGCCAGAGCGGATTTGAACTCCGCCAGGTTGCGGGCCTTCATAATCCGATAAAGGCCGGTGGCATAGTTTACGCCGTCAAAGTTTGGGAGTTTTACGGCGTACGCACGGTGGCGCTCCCGGTCGAAGCTTACGACGGGCCCGTGATGCGTGTAGTAGAGAGGCAGTGTGAGCGAGTCCGCTCCCTTCGGTCCTTTGATGCGAAAGGTCGCATATTCCACCCGTATATCGCGCCAACGGCCGTCGTAAAGGTACTGTAGATTGTTCTGCGGATTGGTCTTCTCCTCATAAACGTCGGATATGTTCGGCTGGTTCCAGGTGGCCGACCAGGTGATCCTGTCGTTAAAGCCGTCCAGGAAGACAGGACTGCCGAACCAACTGATGCCGGCGGTATTGAGCTTGCCCGGTGTGATCAGGTGGGCTTCGTAGTTCTGAAACCGGTTGGCCCACGGCATGTGGGTATGTTCCACATGAATGATGCGCCCGTTGGTGGAACGGCCGCGGGCGATGGCCCATTGGTTGGAGCCGAAGCCCGGAAAATCCCAGACCTGGCCGGCCATCTTGATCATCGCGTCGTGGATGCTGTAGAACCGCATGTAGTGGCTGCGCTCGAGCGCCTCCACGTCCTCGGCGGACACCGCATCGATCCACGCCGGGATCCGGGCGCGATGGGAGGCAATATACGCGTCCACCCCGCGTGCAAAGCCGTCCAGCATTTTGTAGGTGTCCGGGTCGATCTGGGAACGGTTTTCGATCACCGCCGCCTTGGTTCGCAGCAGGCGCTGGAGGTAGTCCCCGTCCCAGCGGTACTCGTAAGGGATAAAGTGCAGGTATCCGTCTCCCAGGGCTTTCATCCCTTCCACTTCGGCACGCCGCCCCTGAGCGTCCCGATACTCCAGCATCATCTCCTCGAGATGATCCTCAGCCTGCGCCCAGCCGTAGCCGAAAAACGTAGCTTCCTCGATATCGCCGACGATGTGCGGGGTGCCGTAATTGTCGCGGTAAATCGTGACATGCGCCGCGAGGGGATCGGTGACCGCAGTGGGGGCCAGCGCGGCGGCTGCAAGGAGAACCGAATATAGGATTTTGAGCAACTAGCGCCTCCGTATTTCTGGCTCTCCCAGCCGATAACCGGTCTACATCCTCGGGCCGGAACGGTGCTCAGGCCAGGAGCTTGGGGACCAGATTGCCGCCGACGTCGGTGAGGCGGAAATCGCGGCCCATGTGGTGGTAGGTCAGGCGGGTGTGTTCCAGGCCCAGGCAGTGCAGGATGGTGGCCTGGAGGTCGTGAACGTGGATGCGGTCTTCGACAATGTTCATACAGAGGTCGTCGGTTTTGCCGACCACCTGGCCGCCCTTGATGCCTCCGCCGGCCATCCATAGGCTGTAGGCCACGGGGTGGTGGTCGCGCCCGCCGTTATCTTTTTCGGCGGGATTGCGGATCTCAACCATAGGGGTGCGGCCAAACTCCCCACACCACAGGACCAAAGTACTGTCGAGCAGACCTCGCTGCTTCAGGTCTTTCAGCAGAGCCGCGGTGGGCTTGTCGCTAATATCGCAGTTCTTCTTGAGCTTCTTGTTGAGCTGGGTGTGATCGTCCCAACTGGCGTGCGTGAGCATGACGAAGCGCACGCCGCGCTCGACCATGCGGCGGGCGGTGAGGCAATTGACCGCGAAGGGATGCGTGGGCTCCTCGTTGACGCCGTACATCTTCAGAGTCTCGGGCGTTTCCTTAGAGAAATCGCGCAGTTCGGGGGCGGCCATCTGCATGCGAAAGGCGAGCTCGTAGGAGGCGATGCGTGAGGCGATTTCGACGTCGCCGGTGGAGGCGTAGTGCTCCTCGTTGAGATCCTTGAGCACGTCGAGCGAGGCGCGCTGCATCTGGCGGCTGACGCCCTCGGGATTGGAGACGTACAGCACGGGGTCGCCGGAGGAGCGGAAGACCACGCCCTCGTAGGTGGAGGGCAGGAAGCCGCTGGACCAATTGGAGGTGCCGCCGCTGGTGCCGACGCCCGAGCCCAGCACCACGAAGCCGGGCAGGTTCTGGGACTCGCTGCCCAGGCCATAGAGTACCCAGGCGCCCATGGTGGGCCGGCCGAACTGGATGCTGCCGCTGAAGAGCAGGAGCTGGCCGGGGTGGTGATTGAAGGCGTCGGTGTACATCGAGCGCACCAGGCAGATGTCGTCGGCGCAGGAGGCGGTGTGGGGGATGAAGTCGGAGAATTCGATGCCGCTCTGGCCGTACGGCTGGAAGGTGCGGGGGCTGGCCAGCACGGCGGCGGTGGGCTTGGTGAAGGCCAAGCGCAGGTTTTTGGTCATGGAGAGCGGCAAGGGCTTGCCGTCCCACTTTTTCAATTCGGGTTTGGGGTCGAAAAGATCGAGCTGGCTGGGGCCGCCTTCCATGAACATGACAATGACGTTCTTGGCCTTGCCCGGGAAGTGGGGCTTCTTAGGGGCCAGCGGATTGACCGAGGGGGAAGCCGCGCGGCCCTCGCGCTCAAGGAGCTGGGCCAGTGCGATAGTGCCGATGCCTCCGGCGCAGTCGCGGAAAAAGCTGCGGCGGGTTTGGATGCGGCGGAAATCTTCAAAGTTCATCTCAGGGCCTATTCACGATTGATAAATTCGTCCAGGTTGAGGAGCACCCGGCTGACGCCGACCCAGGCGGCGGCTTCGCTCTGGGGCACTCCTTCGAATTGATTGGGGAACAAGGCATCCCGCGCCTTGGCATCGGCACGGAGCTGGCCGAGCTCGTCGTCGTAGTAGCGGGCCAGGCGTTCGGCTTCGGTGGGGCTGGGTTTGCGGCTCAGGGCGATTTCGAAGGCGCGGTCCAGGCGGCTGCGGAAACCGGGCGCCGTTTCGCGCATCAGGCGGAAAGCCAAGCCTTGCGCGGCCTCGAAGAAGACCGGGTCATTGAGGAGGTTGAGGGCCTGCAGGGGCGTGTTGGATCTCTGGCGGCGGGTGCAGGAAAGGTTTGAATTGGGCTCGTCGAAATTCATCAGTTGCGGGTAGGGCGTAGTGCGCTGGAAGTGGATGTAGAGACCGCGCCGGTAGCGGTCGGGGCCGGTGGTCTCGTTCCACTTCACCGAACTGGCGTAGGAGAGCTCTGCCACGCCTTTGGGCTGGGGCGGACGTATGCTGGGCCCGCCGATCCGGGATAGATTCAGCAGGCCGCCGGCTTCGAGAGTCTCGTCGCGGATGAGCTCGGCGGGCAGGCGCAGACGGGACTGGCGGGCGAGCAGGATGTTATAGGGATCGCGCGTCACCAATTCGGGGCGGACGGCGGAGGATTGCCGGTAGGTGGCCGAGGTAACGATCAGGCGTTGGATGTATTTCATGTCCCAGTTGTGGTCCATGAATTCGACGGCCAGCCAGTCCAACAGTTGGGGGTGGGAAGGCTTGTCGCCCTGGGTGCCGAAGTCTTCGGAGGTGAAGACGATACCGCGGCCGAACAGCTCCTGCCAGAAGCGGTTGACGGCCACGCGCGCGGTGAGCGGGTTGTCGCGCGAAACCAGCCAGCGGGCCAGGGTGAGGCGCGTGGGCTGAGGATCGGGCGGCATGGGGTTCAGCACGGAGAGCACGGCGGGCTGCACCTCGGGACCGTGCTCGCGGTAATCGCCCTTGATCTGGATCCAGGTTTTCGGGGGGTGCGGGTTTTGCGCGATGATGGGCGCCTGGCTAAAGGGCGGCAGGGTCTTATCGAGTTCCTTGAGCTTGTCCTGAAGTTCCTTGAACTTGATTTCCTCGAAGCGCTCCTTGCTGACAACCTGGCGGTAGTTGTTAATAAAGAAGCGGGTGACGGCCTCACGCTCCTTGGCATTGCGCTCGGCGGGGTCCATGGCGATCAGCCGGACGCCGTGATCAAGCATGACGCGCACCACGCCATAGGCGAAGTCCCAATCGGCGTGCTCGCCGGGGTGCTGCGAGGCGTAGCGCATCATCTTTTCCCATTCGGGCTGCAGCTCGGGCACGTGGTATTGGGCGTAGAGCTCCTGGAGCTTCTTCTCGTATTCGGGGCGGGCCGCGAGGTAAGGGCCGACTTCGCCGGGCAGGGGCGCGTCGATGTTCACTTCGTCGGCGGTGTTGAAGAAGGCCGACATTTCGTAGAACTCTTTCTGGCTGATGGGGTCGTACTTGTGGTCGTGGCACTGGGCGCAGCCCACGGTGAGGCCCAGCCAGACGGCGCCGACGGTGGCAGTGCGGTCTTTGACCTGCTCGTCGCGGAACTGCTCGGGATCGGTCCCGCCTTCGCGGTTGGTGAGGGTGTTGCGGTTGAAACCGGTGGCGATTTTCTGGTCGATGGTGGCGTTGGGGAGGAGGTCGCCGGCGAGCTGTTCGATGGTGAACTCGTCATAGGGCATGTTGCGGTTCAGGGCATCGATGACCCACTGGCGGTAACGCCAGGCCCAGGGGCGCGAGAGATCTTTTTCGTAGCCGTCGCTATCGGCGTAGCGGGCGAGGTCCAGCCAGTGGCGGGCCCATTTTTCGCCGTAGTGGGGGGAGGCCATGAGGCGGTCCACCAGGCGCTCGTAGGCATCGGGCCGGTTGTCATCGAGGAACGCCTGCACTTGCTGGGGCGTGGGCAGCAGGCCGGTGAGATCGAGGCTGACGCGGCGGATGAGGGTGGCGCGGGAGGCTTGCGGGGAGGGCGCGATGCCTTCGGATTCCAGGCGGGCGAGGATGAAGCTGTCGATGGGGTTGCGGACCCAGTCGCGATTGCGGACCGAGGGCACGGCGGGCCGGCGAGGCGGCTGGAAGGCCCAATGCGTGCTGCGCGGAGCGGCTTCGGCGGAGGCGGCCGTGGCGGGCCAATCGGCGCCCTGATCGATCCAGGCGCGCAGCAGAGCGATCTGGTCCGCGGTGAGGCGCGGGCCGACCGGCGGCATGACCAGTTTGCCTTCGGCGCCGGAAACCAGGCGGATGAGGCGGCTTTCGGCGCTGTGGCCGGGCTTGATGACCGGACCGGAGTTGCCGCCGCGCAGAGCGGCGTCCTTCTGATCCAGACGCAAGCCGCTCATCTGCTGCTGCGGGCCGTGACACATCTGGCAGCGGCTGTGAAGCAGCGGTTCGATGTCGCGGGAGAAGTCGACTTTGGCGGGGGCGGCGAAAGCGGGGAGACACGCCAGACTCACGAAGGGAACCCAGCCCCTCCACCCAGACCAGACTGATGCCATGGCAACCATTATATGAAAGGCGGGAAGGCGGGGTGAAAACCGCTCCGGTCGCGGCTCGGTGAGCTGAGTGCTCGTGTTTGCAGTGTGCCGATGAGCGGCCCGGGTCGATTTTTTTTTCGCATTTTGTAAAAACTGGAGGCTGTTTCGGCCGAATGGATGCGGTTCCGGAGGTATAATCGCTTCCCAGTATTCCATCAAAGGCAGAGGAGAGGATCATGAGGCGGTGTCTGGCAATGGCGGCGGCGATACTTTGGCTGGCTGGGAACGCCGCGGCGCAAGGCCAATTCGGGCAGATCACGGGCCTGGTGACGGACCAGACCGGGGCGGGCGTTCCGGGAGCGAGCGTCACCGTCCGGAATGAGAAGACGGGCGTCGAGTTCAAAACCGTCTCAAACACTGACGGAAACTACATCGTGACCTCGCTGGTTCCGGGCACGTACTCGGTTGCCACGTCCAAAGCGGGCTTTCAATCCGTGACCCATACGGGGATCTCGTTGAACCTGGCGCAAACCGCGCGCATCGACATCAGCCTCACGCTGGGCGAGGTGCAGCAGCACGTGCAGGTGGAAGCGGCGGGAGTGCTTCTGCAAACGGAGACTGCGTCGGTGGGCAGCGTGATGCCGCAGAGCGAGGTGATCGATCTGCCGCTGAACGGGCGGAACTATTTGCAGTTGGCAACCCTGATTCCGGGGACGACGTCGGCGGGCATCGGAAATCAGTTTTTCGGGATGCCGCAGAACAATCTCAACGTGAACGGCATGCGGTCCTCCTCCAGCATGTACATGATCGACGGCGCGGACGTCATGGAGCAGTTCAACAGCGGGACGGAGTACACTCCGGCGCCCGACGCCATCCAGGAGTTCCGGGTGGAGACCAACAACATGGCGGCGCAGTACGGCGGCGGGGGCGCCATTCTGAACGTGGCGCTGAAATCGGGAACCAACAGTTTTCACGGGGACGTGTACGAGTTTCTGCGCAACGACAAGATGGATGCGCGCAATTTCTTCGCCTTGAGCAAGCCGGAACTGCGCAGGAACCAATTCGGCGGCGTTCTGGGCGGGCCCATCAAGAAGGACAAGCTGTTTTTCTTTTTGGATTATCAGGGCATACGGATCCGGTCCGGCGTGACGTCGAACTCGGTGGTGCCCACGGCGGCGCAGCGGGACGGCAACTTCGCTGGTTTGAAGCCGCTCACGGACCCCTACACGCGGCAGCCCATTCCGAACAACCAGATTCCGGCCTCGCAGATGTCGCCGCAAACGCTGTTTTTCCTGAATTTCTTCCCGCTCGCCAACACGGCCGGGGGCACCTACGTGCAGTCGGCCACCTCGCAGAACGACAGCCACCAATTCGACACGCGGGTGGACTACCAGGTGAGCTCTTCGGACCTGGTGACCTACACGCTCAGCATGCAGAAGGGAGATGTGTACAATCCGGGTCCGTTCCCCGCCAACGGAGCCACGTTCGGACCGAGCCAGGGCGAATTCACCAACCTGGGCTGGACGCACACGTTCGGGCCGACGCTGGTAAACCAGGCGCACGTCTCCTACGCGCGCTATTCGGGTTTCCAGACCGGACAGGGCATCGGCACCAATTACACGGTGCAGGCGGGCATCCAGGGATTTGAGCTGACCAGCATTGCGTATCCGGGGCCGCCGCAACTCAGCATCAACGGCTACAGCAGCATCAACGGCTACGCCTTCTATCCGCTGCCCCAAACCTACAATCACTACAACGCCGGCGACATCCTCTCGAAGACCAAAGGGCGGCATACCATCCAGATCGGCGGAGACCTGCGGTGGTACGCCGGCTTCAACACCAACGGCGCCCGCAGCCGGGGGGCGTTCATCTTCACCGGCGCGTATACGGGGGACTCCTGGGCGGACTATCTGTACGGATTGCCCTTTCAGGGCCAGCGGACCTTCCCGCGCAACGAATTCGGGGTGTATCAGCGCAACCAGGACCTGTTCATCCAGGACACCTGGAAGGCGACGACGCGCCTGACGCTGATCTTAGGGTTCCGGTGGGACGTCAACCATCCGCAGTACGCCCTGCATAACACGTACGCCTCGACGGATCCGATCAAGGACCAGATCATCGTGTCCAGCGACTCAAACGGCCAGATCAGCACGAACGCGCAACAGGTGACGCCGATTGTGCTGCCGCTGTTCCAGTCGCGGATCGTGCCCTCGTCTAAAGTGGGGCTGCCCTCGTCACTGGTGTATACGGACTGGCGCTCCTTCGCCCCGCGGCTGGGGGCGGCGTACCAGGTGGCCCGGGACTTGGTGATCCGCGGAGGGTACGGCATCTTCTATCCGCTCACGCAAGGCAACCAGGCCATCAGCACGGGGATCGTGAATCCGCCGTTTATCGTGGACGAACTGCAGAACTTCAACACCACGCCTGTGCCGACCAAGACGATTGCCAACATGTTCCCGCCGAGCACTCCGGGCAACGTGGTCCTGGTGCCGCCCTCGTTCTTCCAGATTCAGGCGACCCAACCGGCGCCTTACGTGCAGGAGTGGAATTTCTCGATTCAGAAGAGCATCGGCGGGGCGCTGGCGCTGCAAGCGGCCTATGTAGGAAGCAAGGGTACGGACCTGACGTTCGCCGCCCCGGTGAACGTGCCGCCGCCCGGACCGGGCGCGATTCAAGCGCGCCGGCAGAACACGTTTTTCGCCGGCGGAACCTACCTTAACAACACCGGCACCTCCAGCTACAACGCGCTGCAGATGACCGCCGAGACCCGGGGATGGCACGGCCTGTACCTGTTGGGCGCGTTCACCTGGAGCAAGTCGATGGACCTACAGAGCGGCGACTACCAGGGCTCGCCGGTGCAGGACCCCACGAACTACCGCGCGGAATGGGGGGTATCGGACTTTGACATCGGCGCGCGGTTTACGGCCGCCTCGACCTACCAGATCCCGCTGCTGGCGAATCGCAAAGGTTTCGCGGGAGCGGTGCTGGGCGGCTGGTCGGTTTCCAATATCTTCAACTTCCAGTCCGGGGGGCGGTTTACGCCCTCGATTTCCACCGACCCGGCGAATAACGGAACCACCAAGCGGCCCAACCAGGTGGGGGAAGGCGCCCTGCCGAACGCCACGATCAATCAATGGTTCAACGTGGCGGCTTTCGCGGTGCCGGCGAACTACACCTACGGCAACAGCGCGCGGAACGTCCTGACGGGTCCGGGCATGCGGAACTGGGATTTCGCGTTGTTTAAGAATTTCCGGCTGGGGCGCTGGGAGGCGGGGCGGCTGCAGTTTCGCGGCGAGTTCTTCGACTTCACGAATACCCCGCATTTCGGCAACCCGGTGACGAACATACAGTCATCGACCGCCGGCAAAATTCTGAGCGCGGGAGCGCCACGGAGCGTGCAATTGTCGCTGAAGCTGCTATTTTGACCGCTCCATTTGGCCGCGGTTACAAATCGCGCCCGGAAAGGGGGCGATTTCGCCGCAAACCAGGGGCTTGATCCGAGTGGGAGTTAGTGGTATAAATAGCCCAATTTCCAAGAAGGGGGTTATTTATGCCCAGGCTATTGCGAGCTTCCTTACTTTTCGCTGCCATTCTGGTTGCGGGATGGCGGCCGGCGTTTTCCCAGACGACGTTCGCGAGCATCACCGGACTGGTGACGGATGCGACCGGCAGTGCGGTGCCGGAAGCCACGGTAACGGCCGTCAACCGGGAAACCAACATTCGCACCGCTACGAAATCCAACGAAGCCGGAAACTATACGATCGCCCAATTGAAGGAGGGCACGTATTCGCTGGAGGTGCAGGCCTCGGGGTTCCGGCAGTTTGTGGCGGAAAACATCGTTCTATCGGCGCGAGACGTGCGCCGCGTGGACGCGAAGCTGGAACTGGGCAGCGTGGAGACGCGGGTGGAAGTGACCGGGGGCGCCACGCTGATCGAGACCGAGACGGCGCGCATCGCGGATATCAAGGACGCGCTGCAACTGAAGAGCCTGCCGCTGAACACGCGGGGCCTGTGGGCGTTTCTGGCGCTCTCTCCGGGGGTGCAGCAGCAGCCCGGCTCGAGCGTAGTGCGGTTCGCGGGCAGCCGCGTAAACCAGGAGAACTGGTCGATTGACGGCACGACGTTCTCCGACGGTGTGGACAATACGCAGACCGGACCGCTGGCGAATTACATCGAATCGTTCCAGGAAGTGAAGATCGACCTGGCGAATAATTCGGCGGAATTCAGCTCCATGGGCCAGGTGACGATCATTTCGAAATCCGGAACCAACGAGTTCCACGGTGCGGGGTTCGACTATTACGTGACGCCGTTCTTCCGGGCGCGGGACCCCTTCAGCCCGGCGCGGGCCACGGGCATCCGGCACCAACCGGGGTTTACCATCGGGGGACCGGCGCTGTTCCCAAAGATTTACAACGGGAAGAACCGGACCTTTTTCTTTTTCTCGTACGAAACGGCGCGGGGCAGCCAGTTGACGCAACTGCTGACACCGACGGTTCCGCCGACACCCTGGCGGCAAGGGGATTTCGTCAATTCGGCGGCCATCTACGATCCCTTCGGCGGAACGCCCTTCCCGAACAACCAGCTTCCGGCCAGCCGGATCAACACGGTGTCGCAGAAGATCCAGGACCGATTCTATCCGCAGCCGAACACGGGCGACCCAAGCACGCTGCATAGCCAGAACTACCGGGAGGCGGCCACGCGGCCCTACGATCCTTCGACCTACTGGACCACGCGCATCGACCACAAGTTTTCGGATAAGGACTCGGTGTTCGGGCGGTACACCTGGCAGCGGCTGTACAACAACACGTTCGAAGGCGGCCTGCCGACCATCGGACGGCGCTACCAGGAGCGCAACGACCGGGCGGCGACGGTTTCCTACACGCACATGTTCACGCCGACGATGCTGAACGAGATCCGGTGGGGCTTCGGGTTCAACAACAATCCGGTGATTCCGCCGGTGAACGGGCCACAACTGGTGCAAGACCTGGGGCTGGTAGGCCTGGCGCCGGACCTGCCCAACATCAGCGGGTTGCTGCAAATCAGCTATACAGGGAGCGGCATCCGGGGCATTTCGCAGGCCAACTACACCAGTCCGGGTTACCGGACGCACACCGAGGAAGTGCAAGACCACTTTTCCTGGTTCCGAGGCCGGCACAACCTGAAGTTCGGCTACGATCTGCTGCGCTCGGAATTCGACAGCTATTCGGCTCCGACCGCGCTGTTCGGGAGCCTGAACTTTTCGAACCGCTTCACGAGCGGCGGCGTTTCGGGAGCGGGGAACCCCTACGCGGATTTCCTGCTGGGAATTCCGACGCGGGCGTCGCGGGCGTTTCCGCCGATTCCGGTGGAGCAGAACCGCTGGGCGCACGATTTCTTTGCGGTGGACGACTTCAAAATCAGCCCGCGGCTGACGCTGAATATCGGCCTGCGGTACGAACTGCACCTGCCCTGGCGGGAGAACTCCAACCAACTGGCGCTGTTCGACATCGCGACCGGCAAGATCGTGGTGCCGGACGGCATGTCTTCGAAGGTGAGCCCGATTTTCCCGAAGAACTACGTGGGCATCGAGGAAGCCAGCGCGGCGGGCTTCGAGCCCCGGACGCTGGTGCATCCCAACATGCACAACATCGCGCCGCGTATCGGGTTGGCGTACCGGCCGTGGGGGAACTCGACGGTGTTCCGGGCAGGGTACGGGATTTTCTACAACGTGGTGCCGTTCGTGTATGCCATCAATTTCGGGGGGCTGCCGTTCGTGCTGAACGAGCCAGCCTACACCAACCCGAGCAGCAACCCGACGGTGATCCTGCCGCGGGTGTTTCCGGCCGGGGGCACGGCCGGGCCGGACACGGTGGGGCTTCCGACGGCACAAAATCCCCACATGCGCACGCCGTACAGCATGCAGTACAACTTCACCATCGAGCACCAGCGCTGGAACACGGGCTTCCGCGTCTCGTACGTGGGGACCGCGCTGCGGGAGGGCGAATGGGCCTACGACTACAACTCGCCGGTGCCTAACGCAGTGCCGTATATCGACAAGCCACGGCCCTATCCGAACTATCCCGGCATCACCTACGTGACCAACGGCGCCGGGCACCAGTACAACGGGCTGACGGTGGAGGCCACCCGGCAGATGGCCAGCGGGCTGTATTTCCAGGCTTCCTGGACCTGGGCCCGGGACCGCTACGACATGGACTACAACTGGGACTTCGACAACTGGATGTTCACCTCGGAGAACCCGTTCGACCGCCATCGCGAGGTGGCGGTGGCGCCGGATGTACCGACGCACCGGTTCGGCTTGAACTACATCTACCTGCTGCCGTTCGGCCGGGGGCGGCATTTTCTGACCAACGCGTCGCGGGCGACCAACCTGGTGGTAGGAGGCTGGGAGCTTTCGGGGATTTTCGCCACGCAGACCGGCTACTTCCTGACGCCGTTCTGGAGCGGACCGGACCCGGTGGGCATCGCCTATACCGCCAGCGATGCGCCGGACGTGACCATCCGGCCAAACCTGCTGAAGAATCCCAACCTGACGAGCGGGAAAGCCGTCAGCCGTTGGTTTGACACGACGGCGTTTGCGCCGCCGGCTCTGGGGCAGTTCGGCTCCGCGGCCAAGGGCACCATCATCGGGCCGGGTGTGAACGTCTGGCACATGGGGCTGGCCAAGGAGTTCTTCCTCAACGATCAGGGGATGCGGCTGCGGTGGGAACTGACGGCCACCAACATCTTCAACCATCCCAACTGGGGCAACCCGGGCACGGACATGACGGACCCCACGGGATTCGGCGTGATCACGGATGCGAACGGCGTGACCAGCGCATCGGCAGGCGACGTGCCCGGGGCGCGGCAGTTCCGGATGGGGTTGCGGTTTCAGTTTTGAGGGCTGCCGGGTCCGCTCCCCACGGTCGCGGCGCGGCAACTACGTGAGTGCGGCGACTTCGTAATCGACGACCCGCGGAATGGCAAATTCCAGGGCTCCGTTGGTGTGGGTGAAGGGAACCTTGGCGCCGGCGCGCAGCAATTCCACGTTGGAGACCCGCGCTCCAGCGGGCAACTTCAGGCGCACCCGCTGCGGGCCCAGCGGGTAGGCGCGCGTGAACCAGCCACGCTGCATGTCAGGGTTGCTGTAATTCAAGATGTGGACGGCGAAGCCGGGCTCGGTCTTCCAGGCGAAGATCTCGGCCATCCCCTCTCCAGTGACGGAGACTGGGGATTCTTCGCGCAGCATCCAGCGGATGGCGTTGGTGATCAGACGGCTGAGGTCGGGATTCTGGGAACGCCAGTAGGCCCGGTCCGTATCGCCGGGGATGTAAACCAGACGGCCGGCGCCGCGCTCGGCCAGCACCACGGCGGGCTGATCGGTGTGGTCCACGGAGGGGTAGACCATTTCCGGGGGGAAGGCCGGGAAGGGCGGCAGCACGGTGAGGATGGGGTTGGAGACGGCGCGGAGCGGGAGGTAATACTCGGCGAAGGGCAGGAGTCTGGTGTCGTGGAAGCCCTGAAGGAGGGGATGGTCGCGTTCGATGCGGGCGTAGGCAGCGTTGCCGTTGGGGCCCACGCGCTCTCCGGCGCGCGCAATGCCGAACAGTGAGGCGAGGCCGGATTCCGCGCGGGGAGCGCCGTTCTGGTCGTAGCAGGCGGTCTCGAAGGTGGCCAGCAGGGACCCGCCCTGGCGCACGTAGTCCTCCAACTGGCGGCACTGCGCATCGCCGAGCAGCGCGGCGTTGGGGAGGATGAGGGCCTTGTAGCGGGACAGGGTGGCCGCTCCGAGGTCGTCTTCGTGCACGAAATCGAAGCAGAAGCGGCCGTCGAGCAGAGCGTTGTAGGCGCCTTGCAGGAATTCGGTGACGTCGCCGCCTCCGGGCGGGCGGTAGAAGGCGTTGGTGCGCTGCGAAAAGACGACGGCCAGGTTGGCGAGCGAGTGCTGGTTCACGAAGTGGCGTTCGTGGGCGGCGATCCATTGAAAGAAATCGCGGCCGGTTTTCTCCCAGCGGTGATCCTCGGGTTTGCCTCCCAGCCAGTGATACCAGGGGGTCATGCCGCTGGCGGTGGTCTGGGCCATCCACAGGGTGGCTTCGAGCGGAGTTTTGGAGGTGTGGCGCCACAGCGGGCGGGTGTTGGCATAGGAGCCGGTGACGTTGGTGATGGTGCGGCCCTTCATGACGGCCCGCGCCACGCGCCCCTGCTGCGCGCAATCCCAGATGGGCGTAACGCCGGCGCGTCCCTGGTGGTCGGCGTTGAACCAGCCGGCCACCGAGGCGACGCGGTTCAGATCCAGGACCGCGCGAATCCCGCCGCCCAGGTTGCCGACGTAGACGCTATCCCACTTTTTCTGGCGGGCGGTATCGTCCCATAGCTTCCAGATCTGGAGGACGCGCTCCAGGTGTTGCTGATGGCCTTCCGGCGTGGAAGCATCCGCCAGAGCGCGGCAGGCTTCACAATGGCATCTTGGGGGCCGGTTGGTGCTGGGCCAGCCATTGGTAAAGAAGCCGTCCACATCGTACAGGGAGTTGACTTCCCGAATGATGGCGGGCATCTGCTCGGTGAAGTAGCTGGAATACATGCAGGTTCTGTACAGCCAGGGGGATTCTGGGTTCTTGACGGGCTGCCCGGCGGCGTCGCGCTCCACCCACTCCGGGCGCGCACGGTAGGCTTCCTCGTAAACATAGTTGCAGTCCAGGCGCGCCACGACGCGGATGCCCCTGGCCTTGGCGGCCTTGGTGAAATCGCCGAACAGGTCGCGGTTGCCGAGGAACTTACTCTTGTGATGGTAGGGGATGCGGGTGGGATAGAAGGCCATGATACCGCCGGCGTTCAGCAGAAGGGCGTCCAGCTTCAGGCTCGACCAGTAATCGACCCACCAATTGATATCGAGTTCGATGGGATCGCGCTCGTTGAAGTTGGTCTGGCCGCAGCGGCGCATGGTGGCGTACCAAGGCTCGCGTCCGGCAGGCGCCGCCGCGAGACCGGGCGTGAGGGCGGCGGCGGACATCACGGTGAGGGCTTCGCGCCGCGTCCACTGAGGGTCGGGTTGGCTCATAGGCGGATCAGAAAGACAACTTCAGCTCAAATTGCAGGTTACGGTTCCCATTCTTGCTGGTGACCATCATGAAGGTGGAACTCACGGGATTGGAGTTGACGGAACCCCAGTTGGGATGGTTCAGGAAATCGAAGGTCTCGACACGGAATTCGAGACGCGAGACTTCGTTGATGGGCATGGGGAAGGCTTTGTGGAGGGCCAGGTTCCACTGCCAGAACCCGGGGTTGGAGAACATGTTGCGGGAGTCGCCGGCGGCGAAGGTACCCTGGGCCGGCGCGGCAAACGCGTTTTTGCAATACACGGTGGCTCCGATGTTCGGGATGAAGGGCGTGGAACACCCGTTGGGATTACCGGTGACGTTCCAGAACTGGTTGCCACTGCCCGGCCCGATGCCCGCGTAGTCGATATTCTGACGCACGGAAAATGACGTCCCGGACTCGAACTGATTGATGCCGGAGATAGTCCACCCACCGATAGCAGCGCGCTCCAAGGCATTACGCCCCTTGACGGGCAGCGTGTAGATATAGCTGAAGGTGAGGGCCTGCGGAACGTTGAAGTCGGAGGGTCCCCAATAGTCCCGGTCGTTGTAGGCATTGGGCAAGACGTCGGTGAGGATGGACGTGTTGTCCAGGGACCGGGAGTAAGTATAAGAAGCGCTGAGGGTCAACGGCCCGCTGACCTTGCGCACGGTGGCCTGGAAGGAATCGTAGCGGGAAAGGCCGGAGTTCTCGGAGATGTCAATGATGCCGGCACCCAAATATGGCCGCAGAGCAGTGGGATTGACGGAGGGGTGCAGGTAGGTGGTCCCGGGATCGAAGAACTGATTGATGTTGCGCTTGCGCTGGAGGTGCAGCCCGCGGTTTCCGACGTAGCCGGCCGAGACCAGGACGCCGCCGCCGAACTTGCGCTCGAGGGTGGCGTTGTAGTCCCAGGCGGTGGGCCAGACATTGTTGGGGGCGTTGATGGTCATGGTGAACGGCGAAACCGCCGCAGCCGCCCCCGCGAGGTTGCCGACATTGCCATTGACCAGCGTGGTCTGCGGCATGAAGGGCGGGTTGCCGCCGAGGGCCGTATCGCGGTTGATGGCCGCGTGATAGGCATAGGATCCGGCGCCGGTGCGGATTACGGTATTCGGCGTCACCTGGAACGCCACGCCCAGGCGAGGCTGCCAGAGGTTCTTCTGGGTGGGCGCGAAGCCGCCGGGCAGATTGTGATAGAGGTTCTTGAACTGCGGCTGGCTCAGAAAGGGGAAGCGCCGCAGGGCGTCCTGGGAGGGCCCGCTGCCCGGCAGGACAATGCCGTTATAGGGCGATCCGCTGGTGACGAAGCCGGTCTTGGGATCGATGGTGGCCGCCTGCGAAGGATCATAGAAGCCCGGCTCGAACTGGGCGATGGTGCCGTTTCTGGTGTACCAGGCGGGCCAGATGGAATAGCGCAGGCCGTAGTGCAGCGTGAGCTTGCGAGTCACCTGCCAGGTATCCTGGACGAACAGGTCCAGTGAGGTCGCCACCCAGGGCGTCTCGGGCTTGGCTCCAAATTCGGAATAGTCATTGAAGTTTCCCAACAGCGCGTTGGCGATGCCCAGGCCGCTGGTATTGGCCGCGCCGGTGTCCAGAAAGCGGAAAGCCCCGTTTTGATTGTTGGTTTGGGGCGGGCTGGCCGTGGTGAGCTGGATCAGATCGTTCTGCCCGGAGCGTTCCAGCGTGCCGCCGAACTTGATGGCGTGGTTGCCCAGGATCTTGGTGACGTTATCGTTCCAGTCGTAGGCGAAACCGGACCAGTAGCCCGGATACGGGCCGGTATCGATGGTGGTGAGGCCGGTAACCGAGATGGTGGGGATCTTCTGGCCGAACAGCTTGGTGCCCGGAAACAGGTAAGGGTAAGTGATTCCGTAGGTGCCGCGGTTACAATAAGCGCCGCAGGACGGATCATCGTCGATGGCGCCCTTGCCGTCCGAGGCCGCCGAGAACGAGAAGTCGTTCAGCCAGGTGGGGGAAAAGTTGGTGCTCAGATCCACGATGCCGGTGCGGTTGGGCCGGGACCAAAGCGCCTCGAACAAGCCGAACGTGCCTTCCAGGGGGCTGTTGAAGGTCCAGGGAATCAGAGTACCGCGCACGTAGAGGTGATTTTTTTCGTTGAGGTAGTAATCCACCTTGAAGGTGGTCTTGTTGAGGTTGGAGTAGATGGGAAATGTCTGGATCCAGTTGGCCGCGCCCTGCTGGAAGCCGGGGGTCGGCAGCGGATAAGCGTTGAGCAGAGCGGCTCCCTGCTGGCTCAGGCGGCTGGAGGGGATGAGGTTGCCAGGAAACGGCTGGCCGGTGGAGGGGTCGCTGGCAATTCGGGCTTTGCCGAAGAACGGGTTCTTAGGGTCGAGGAGGCTGCTGAGGTCTCCCGTCCGCATCGCGGCGGTGGGCACCGTGCCGGTCTGCTCGTTATTGTAGCGGCGCTTGAGCCACTCTTCGGCAAAGAAGAAGAACAGCTTGCTGCGGTCCTGGTTGAACTTACCGGGGATGAAGACAGGTCCGCCGAGATCGAATCCGAAATCGTTGTAGTTCTGCTTGGCGGGGCTGGAGTTGAGATCGGACCGGGGGCTGTTATTGCGGCCCCAGGTATTGGCGTCGAAGGCGGCGTTACGCAGCACTTCGTAAAGCTCGCCATGGAAGGCGGCGCCGCCGCTTTTAGTCACAAAGCGGATCTGGCCCGCATTGGAGCGGCCGTACTCGGCATCGAAGTTGCCGGTGAGGACCTGCACCTCCTGCGTGGTGTTCATGTCCTGGGCGCCGAGCATGGAGCCGGATTCCCGGGTACGGGTGGCCATGGCGCCATCCACGTAGACGGTGTAGGCGTCAGTCCGGCCGCCGTTGATGTTGAAGGCGCCGTTGCTGACGCTATCGGGATCAAAAGTGCCGATGTTGGGGCCCACCACCCCGGGTTCCAGCAGCGCCAGATACACCGGATTCCGCCCGTTGACTTCCAACTGCTGGAACTGGGAGGCGGTGACGGTGCCTCCGGTGGAGGGCTCCAGGCTTAACGCCTGGGCGGCGGAACCGGTGACTTCCACCGTTTGCGTGATCTCGCCGACGGTCATGCGGACGGGAACGCTGAGGTGCTGGGCGGCGTCGAGATGGATGCCCGACTGCACATACTTCTGAAAGCCCTTGGCCTCAGCCGTCACGCTGTATTCTCCGACCATCAGATTGGTCAGCGTGTAATAACCAGAGCTGTTGGTGACAGCCGCCTGGGTAGTTTTATTGGTTTCGTTGCGGACGGTGATCTTCACGCCCGGGATGACTGCGTTCGTACTGTCGGTCACCGTGCCTGAAATACTCCCGATATCCACCTGTCCCCAGGCTGCCGGGAAACCGGCCAGGCACACTCCACATAGAATGCTTTTCCACGTTCGCATACTTGGCCTACCCCCCAGAAGGCCCTCTCCGAATCATGCTTGGTACATCATATCGGGCGATATCGGGCGCGCAACTTTTCGGACTTAGAGAGTGTATAATTACACACATTTCGCGGCAGCAGTAAGTTGCTGAGGGTTTATTTTAGAGAGGGAGCTGCGTATGCCTGAAACAAGTGTAAATCGACGGGACTTTCTGATCGGAGCGGGGTGGTCCGCGCCCGCCTTACTCGGATTTCAGGCCGGAGCGGGCGGCAAGATGATCGGCATTCAGGTGGGCGCTGTTTCCTTTCTGGACGAGGGGACAAACCAAGTACTCGATATCTTCCGGGAGCGGGCCTCCATCGACACGCTATTCCTGGCAGTGTTCACGTACGGAAGGGGCATCGCTGGCCGGCAAGTGCCGGGGCAGCCGCTGCCGGACCACGGCAAGCAGGAATACGATCTGGACTTCCACGGCGGCAATTTCGCCACGCCCCACGCGCAGTATTACCGCGACACGGTGCTCAAAGGCCTGCGGGCCCCCGATTACGGGAGCTACGACGTGCTGGCGGATGTGCTCCCGGCGGCACGGAAGCGCGGGATGAAGACGATCTGCTGGCTGGAGGACGTCTTCCGGAGCGATATTCCGGATATCGGGAAGGTGCAGGAAAAGGACCCGCACGGGCGGAACGCGCATACGCTGTGCTTCAACAACCCGAATTACCGCAACTTTCTCACCGGGCTGGTGGAAGACTACGCGCGGTCGTACGAGATCGACGGGGTGATGTGGGGCTCGGAGCGGCAGGGGGCGCTGGCCAACGCGCTGGGGGCCAGCCACGGCGGGCTGCACAGCGATCCCGGGCGAGTTACCTGTTTCTGCGAATTCTGCCAGCGCAAGGCGCGGGAGGCGGGGATTTCCTTCGAGCGGGCGCGGCAAGGCTTTCTGGAACTGGAGAAGTTCGTGCGTGCGGGGCGCGCCGGCGGGCGTCCGGTGGACGGCTACTATGTGGAGTTCTGGCGGCTGTTGCTGAAATATCCGGAGCTAGCCGCCTGGGAGATGCTGTGGACCAACAGCCTGCGAGAGACCTACGCGGCCATCTATGGGGCCGTGAAGGCGGCTAAGCCGAACCTGCCGGTGGGGTGGCACATCTGGCACAACAATTCCTTCAACCCTATTTACCGGGCCGAGCAGGATCTTCAGGAGCTATCCAAGTATTCGGATTTTCTGAAGATCGTGATTTACAACAACTGCGCGGGGGAACGCATGGCGGGATACATCGACAGCGTGGGACAGACGCTCTACGGGGATCTTACCAAGCAGAAGAGCCTGGAATTCCACTATGCGGTGATGAACTACCAGGAGCGCAGCTACGACGAGATCCCTTTCACGGGGCTTTCGAGCGACTACGTGTACCGGGAGACCAGGCGTGCGATCACGGGAGCGGCAGGCGCCAAGACGCGGATCTGGCCGGGCATCGATATCGACATCCCCACGGCGGCCAATCACAGCAAGTGCACCCCGCAGGGGGTCCGCGATGCGGTGCTGGCGGCCTTCCGGGGCGGCGCGCACGGCGTGATTCTTTCGCGGAAGTACTCGGAGATGAAGCTGGCGAACCTGAGCGGCGCGGGTGAAGCGATCCGGCAGTTGCAGAAGGGGTAAGCACCGCTCCCTGCGGTCACGGCTTAGTCACATTCGCACAAGTCGGAGCCGGCCTGAGCCGGTAGAATAGTAAGGATGCCCGCCGGATTCGATCCACTGATCGAGGAATGGTTCGCCCGGCGATTCGGGCAGCCCACCGAGCCACAGATTCTGGGGTGGCCGGAGATCCGCTCCGGGCGGAACGTGCTGATTTCCGCGCCCACCGGATCCGGCAAGACGCTGGCGGCGTTTCTGTTATGCCTGGACCGGCTGGTGCGGGCGTCGCGCACAGGACCGCTTCCGGACCAAACCGAGGTGGTCTACGTTTCGCCGCTCAAAGCCCTCAGCAACGATATCCACAAAAACCTGGAGGTGCCGCTGAAGGAGATCGCCGCGCTGGCGGCGGAGCGCGGCATCGGACTGGCGCCCATCCGCACGGCGGTGCGCACCGGGGATACGCCGGCGTGGGAGCGGCAGCAGATGACGCGGGAGCGCCCGCACATCCTGGTGACCACGCCGGAATCGCTGTTCATCCTGCTGACGGCGGAAAAGCCGCGGGACATGCTGCGCACGGCGCGCACGGTGATCGTGGACGAGATCCATGCGGTGGCGGACGACAAGCGCGGGTCGCACCTGGCGCTGACGCTGGCGCGGCTGGACGCGCTCACCGGCGCGCGGGCGCAGCGGATCGGGCTTTCGGCCACGGTCAAGCCGCTGGAGGAAGTGGCGCGCTTCCTGAGCCCGGATTGCGCCACCGTGCAGGTGGGGCACCGGCGGGAGATGGAGCTGGCGGTGGAAGTGCCCCGGGACGAACTGGGGCCGGTGGCCAGCAACGAAATGTGGGCGGAGATCTATGACCGCGTGGCGGAGCTGGTGCGGGAGAACCGCACCACGCTGGTGTTCGTGAACACGCGGCGGCTGTCCGAGCGGGTGGCGCACCAGCTTGCCGAGCGGTTGGGGGAGCGGGCGGTACTGCCGCATCATGGGAGCCTGTCGCGGAAGCTGCGCCTGGAGGCCGAGACGCGGCTGAAGAACGGAGAGCTGCGGGCGGTGGTGGCCACAGCTTCGCTGGAGCTGGGGATCGATATAGGGACCGTCGACCTGGTGTGCCAGATCGGGTCGCCACGTTCGATCGCGGTGGCGCTGCAACGCATCGGGCGGGCGGGCCACTGGGTGGGAGCGCTACCCAAGGGGCGTCTGTTCGCCACCACGCGCGATGAACTGATCGAATGCGCGGCGCTGGTGCGGGCCATCCGGCGCGGGGAACTGGACCGCATCGAGATTCCGCGGGCGCCGCTGGACATCCTGGCGCAGCAACTGGTGGCCTTTTGCGCCGGCGGGGAATGGAGCGAGGACGAGCTGTTCGCGCGAGTGCGGGAGGCGTATCCCTACAGGGAGCTGGAGCGGAGCGACTTCGACGCGGTGGTGACGATGCTTTCGGAAGGGATCGTCAGCTCGCGGGGACGCAGCGGTGCGTACCTGCACCGCGACCTGGTACACCGGCGGGTGCGCGGGCGGCGGGGTGCACGGCTGGCAGCCATCACGTCGGGCGGGGCGATTCCGGACAACGCGAATTACCAGGTGGTGGCGGAGCCCGAAGGCACCCCGGTGGGCACGGTGGACGAGGACTTCGCGGTGGAGAGCATGGCGGGGGACGTGTTCCTGCTGGGGACGACCTCGTGGCGCATCCGGCGGGTGGAGCCGGGGCGGGTGCGGGTGGAGGACGCGCACGGCGCCAGCCCCTCGGTGCCGTTCTGGCGGGGGGAGGCCCCGGGACGGACGCTGGAGCTCTCGCAGGAGGTTTCGCGGCTGCGGAAGGAACTGGCGGAGGCGCAAGGCGACGAACTACGCGTGGAGTGCGGCCTGGACCGGCGCGGTTGGGAAGAGGCGGAGGAGTACGCGCGCCTGGGAAAGGCGGCGCTGGGGAGCCTGCCGAGCATCGAGAACGTGGTAGTGGAGCGGTTTTTCGACGAAGGCGGGGGGATGCAACTGGTGGTACACGCCCCGTTCGGCGCGCGCATCAACCGGGCCTGGGGACTGGCGCTGCGCAAGCGCTTTTGCCGGTCGTTCAACTTCGAGCTGCAGGCGGCGGCCACGGACAACGGTATCGTGATCTCGCTGGGCGAGCAGCATTCGTTTCCCCTGGAGATCGTGTTCGGATTCGTGAAGCCGGAGACGGTGGAGTACCTGCTGACGCAGGCGCTGCTGGCAGCCCCCATGTTCACGGCGCGGTGGCGCTGGAACGTCTCGCGAGCGCTGGCCGTGCTGCGCTTCCGCGGGGGGCGGAAGGTGCCGCCGCCGATCCAGCGGATGCGCTCCGACGACCTGCTGGCGGCGGTGTTCCCGGACCAGGCGGCTTGCGGGGAGAACCTGGAGGGGGATATCCGCATTCCGGATCATCCGCTGGTGAAGGAGACCATCGGCAACTGCCTGACGGAGGCCATGGACCTGGAGGGGCTGCGGGCGGTGCTGGCGGGGATCGAGCGGGGTGAGATCGGCGTCGCGGCGATTGACACGGCGGAGGCCTCGCCGTTTTCGCACGAGATCCTGAACGCCAATCCGTACGCCTACCTGGACGATGCCCCGCTGGAGGAGCGGCGCACGCGCGCGGTGCAATTGCGGCGGACGCTGCGGGCGGATTTCGCGGACGGGGCGGGAGCCCTGGACGCAGAGGCCATCGCCCAGGTGGGCGAAGAGGCGCGGCCACTGGTGCGGGACGCCGCAGAGTTGCACGAGGCCCTGCTCACGCTGGTGACGCTGCCGCCGGAGCCGGAATGGGAGCCTTGGTTCGCAGAGCTGGCGGGGGAGCGACGCGCGGCGGTGCTGGACGCGGGCCGACGGGAGTTCTGGGTGGCGGCCGAGCGCGTGGACCTGGCGCGGGCGGTGCATCCGCAGGGTGTGCTCCGGCCGTCAATCGCGGGCGTGCGGCCGGCACGGGGGGTTCCGGAGACGGCGGAGGGGTGCGCGGCGGAGATCCTGCGGGGGTGGTTCGAATCCAGCGGGCCGGTGCGCGCCGCGGAACTGGCGAACCGGCTGGCGCTGGAGCGCGGGCTGGTGGACATGGCCCTGGCGCAACTGGAGGCCGAGGGGCAGATCCTGCGGGGGCGGTTTTCGCCGGGGACAGAGGAGGAGGAATGGTGCCACCGGCGGCTGCTGGCGCGCATCCACCGGCTGACCCTGGGGAGGCTGCGGCGGGAAATCGAGCCGGCCACCACGGCACAGTTTCTGCGCTTCCTGGCGCGCTGGCAGCACGTGGCGCCGGGGACGCAACTGCACGGCCCGGACGGGACGCTGGAAGTGATCCGGCAGTTGCAGGGCTACGAGATTTCGGCGGCGGCGTGGGAGACGGAGATCCTGACGCGGCGGGTGGCGCGTTATCAGCCGGAGTGGCTGGACCGGCTGTGCCTGGCGGGCGAGGTGATGTGGGGGCGGCTCTCGCCGCATCCGGCCTTTGCCGGCGAAGAAGAGGCCAAGGGTCGGCGAGTGCGGCCCACGCGGGCGGCGCCGCTCGCGATTTTCCTGCGCGAGGACGCGGAGTGGCTGAGCGCGCACGCGCAGCGGACGCCGGCGGAGGAGGTTCCGCTCTCGCACGCGGGGCGGGCAGTGTGGGAGGCGTTGGAGAGGAGAGGCGCCTCGTTTTTCGGCGAACTGGTGAAGGCCACGGGCCGGCTGGCGAGCGAAGTGGAAGACGGGCTATGGGAACTGGCGGCCGCCGGACTGGTGACGGCGGACGGCTTCGAAAACCTCCGGGCGCTGGTGGATCCGAAGCGCCGGCGCGGCGAGGGGCGGGGGCGGACGGCGCGTCCGCGGCACGCCGCCGGACGGTGGGCGCTGCTGGGGCACGCGGGAGGAGAACCGGACGCGGAGCGCTTCGCGCGGCAACTGCTGCGGCGCTGGGGCGTGGTGTTCCGCGACCTGATGGCGCGCGAGACGCTGGCGCCGCCGTGGCGCGACCTGCTGGTGGCGCTGCGGAGGATGGAGGCGCGGGGCGAGATCCGCGGCGGGCGCTTTGCGGCAGCCTTCGCCGGCGAGCAGTATGCCCTGCCCGAGGCCCTGGAGGCGCTGCGCGCTGTGCGGCGCATGCCGGAGCCGGAGACAGCCTTCGAAGTGGCGCACGCAGACCCGCTGAACCTGGCCGGAATCCTGCTGCCGGGACCGCGGGTGAGCGCGCTCGCCGCCGGCACGGTTCGCTGGCTTGCCGGTGTGCCCGGCGATAGAATCTCTACATGACAGCATCCACTCGCCGGACTTTTCTCGCGGCGGCGGGCGTTTCGGCCACCGCCGCGCGGGCCGGAGCGGCAGGCGCGCAGCGCATCCGGCTGGGCGGGCCCATCTTTCTGAAGAGCGACGATCCGCGGGAACTGGCGGGGGAGCACCGCCGCCTGGGATACAGCGCGGCGTATTGCCCCAACGCCAAAGTGGAAGACGCGGCGCGCGTGCGGGAGATCGAAAAAGCCTTTGCCGCGGAAAACGTAGTGATCGCCGAGGTGGGGGCATGGAAGAACATGCTGGACCCGGACCCGGAGACGCGGCGGGCGAACCTGAATTACGTGATCCAGAGAATGGCGCTGGCAGAGGCGGTGGGCGCGCGCTGCTGCGTGGACATCGCGGGCTCGTACAACCCCAAAGTGTGGTACGGCCCGGATCCGCGGAATTTATCGCGGGAATTCTTTGACGCCACGGTGGAAAATTGCCGGAGAATTATCGATGAGATCAAACCAAAACGCACGAAGTTCACCATCGAGATGATGGGCTGGAACATCCCGGACAGCCCGGACTCCTACCTCAAGCTGATCCGGGCAGTGGACCGCAAGGCCTTCGGGGTGCACATGGACGTGTGCAACGGAATCAACTGCCCGAGCAAGTTTTACCGCAGCGGGGAGTTCATTACGGAGTGCTTCCAGAAACTGGGGCGGTGGATCACTTCGTGCCACGCCAAGGACCTGACCTGGGTGGTGGAGCTGAACGTGCATTTTCTGGAGACGGTCCCGGGGCGCGGGGAAGTGGATTACAAGACGTATCTGCGGGAACTGGCCAAGCTGCCGGTGGATGCTCCACTGATGCTGGAGCACTTGAAGACGGCGGAAGAATATGCGGAGGGCAAGAAGTATATTCAGCGGGTGGCGGGAGAGTGTGGGGTGAGTTTCGCGTAGGAAACACGGGAGATGGACGCGCATTTATGAGAAGAAGAGAGTTTCTGGCAATGCCGGCGATGGGGGTGGCGGCAGGCGGAAAGCTGCCCATCCGGAAGGCGGTTCTGGTCAGCATGCTGCCGAAGGAGTTGAGCTATGCGGACCGGTTCCGGATGGCCGTCGATGCCGGCTTTGAACAGGTGGAGTGCCAGACCATCACCGATGAGCGGGAGGCCGAGGAGATCAAGAAAGCCTCGGAGGCGGCTAAGCTGCCCATCCACTCGGTGATGAACATGGCGCACTGGAAGTATCCGCTTTCTTCGCCCGATCCGGCAGTGGTGGCGGAGAGCATGCAGGGGATGGAGACCAGCCTGCGCAACGCGCACCTTTGGGGCGCCCAGACGGTGCTGCTGGTGCCGGCGGTGGTGACCCCCGAAACCAGCTACAAGCAGGCCTGGGGGCGGTCGCAGAAGCAGATCCGCAAGCTGCTGCCGCTCGCGGAGCAACTGAAGGTGATCATCGCGGTGGAAGAGGTGTGGAACAAGTTCCTGCAAAGCCCGCTGGAGTTCGCCACCTATGTGGACCAGTTCCAGAGCCCCTGGCTGAAGGCCTATTTCGACGTGGGCAACGTGGTGATCAACGGATACCCGCAGGACTGGATCCGCACGCTGAACCACCGCATCGTCAAGCTGCACCTGAAGGATTTCAAGTTCGCCAGGCGGGTGGCCGAGTTCGTGCCGCTGCGGGAGGGCGAAATCGACTGGAAGGAAGTCCACAAGGCGCTGGGCGAGATCGGGTACCAGGGCTCGGCGACGGTGGAACTGCCGGGGGGAGACGCCGCGTACTTGAAAGAAGTCAATCGGCGGGTGGATTTAATCCTCACGGGGGCATAAGCCAGGCATGCGCAAATTCCTGATCGGTGTGGCCACGGGAGTGATCCTGACGGGGCTCACGCTGGTCATTCTGCTGTTCGCGCTGACGATTCCGTTCCGGGCGAAGGCGCCGTCGATCACGGGCAACTCGGTGCTGGTGCTGCAACTGAACGGGGAGATTCCGGAGCGGCCGCCGATCGAAGTACCGCTGGGGATCTTCGGGCAGCGCTCGCGGCCCACGGTGGAGAACGTGTGGATGCTTCTGCGCAAGGCGGCGGCGGACACGCGCATCAAGGCGGTGGTGCTGGAGCCGCAATCCCTGGAGATCGGGTGGGCGAAGCTCGAGGAGATTCATGCAGACCTGGAGCGTTTCCGCAAGTCGGGCAAGCCGCTGTATGCCTTCCTGAAGACCGGAGGAACGCGGGAATACTACCTGGCGACGGCGGCCACGAAGATCTACATGGCGCCCGAGGACCAGCTTTACCTGAAGGGCCTGCGGGCGCAGGTAATGTACTTCAAGAAGACCCTGGACAAGCTGGGCGTGAATGTGCAGATCGCGCACGCTGGCAAATACAAAGACTTCGGCGACATGTTCACGCGCAGCGACATGAGCCCGGAGACCAAGGAGGTGCTGAACAGCGTCCTGGACGATTTGTACGGGAGGCTGGTGGAGACCATCGCGGAGGGGCGGCGGAAGAGTCCGGCGGAGGTACGGGCGATTATCGACCAGGGGCCGTTCCTGGCGTCGCAAGCGCAGGCCAGCGGCCTGGTGGACCAACTGCGGTTCGAGGACCAGATGTTCGGCGAACTGGAGGCGGCGCTGCGCTCCGGGGAATTGAAAAAAGTCACCACGGGCCAATATTTGCGCGTGCCGCCTTCCTCGCTGGGGCTCACCGGCAAACGCCGGATCGCCTTCCTGGTGGGGGAAGGCTCGATCACGCAGGGAGACCCGGGCGACGACGGGCAGTCCGAGACGGACATCACCGCGGAAGGCTTCACCAAGCTGTTGCGCAAGGTGCGGGGGGACTCCTCCATCGACGGCGTGGTGGTGCGAATCGATTCACCGGGAGGCGAGGTGGTGGCTTCCGACGCCATCTGGCGGGAGATGAACCTGCTGGGGCGGAAGAAGCCGCTAGTCATCTCGATGTCGGACACGGCCGCCTCGGGCGGCTATTACATCGCCATGACGGGAGATCCGATCGTCTCGTACCCGGGGACGCTGACAGGCTCGATCGGGGTGGTGTTCGGCAAGCCGGACCTGCACGGGCTGTACGACAAGCTGGGGATCACGAAAGACACGCTGAAGCGGGGCCGGTTTGCGGATATCGACTCGGACTACCGGCCGCTGGACCAGACGGAACTGGCGAAACTGGACCAGGGCATCGAAGCCAGCTACAAGGACTTCGTGGGCAAAGTGGCCGAGGCGCGGCATCGCAAATACGAGCAAATCGCGCCGGTGGCCGAAGGCCGGGTGTGGCTGGGGTCGCAGGCGCAGGCGCGCGGCCTGGTGGACGAGACAGGCGGCATCGACCGGGCGATCGAACTGGTGAAGCAGAAAGCCAAGATTCCGGCGGGCGAAAAGGTGAGCCTGGTGGTCTACCCGGCGCGGCGAAGCATCCTCGACTGGCTGATGCCGGGAGCGATGGACGACGCCCTGGAATCCAGGGTGGGGCGGCTGCTGAAAACCTGGCAGGCGCGCCTGGCGCTGCGGGGCGGGATGCTGCGGGTGATGCCGTTCGTGATTACGATCGAGTAAGGGCCGCCCGGCGACGGTGCGCGGCAATTTTTCCTTGCGGGTTTGTTCCCGCTTAAGGCATATTGGAATTGGGCCGCCGGAAAGCCATGTAGAGCGCACTCCATTCGGTTGAACTTCGCAACGCACCCGCCGCGCGCTCGGGTTTTCCAGTTGCGGCCGGTGCTATTGCGATGCCGGAAACCCTGTTGTTTTTCACCGAGTTGCTGGCCATGCCGGTCCACGACCTGAAGGGCCGGCGGATCGGCCGTGTGAAGGACGCCGCGGTGGTTCCGGTGATCCATCCCTCCCGCATTGACCGCTTCCTGATGGGGGCGGGGTATGCCTGGCTGAGCATCCGCCACGACCAGGTGGCCTCGATTTCGCTGGCCGGGGGCATCCGGCTGAGCGACGAGCAACTGGTTCCCTACCACGAAGACGAATACATGCTGCGGCTGAGCCGCGACCTGCTGGACCAGCAGATCATCGACGTGAACGGGCGGAAGGTGGTGCGGGTCAACGACCTGACCCTGGAACTGCGTAACGGGCCGGAACACGGCACCCTGCACCTGCTGGAAGTGGATATCGGCATCCGCAGCATCTTCCGCCGGCTGCTGCAAGGGGTGCTGCCGCCGCTGTGGATCCGGCGGTTGCAGCAGCCCATACCGCCCAATTCGATCCGCTGGGAGTTCTGCAACATGGTGGAGCCGGACCCGCAACGGCGGCTCCGGCTGAATATCAGCAACCAGGCGCTGGAACAGATCCACCCGGCGGACCTGGCGGACATTGTGGAGGAACTAGGCCCGGCGGAGCGGGAGGCCATTTTCGAGACCATCGACAGCGAGGTGGCGGCCGAGGCCCTTTCCGAGGTGGATCCGAAGATGCAGGCCAGCATCCTGGAATCGCTGGAGCCGGAGAAGGCCGCGGACATCGTGGAGGAGATGTCGCCGGACGAGGCGGCGGACGTGCTCTCGGAGTTGGAGGAAGAGACTTCCGAGGAAATCCTGGAGGAGATGGACTCCGCCGAGAAGACCGAGGTGCAGGAACTGCTGGAGTACGACGAAGATACGGCCGGGGGGATGATGAACACCGAATACGTGGTCCTGCACGACAACGCCACCGTCACCGACAGCCTGGCGGCGCTCAAGGGCAACGAAGACCTGCTGGAGAACCTGACCACGCTGTTTCTGGTGGATGGCGAAGGGCGCCTGGCCGGCGCGGTGCCGGTGGCACGCCTGTTCATCGCCTCCGGAAGCCAGCGGCTGCGCGACTTGGCGCAGGAGCCGCTGATTCAGGTGACCGTGGATGAAAAGCAAGACCGGGTCACCGAACTGTTCGACAAATACAATCTGCTGACGCTGCCAGTGGTGGACGAAGAAGGCAAACTGAGCGGCGTCATCACCGCCGACGATATTATTTCCGTACTGAGGCAAAAGTGACGGATGCGACGGATCCTGAGCCGCTTCCGTTACCATCTTGCGGTCTTCTTCGCCGTTATCGGGCCCGGGTTCATCACCGCAGTCGTCGATAACGATTCCGGCGGCATCTTCACCTATTCGGCGGCGGGGGCGCGCTTCGGTTACCTGCCGCTGTGGACGCTACTGCCCATCACGGTAGTCCTGATCATCACCCAGGAGATGTGTTCGCGCATGGGGGCGGTGACCGGCAAGGGCCTCTCGGACCTGATCCGGGAGGAATTCGGGCTGCGAATCACCTTCCTCATGATGTTGCTGCTGGTGCTGGCCAACCTGACGAACGTGATGGCGGAGTTTGCCGGGGTGGCGAGTTCGCTGGAACTGTTTCACATCAGCCGCTACATTTCGGTACCGCTGGCGGCGCTTGCGGTGTGGCTGCTGGTGCTCAAGGGCAACTACCAGAACGTGGAGAAGATCTTCCTGTTCGCGTGCGTATTCTACGTGACGTACGTGATTTCGGGTTTCCTGGTGAAGCCGGACTGGAAGGAGGCGGCGATCTACAGCGTCAAGCCGGTGCTGCTGCTGGATGGAGCCTACATCGAGATGCTGATCGGCATGGTAGGCACCACGATCGCGCCGTGGATGCAGTTTTACTTGCAGGCGGCGGTGGTGGAAAAGGGCATCACGGCGAAGGAGTATGCCGAGTCTCGCATCGAGGTGGTGGTGGGGTGCCTCATGACTTCCGTGATCGCATTCTTCATCATCGTGGCGTGCGCGGGGGCGATCTACAGCATCTCGCCGCGGGACATCAAGGATGCGGCGGAAGCGGCGCTGGGCCTGAAGCCGTTCGGCCAGTATGCCTTTCTGCTGTTCAGCGCCGGGCTGTTCAACGCCTCGCTGTTCGCGGCGTGCATCCTGCCGCTTTCGACCGCCTACTCGGTGTGCGAAGGGCTGGGCTTTGAGGCGGGGGTCAACAAGCGCTTCCGCGAGGCGCCCATCTTCTACTGGCTGTACACGCTGCTGATCGTGGTGGGGGCCGGGGTGGTGCTGATTCCGCAGTTTCCGCTGGTGCGCATGATCCTGCTTTCGCAGGTGCTCAACGGGGTGCTGCTGCCCTTCGTGCTGATCTTCATGATCCTGCTGATCAACAAGCGCGACCTGATGCAGGAGTGGACCAATTCGCGGGGCTACAACCTGGCTTCGTGGATCACGGTGGTGGTGATGATCGGGCTGACGCTGGCGCTGGTGGGCATCAGTTTGCGCGGCGCGCATTGATTCAGGGATACTAGCCCCGATGTCCCAACCCGACCAGGACCGTGCGGACCTGGGGCGATTCGGCTACGCCCAGGAACTGTTCCGTAACATGGGCGGGTTTTCGAACTTCGCCGTTTCCTTCTCGATCATTTCCATTCTGACCGGGGCGTCGACCCTGTTCGGGTATGGCCTGGAGATGGGCGGGCCGCTGGAGATGACGCTGGGTTGGCCGCTGGCCACAGTGTTTACTCTGGCGGTGGCGGCCAGCATGGCGGAGTTGTGCTCGGCGTACCCAACCGCCGGCGCCATGTACCACTGGGCTGCCGATCTGGGGGGCACGGGATGGGGCTGGCTGGTGGCCTGGCTGAACATCCTGGGACTGATCGCGACGCAGGCGGGCATCAACTACAGTTGCGCGCAGTTCGTGCTTCCATTCCTCAACATTTCCTCGAGCCAGGCTCACCTGCTGTGGATGTTCGGCTTCATCCTGCTGACGCAGGGGGCGCTGAACCATTACGGGGTGCGCCTGGTGGCGATTCTCAACGATGTCAGCGTCACCGTGCACATCGTGGGCGTGCTGCTGGTGGTCGTGGCGCTCGTGTGGTTCGCGCCCAAGCAGCCGGCGGCCTTTCTGCTGGCAGGAGTAAACAGCAACGGGCGCGCACCCTACTGGTGGGCCTTCCTGCTGGGACTGCTGCAAGCCCAATGGACCTACACGGGGTTTGACGCCTCGGCGCACCTGGCGGAAGAGACACAGGATCCGCGGCGGCGGGCGCCGTGGGGGATTGTGCTGGCGGTGGGGATCTCCGGGGTGGTGGGGTATTTCCTGATCCTGGCGGTGACGCTGGCCATCCGCAGCATCCCGGCGGCGCTGGCGGCCAAGGACGCGCAAGGCGAGGCAATTCCGGCGGTGATCGCCATACTGGACGGAGCACTGGGGGCGAGGATGGGCAACGCCATGGCAGCGCTGGCCTCCATGGCCATGTGGTTTTGCGGGCTGGCGTGCATTGCTTCGGCTTCACGGGCGCTGTATTCGCTGGCGCGGGATAACGGGACGCCGCTGGCGCCGGCGGTGCGCTGGGTGAGCCCGCGGCATGGCACGCCGGCAAGCGCGATCTGGCTGATCGTGGCGGCTTCGTTCGGAGCCATGATATGGGCCGGGGCAATTCCGATTGTGACCTCGCTGAGCGTGGTGGCGCTGTACCTGGCTTACACGATTCCGGTAGTCCTGGGGTGGCGGGCGCGGCGGGCGGGCTCACCGTGGCCGGGGCAGGCGGTGTGGAGCCTGGGGCGCTATGGTCCGGCGGTCAACCTGGCGGCCATCGGCTACGCGGCGTTTATCTGCGTGGTGCTGATCATGCCGCCGAACGAACTGGCTGGTAAAACGCTGGCCGGGCTGCTGGCGGCGCTAGGGTTGCTGTATTTCGTGGAGGTGCGTAAGAAGTTTCAAGGGCCTGCATGGAGCCTCCGCCGCCAGGATTCCGCCTGCGCGGCCGGCGAGCGGTGGGATTCGGTTCTGTGACGACAATCGGCGAAATTCGAGAACAGTTCCATAAAGGGAACATCCGCCGCGTGAAGGTGGGGGCGTTCGATGTGGACGCCACGCTGCGCGGCAAGTACATCAGCCTGGAGAAGTTCTGGGCGGCGGCGGAATCGGGGCTGGGATTCTGCGACGTGATCTTCGGCTGGGACATCGGGGACGTGCTCTACGACAACGCGCGGTTCACGGGCTGGCACACGGGATACCCGGACGGGCACTGCCGGATCGACCTGGACAGCCTGCGGCTGATTCCCTGGGAGCCGGGCACGGCCTTTTTCCTGATGGACTTCGTGACCGGAGACGGAAGACCGCTGGAGATCGCCCCGCGGCAGGTGTTCCGGCGGGTGCTGGGGAAGGCCGCCGAGGCGGGCTACACGGCCTGCTTTTCGGCGGAGTATGAGTTCTTTTTCTTTGAGGAGACGCCGCACAGCGCGCGGGAGAAACACTTCCGCAACCTGACGCCGCTGAGCCCGGGGATGTTCGGCTACAGCGTGCTGCGGGCCTCGGAGCATGCCGCCCTGGTGCTGCACCTGCTGGACGACCTGGCAGCCTTTCACGTGCCGCTGGAGGGCCTGCACACGGAGACCGGGCCTGGCGTGTACGAGGCGGCCATCGCCGTGGAGGCGGGGGTGGAGGGGGCGGACCGGGCGGCGCTGTTCAAGACCGCTGTGAAGGAAATTTCGGCGCGGCACGGGCTGATGCCCACGTTTATGGCCAAGTGGAACCCGGAACTGCCCGGATCGAGCGGGCACCTGCACCAGAGCCTGTGGGACACGGCGGGCGAGCACAACCTGTTCGCCGCCGAGGGCGGGGGGATGTCAAACCTGATGCGGCACTACATCGCCGGGCTGGTGGCCAACATGGCGGAGCTGGCGGCGGTGTTTCTGCCCACCGTGAACTCCTACAAGCGTACGGTGCCGGGTGCGTGGGCTCCGGTGAACGCCACCTGGGGACTGGATAACCGCACCACGGCGGTGCGGGCCATTCCGGGCAGCCGGAAATCCACGCGCGTGGAACTGCGGGTGACGGGCGCGGACATCAACCCCTACCTGGCCATGGCGGCATCGCTGGCGGCGGGGCTGGACGGGATCGAGCGGGAACTGGAGCTTCCCGAGCCCGCGGTCAACGCGTACGCCGGCAACGCGCCGGCGCTGCCGCGCACCTTGGAGGAGGCCACGCGGCAGTTTCGCAAGAGCGCGCTCGCGCGGCGGTGGCTGGGCGACGAGTTCGTGGAGCATTATGCGGGAACGCGGGAATGGGAGACGCGGCAGTTCCAGAAGGCCGTCACGGACTGGGAGCTGGAGCGGTACCTGGAATCGATCTGAGCTATGAGGAATCTCACGAGGTTTGCTTTTCCCACCAGCATTCTTTTTGGCGCGGGCGCGGTGGAGAGCCTGCCGGACGAACTCGAGAAGCGCGGCATCCGCAGGCCGCTGCTGGTAACCGATGCCGGCCTGGCACGCACCCCGGTGTTCGCGAAGGTGGCGGCGCTGGCTCCCGGAGCGGTGGTGTATTCCCGGGTGGAGCCGAACCCCACCGAACAGAACGTGCTGGAAGGCGTGGCGGCCTACGGCGAGAACGGCTGCGACGGGATTGTGGGGCTGGGCGGCGGCTCACCGCTGGATGCGGCCAAGGCCATCCGGCTCAAGGTGACGCACGCGCTGCCGCTGGCCGAATACGACGATCTGCTGGACGGCGCGGAGCGCATTACGGCGAACGTGCCACCCTACCTGGCCATCGCGACGACTTCGGGGACGGGCAGCGAGGTCTCGCGCTCGACGGTGATCACGCTGGCCGCCACCAACCGGAAGACAGTGATCTTCAGCCCGCACCTGATTCCCAGCCTGGCCATCGCCGACCCGGAACTGACGCTGGCGCTGCCGCCGCACATCACCGCGGGCACCGGGATGGACGCCTTCACGCACAACGTGGAGGCCTATCTTTCGCGGGGGTATCATCCGATCTGCGACGCGGTGGGGATCCGGGGGGCGCGCCTGGCCTGGGAGAACCTGCCGCGGGTGATGGCCCGGCCGGACGATCTGGAAGCGCGGACGAGCATGATGATGGCGTCCATCATGGGCGCCATCGCGTTCCAGAAAGGCCTGGGGGCGACGCACTCGCTGGCGCATCCGCTCTCCTCGGACTGCGGGATGCACCACGGCACGGCCAACGCCGTGCTGCTGCCCCACGTCCTGGAATTCAACCGGCCGGCGGTGGCGGACCGGCTGGCGGACCTGGTGGAGCAGTTCGGCGGGGGCGAAGCGGTGGAGCGCGTGCGGGAGTTGAATCGCATCGTGGGCATCGCGCCGCGCCTGCGGGACTTCGGCGTGCGGGAGGAGCAACTGCCCGCATTAGCGGACAAGGCCGTCCAGGACGGCTGCCATCAGCTCAATCCGCGGGCTTGCTCGCGGGAGGATCTGTTGGAGATGTACCGGGCGGCGTATTGAGGAGCGTTCGGCGCCGGCTCACCAGTTGAATTTGGCGGCCAGTTGGATCTGCCTTGAGGCGACTCCCAGCGAGGTAATGGTGCCGAAGGCCTTGCCTCCCTGGATACTCACGTTCGGCCCGCCCCACTGGGGATTGTTGAGCGCGTTGAACATTTCCACGCGGAACTGCATGTTGTAGCGATTCTCCTTGCCGAAATAGTTGTTCTTGAAGAACGACAGGTCGGCATCGGCGATGCCGGGATTGCGCACGTCCGGCAGCGACCGCGACGTGTTGCCGATGGTGAAGGGCGGGGGCTGATAGAACACCGAGGTGTCGAACCAGCGGTCGATGGTGGGGTTGGCGAGAGCGGCGCTGTGGCCGTTGTTATCCGGCCGCTGGTTGGAAGTGAAGATGTTGGTCTGGTTGAGCGCCGCGCTGAGCACGATCGGGGTGCCCCCCTGGAAGGTCAGAATGCCGTTGGCCTGCCAGCCAGAGACCAGCAGGTTGGCGCCGCGCGGCAGGGAGTTGGCGAAGCGCTTTCCTTTGCCGAAGGGCAAATCGTAGACGAAGCTGGTCACCAGGCGCTTGTTCACGTCCTGCGGGGAAAGGGACCATTCCAGGCGGCCGTTGTATTGGTCGGCGCGCGTCTGGCTGGTCGGGCCCAGGTAACTGACGGCCGCGGCCGAGTTATCCATGGTCTTGCTGCCGGTGAAAGCCACCAGGAAGGTCAGGCCTTTGGAGAAACGCTTATCCAGGCGAATGGTCATGCCGTTGTAGTCCGAAGTGGCCCCCGGTTTCCGGAAGCTGGTCACGCCGTTGTACTGCGGGAAAGGGCGGAGCAGATAGTTATACGTGATAGTGGGCTGGCTGAGAGGTGAACCGGGCGCGCTGATCAGGCCGTAGAACGGATTGGGGACTTTCTGGAGAAGTTGATTGCCGAGCGCCAGGTCGGCGGGGTTCAACTGCGAGTACGGCGTGCCGGGATCGCCATTGACCAGGAAGAGGCCCCGGTTGCCCAGATAGCCGACTTCCAAGGTCATGTCGCCGGGAAGTTCGCGCTGGATGTTGAAGTTCCATTCCATGGAGTACGGGTTGCGGTAGGAATCGAAAAAGGATTCGCCGATGCCCAGGCCCAGATACGTTCCGGGGCCTCCGGCGGCGCCTTGCGGCAGGTTGAAGCCGGAGGGAAACGGATTGTGCAGGTAGGCCAGGACGGTCTGCTGGTTGTCTACCGTAGACAGCAGGGTGGTGCTGGTGGAGAACCCCTGCTCGCCGGGGGAGCCGGAGGTGCCGGCGGCTTGCAGCGCGGAAGGCGCGTAGGAGATCCCGAAGCCGGAGCGGATCACCGTTTTGTTCGTGGCGTTCCAGGCAAAGCCGATGCGCGGGCCGAAATCTTTCCACTGAGTCGGCCCCTGGTGGCGGCCGTACTGCCCCGTGCCGCCGACGAAGAGCATCTGGCCGACGAGATTGCCGCAGAAGGCGCAGGCATTAGCGGGCACTTTGCCCTGCAACGGCGAGGGGAGGTTGGAATCCCAATAGGACAGCTTGTTGTAGCGCTCGGTGCGGGGGATGTCCACGTCCCAGCGCAGACCGAGGTTCAAGGTGAAGGTGCGGGTCACTCGCCAGTCGTCCTGAATGTAGGCCGCCATGTAGGCGCTGGCGTCGGCGGCAGTGGGTTCGTGGGTCATCTGGCCCGCATTGGCGAGTCCCAACAGAAACGAGGCATACGGGGAACCCGTGCCGTTGGCATTGCTGAGGATCTGCTGGGTCCAGGTCTGATCGAAATTGAACTGGCCGTCCGGGAAGCCGTACTGGAGGAAGTTGAGGAACAGCTTGCGGTACTCGCCGCCGAACTTGATGGTGTGATGACTGGTGATCTTGGTGAGGCTGGCGGTGGCGCTATGGGCCATGGGGTTCTCGATCAGATCCACGTATCCAACGCTGCTGCCGAGAACGGCGCCGTTCGAAAACGCGAAGGTCGGAAACAGGAGCGCGCGCTGGGAGGCCACGTCCTGGAGCGCCTGCGGAAGCCCCAGCGAGGTGGGCTGAAAACCGGCGCCAAACGAGGAGCGGTAGGAGTAGGATCGGCTGAAGCCGTAGCGGAAGTCGGCGACCAGGGTGGGGCTGAAGGTGATGGTGTGGTCCATGGAGGCGCTCCACGCGCCCCCGTGGCCCGGGCCTCCCCCGCTGGTGGCGGCCACGCTGCCGTAGTCGTTCAACGGCGTGTTGTCACTCCAACTGTGGGAGAGCCGGAAAAACATGTGCCAGTTCTGGGTGAGATTGTGGTCGATGCGGCTGTCCCATTGATAGCTGTTGCTGGCGGTACTGCCCACGGCAACGAAGTTGTTGGTTTGCGCGCCGGGTGCGCCGGTGTTGGGCTGCGGGAAATACGCCATGGCCTTGACCGCGACCGGGTCAAAGCGCGAGGCGGGAATCATGTTGCCGGGAAAGGCCGTGCGGACGTAATTGCCGGTGGCGGGATCCTGATGGGCTGTGAGCGGGTCGTAGATCGTGGTTCCCAGGCCCGAGAAATCGCCGTTGTGGAAGGCCGGCAGGGGAACGGTATCGGTCTGAATCGCCGCGGCGTTGGAATTGGTCCCCTGGAAGCCGAAGAAGAAGAAGGAGCGGTTGTGGCCGTCGTAAACGCCGGGGATATCGATGGGGCCGCCGAGGGTGCCGCCGTATTGATGGACGCTCGAATCCGGCTTGGCCCTGCCGGCGCGGTTGGCGAAGAAATCATTGGCGTTCAAGACGGCGTTGCGTTCGAAATCAAACACGCCGCCGTGCCATTCGTTGGATCCGGATTTGGTGACCAGGTTGATGACGCCGCCGCCAAACCGGCCGTACTCCGCGGAAAGCGTGTTGGTCTGGACGCTGAACTCCTGCACGGAATCGACGATGGGCGTGTAGGCCGCCAGCGTGTTGCCCACGTTGTTTTCCGGCATGATATTGCTGACGCCGTCCAATTGCTCTTCATTGATGGCGTTGCGGGAGCCGCCGATGTGCGGCGTGGAGGCGTTGCCGACGTTGTTCACACCGGGCACGAGCTGCGCCAGGCTGAAGGGGTTGCGGCCGTTGAGCGGCAGGTCAACGACTTTTGCCCGGTCGATGACCTGGCCGAGCGTGGACGTGTTGGTATCGAGGGGCGTGACGGAAGCCTGCACCTCCACGGCCTCTGTGACCTGCCCCACCTGGAGGGCAAAACCCACGGAACGGTTCTGCGCCACGTCCACCTTGATGCCTTCCACCTTGGCGACCCGAAAGCCCTTGGCCTCTACGGTGACCGTGTAGGTGCCGGGCGTCAGGAAAGGAACCACGTAACGGCCGGCCGAATCCGTATGGAGTTGCCGGTGTTCGTTGGTGGTCTCGTTCGTGACGGTGACGGCCGCGCCGGGGACGGAGCCTCCCGACTGGTCCGTGACCGTGCCCTGCAAGGTTCCGGTGGGTGTCTGCGAGAAGGCGGCGGGCAGCACAACGAATACCAGCGCCGCAAAAAGCGAACGGACAGAAAAACGAAGCATATTTTCTCCCCCTGAGCGGGAATTCTCTTCCTGGTTCCCGGCTGCGCTAAATTATACTGCAAGACCCGGGGTAGCGGATGGCGGGCCGGAGCGCGGATAAACGGATACAATATCAATGTCAGATGCAAGTGTTGCAGGCGGGACAACATAAATTCATTTTTCTGGAGCTGGAGCCGGAACTGGTTTCGAATATCGCCAAACAGGCGGGTTTCGAGGCTAAGCTGAAAGACTCCCAGCGCACGCTGACGCTCGACCTGAGCGCTCCCGGCCGGCAGTCCCCCCTGCTGTTGTTCGATGCCTCGGATCCCGCCAATCTGGGCTGGTTTTCGCGGTGCCAGTTTTACGTGGACGGGCGCACGGGGAGCGTGATGCAGACGCCCATCAGCGTAGCCAACAAGCGGGACCGCGCGGGGCGCCCGCAGCCGAACGCCATGCGCATGAGCATCGCCAAAGAATTGCCGGCCACGTTCCGGCTGCCCGGCAAGCAGCCCCTCACCGAGCAGGTCTTTTACGCGCTGCTGTTCAATTTTCTGAACGCGCTGGCGAAGACCGGCGTGGCGGTGTGCGGCGGCCCGGTGGTGAAGGCGCTGGCCGGGCGGTCGGAAGGCATCGGGCCGCGCAACTGACGTGGCCGCCGGCATTTCCGTCATCATTCCGGCCTACCAGGAAGTCTGCACGATCGCGGGGCTGGTGGCGCACCTGCGCGCGCTGAAGGCCGGGGAAGTAATCGTCGTGGACGGGCACTCGGAGGACGGCACCGCCGGGGAGGCCCGGCGGGCGGGAGCGCTGGTACTGGTGGCGGAGCGTGGCCGGGCGGCGCAGATGAATGCGGGAGCGCGCGCGAGCCGCGGAGACGTGCTGCTGTTTCTGCACGCCGACGTGCGGCTGGGCGGCGCGGCGCTGGCGGCGATTCGCGACAGCCTGCGCGACCCGGCCGTGCAGGGCGGCAATCTGGACATTCGCTACGAAGGCGGCGACGTCGCGGCGGCCTGCTTCACGCTGGTGAATCGCTGGCGGCGGAGGTGGGGCGTGTTTTACGGCGACTCGGGCATCTTCTGCCGGCGCGCGGCGTTCGAGGCGCTGGGCGGCTTTCGCCCCTGGCCCATCCTGGAAGATTACGACTTCGCGCGGCGGCTGTGGAGATTTGGGCGCGTGGCGCTGCTCCGCGAGCCGATCTACGTTTCGGCGCGGCGCTGGCGGAACGGGGGACTGGCGCGCACGCTGGCAAGCTGGGCAGTGATCCAGGGGCTGTATTTCCTGGGGGTGCCGCCGCAGCGCCTGGCGCGCTGGTACCGGGCGGTGCGCTAGACGGCGGGGCGCTAGCACGATTTGGGCCGCTGCGACAATACGGCAATTCAGGGATTGCATGTCCGTCCGCTTCCTGATATCCTCTCCCCACCAAATTTTGATAGGGGGGTAGGATGCGAGGAATTTGGGTAACGGGACTCCTCGTCCTGCTGGGGATACCCGTGTTTGCGCAGACCTCCGGGGAGATCACCGGAGAAGTGAAGGACGCGACCGGCGCCGTGGTTTCCGGCGCCTCGGTGACGGCCACAAATCAGGCGACCAACGCCACCCGCACGGCCGTAAGCAACGAAGCGGGGGTCTACGACTTTCCCGCCATGCAGCCCGGCACGTACACGATGCGAGTGGAGAAGCCCGGCTTCAAGACCGTCACGCAAAGCAACATCGAGTTGCAGGTGCAGCAGACGGCGCGCCTCGACTTTGCGCTGGAAGTCGGCCAAGTGAATGAGACTGTGGAAGTTTCCGCCAGCGCCGCTCTGCTGACGACCGAGAACGCCACGGTGGGCACGGTGATCGAAAACCGGCGCATCGTAGATCTGCCGCTGAACGGCCGCAACTTCCTGCAACTGGTGGCGCTCAGTCCCAACGTGACCACGGCCTTCGCCAACGGAGGACAGGCGGGCTCGCGGCAGGGCGGAGATCGCTCACAGCAACAGATATCGGTTTCCGGCCAGCGCCGCGAGTTCAACTATTTCACGCTGGATGGGATCGACAACACGGACGTCAACTTCAACACCTACATTTTCCTGCCCTCCATCGACGCGCTGCAGGAGTTCAAGGTGCAGACGGGCATGTATTCGGCCGAATTCGGGCGCGAGGCGAGCCAGGTCAACGTTTCGACCAAGAGCGGCACCAACCAGTATCACGGGGCGCTGTTCGAATTTCTGCGCAACAGCGCGCTGGACGCGCGGCCCTACGGCTTTACCAGCAAGGTGCCCGCCAAGGCTCCTTTCAGGTGGAACCAGTACGGGTTTACGCTGGGCGGGCCGGTGGAGATTCCCAAGCTGTTCCACGGCAAAGACCGGCTGTTCTTCATGTCGAATTTCGAAGGGTTCCGGCTGCGCAACCAGTCGCAGGGTATTTACAGCCTGCCTTCGGCGCCCATGCGGGACGGGAATTTTTCGGAACTGCTGCCCAAGACGACGATCAACGATCCGCTGGCGAACGCGCCCTTCGCCGGCAACCTGATTCCCAAGGCGCGGTTGAGTGGCACGGCGCAGAAGCTGCTGGAGTTCTATCCGGCACCAAACATCTCCGGCGCGGGCCTGAGCCAGAACTACCTGGCGCTGGACAACAACTCCACGGACAAGGACCAGTTCACGCAACGCATCGACTTTGTCGAAAGCGCCAAATCAAGCTGGTTCGGCCGCTATAGCTGGGACAGCGAGCAGGCCGTTTCCCCGGCCCTGAAGCTGAACGGCACCAACCTGCTGACGCGGGTGAGCCAGTGGATGATCGACAACACGCGGGTGCTCAGCCCGGCCATGGTGAACGAGTTCCGCTTCGGGTACAACAACTTCTTCAACAGCTTCGGCCGCGAACTCGCTTTTCAGCGGGACGTGGTGAAGGAGCTGAACCTCCCGGGCCTGAGCGATCCGCCACCGGCGGCGTGGGGGATTCCCGCGGTCTCGATTCTGGGATTTTCAGGCTTCGGGGACGATTCCGAAGGTCCCTACGAGAACCGGAACCACACCTTCGAATGGAGCGACAGTCTCTCCTGGACGCACGGCAAGCACTCGATGAAATTCGGCGGCGACATCCGGCGCGACCGGTACAACCAGCTCGGCAACCAGTTCGCGCGCGGTTCGTTCATCATCGAGAACCAGGCCACCGGCTATGGCTTCGCGGACTATATGTTGGGTTACACGCGGCGCGATGAAGACGCCGCGGCGCTGGCCATCACGCAGTTCCGGGCCACCAGCATGGCGTATTTCGTCGCCGACACCTGGAAGGTGCGGCCCACGCTGACTGTGGACGTAGGGCTGCGGTACGAATACACGCCGCCATGGGCCGACAAAGGCGACAGCCTCATGAACGCCTACGTGCCGTACATCGACCATACGGCGAACGTCACGGACATGAGCCACCATCCGACGCTGGTGCGCATCGGCCAGGGCGACATTTACGCGAACACGCGCATCCGCTTCAACCCGGCGATTCAGGTGGCGCGGGATGGACGCATGGGCGACCGGCTGATCGCGGACGATAAGACCAACTGGGCGCCGCGGCTGGGGATCGCCTGGAGCCCGAGCGGTAAGTGGACCATCCGCACCGGGGCCGGCATCTTCTACCTGCAGGACACGGGAAACCCGCGCTTCGACATGGGCCGGAACCTCTCGGGCCGCATTCGTTCGGAGGCCAACACGCAGACCCACGACCTGACCTTCGACCATCCGTTTTCGGGCGGGGCGAATCCGTGCGGTGTGGCGCCGCCGCTGGTGTGCATTTCCACGCCCTACGTGCTGGCCAACAAATACGACCGCCGCACGCCGTACATGATTCAGTACGAGTTGAACATCCAGCGGCAGCTCAGCAACTCGACGGTGCTGGAGGTGGGTTACCTCGGCTCGCAGAGCCACCGGCTGGAACGGATGTACGCCTTCAACGAAGCGCTGCCGGCCCCGACGGGTTCAGTGACCGACCGCTCGCCCTATCCGGAGTTGGGGCGCATTCAGGAGGTGGCCAACGCGGCGGACGCGAACTACCACTCGCTCTCGGCCAAGGTAACGCGGCGCATGAGCAGCGGGCTGACGTTTCTCACCGGCTATACCTTTTCCAAGTCGATCGACAACGGCAGCGGCATCCGCACCCTCGGGACGGATACGCTGTTTCCGCAGAACAGCTACTGCGTGGCCACCTGCGAGCGCGGGCTTTCGATTTTCGACACACGGCACCGCTTCGTGACGTCGGTGCTCTACGACGTGCCGTTCGGCAAGGGGCGGCAGTTCCTGAATCACGGCATCGCCAGCACGCTGATCGGCGGCTGGGAGCTGAGTTCCATCTTCACCGTGTCGAGCGGCTTCCCCCTGAACGTGTACGCGGGCTCGGACCGCGCCAACACCGGCGCGGGCGAAGACCGGCCCAACGCCACCGGCCAGACGGTGAACCTGGACCGCGGGCAGCGCGGCCCGGGCGAGTGGTTCAATATCGGAGGCTTCCAACTGGAGCCGCTGGGGACGTTCGGCAACGTAGGCCGCAACACCGTGATCGGTCCCGGCTTCATCGGCTGGGACTTCTCCACGCTGAAGAACTTCAACTTCACCGAGAGCCGGTTTCTGCAATTCCGGTTCGAGGCCTTCAATTTTCCGAACCACCCCAACTGGGGCGATCCGAACACCACGCTGGGGAGCAACCGGCTGGACGCCTCGGGGCGGCCAATCCCCGGCACGGGCACCTTCGGCGTGATCGGTTACACGCGGACGGCCATGCGGCAGTTGCAGTTCAGCTTGAAGCTGGTATTTTAACGGAGGCCACAGCGCAGGCCTGGCTGACCACTTCTTCGACTAGCCGGCGGTACTGGTCCAGCCGGGCAGGCGTGGCCGCCTCGAAGCGCAGCACCAGGATGGGCTGCGTGTTGGAGGCGCGAACCAGTCCCCAGCCGTCGGGAAACAGCACGCGGACGCCATCCACGGTGACGGTTTCGTGGGTTTGGCGGAACTGTTCGGTCACGCGCCGGACCACTTCAAACTTGATCTCGTCGGGACAATCGACGCGGATCTCGGGGGTGGCCACGGTGTGAGGCAGGCCGGCCAGTTGCGCGGACAGCGGGCGTCCGGAGCGGGAGACGATTTCCATCAGGCGGCAGGCGGCGTAGAGGGCGTCGTCGAAGCCGTAGTAGCGGTCGGCGAAGAACATGTGGCCGCTCATTTCGCCGGCCAGTTCGGCGCCGGTCTCTTTCATTTTGGCCTTAATGAGCGAGTGGCCGGTGCGCCACATGATGGGATTGCCGCCGCGGCCGCGGATGTCATCGTACATCACCTGCGAGCATTTCACTTCTCCGATGAAGGTGGCGCCGGGCTTGCGGCCGAGAATCTCGCGGGAATAGATGATCATCAACTGGTCGCCGTAGACGATGTTGCCGTGGTCATCGATGGCGCCGATGCGGTCGGCGTCGCCGTCGAAAGCCAGGCCCAGGTCTGCGCCATGCCGCGCCACGGCGGCGACGAGCGGCTCCAGGTTTTCGGGAAGAGTGGGGTCGGGATGGTGGTTGGGGAAACGGCCATCCATCTCGAAGAACAGCTCCAGGGGCTCGCAGTTCAGCTTCTCGAACAGGCGATGCATCACGGGGCCGGCTGTGCCGTTGCCGGCGTCAGCCACCACACGGATGCGCCGCGGGAAAGCAAACTGGGAGGCAACCTCTTCCACGTACGGGGTGACGATATCGTAGCAGCGGGCGGCGCCCCGGCCCTGCGCGAACTCCCCGCCCTCAATGATCCGGCGGACCTCCTGAATCTGCTCGCCGTAGATGGTGGAGGCGCCGGAAACCACCTTGAATCCGTTGTACTCCGGAGGATTGTGGCTGCCGGTGATCATCACCGCGCCGCCGGCCTGGAGATGAAACACGGAGTAATAGAGCAGCGGTGTCGGCACGACACCCAGGTCCGTCACGTCGCACCCGGCGGCCAGCAGGCCGCGCAGCAGCGCGTCGCGCAGGCGCCCGGAGCTGAGGCGGCAGTCGCGGCCCAGGTTGATCTTCTGCTGCCCCTGGCGGCGCAAGTACGTTCCGACCCCTTTGCCAAGTTCTTCCACACCGGCGTCCAGGAGTTGCTGGTCCGCGATTCCCCGTATGTCATACTCGCGGAAAATCAAGGGGCTGAGCATATAGAAAAAAGTATATCGCGCTAGAATCAGAGAGATGCCCAAGGCGCCTGCCGCCAGCCGTGTTTTCACCACTCTCAGCGGCGTTCCCGTCCAACCGGTGTACGGGTCCGAAGACCTGGCGGACCTGGATGCGGCCCGCGACCTGGGGGCTCCGGGCGAGTTTCCTTACACCCGCGGCATCCACCGCGACATGTACCAGGGGCGGCTGTGGACCATGCGCCAGTTCTCCGGCTATGCCACGCCGGAGGAAACCAACCGCCGCTATCACTACCTGCTGGAGCAGGGGCAGACGGGGCTTTCGGTGGCGTTCGACCTGCCCACGCTGATGGGCTACGACTCCGACCATCCGTTTTCGGAGGGCGAGGTGGGCAAGTGCGGGGTAGCCATCTGCTCCCTGGAAGACATGGAGATCCTGTTCCGCGGCATTCCGCTGGGCGAGGTGAGCGTCTCGATGACCATCAACTCGCCGGCGGCGGTGCTGTGGGCCATGTACCTGGCGGTGGCCGAGCAGCAGGGTGTCGCGTGGAGCCGCTTGTCGGGGACCATCCAGAACGACATTCTGAAGGAGTACATCGCGCAGAAGGAGTACATCTTTCCGCCGCGGCCTTCCATGCGGCTGGTGACGGACACGATCGAGTTTGGCGCGCGCCACACGCCGCGCTTCAATCCCATCTCGATCAGCGGCTATCACATCCGGGAAGCGGGATCGACGGCGGTGCAGGAACTGGCCTTCACCCTGCGGGACGGCGTGGAGTACGTGGAATGGGCGCTGGAGCGGGGGCTCGCGATCGATGAATTCGCGCCGCGGCTGAGCTTCTTTTTCAACGCCCACAACGACTTCTTCGAAGAGATCGCCAAGTACCGCGCGGCCCGGAAGCTATGGGCCTACCTGATGCGCGATCGTTTCGGGGCGAAGAACGAGCGCAGCCTGAAACTGCGCTTCCACTCGCAGACGGCAGGCTGCTCGCTCACCTGGCAGCAGCCGTACAACAACGTGGTGCGCACCGCCATTCAGGCGCTGGCGGCGGTGCTGGGCGGCACACAATCGCTGCACACGAATTCGCTGGACGAGGCCTACGCGCTGCCGGGCGAGCACGCCGTGACCATCGCGCTGCGCACGCAGCAGGTGATGGCTTACGAAACGGACGTGACGGCGGCGCCGGACCCGCTGGGCGGCAGCTATTTTCTGGAGCGGCTGACGCTCGACTCGGAGGCCGCGGCGCGCGACTACATCCGGCGGATCGACGAAATGGGCGGGATGATCCCGGCTATCGAGCAGGGGTTCCCGCAGAGCGAGATCGCCAGCGCCAGCTACCAATACCAGCGCGCGGTGGAGAGCGGCGAGAAAGTGATCGTGGGGGTAAACGCCTACCAGGCGGCGGACGAGCCCATCGAACTGCTGCAAATCGACCAGAGCGCGCAGGATCAGCAAACACGAAAACTGGCGGCGCTGCGCGCGCGGCGGGATGCCGGGCGGGTGCGGCGGGCACTGGATGAGTTGCAGCGCGCCGCCGAGGGCACCGAGAACACCATGCCGCACATTCTGGAAGCCGTGCGGGCCTACGCCACGCTGGGGGAGATCTGCGACGCCCTGCGGGCGGTATTCGGCACTTATCAGGAGACGAGCCACATCTAAACCATGGACCGACGCATCCGAGTACTGGTGGCCAAGCCGGGGCTGGACGGCCACGACCGCGGCGCCAAGGTGATCGCCCGAGCCTTGCGTGACGCGGGCATGGAGGTAATCTATACCGGGCTGCGCCAGACGCCGGAGATGATCGTCAACGCGGCGCTGCAGGAAGACGTGCAGGTGATCGGGCTCTCCATCCTTTCCGGAGCGCACAACACCATCGTTCCCCGCGTGCTGGACCTGTTGCGCCAGAACCAGATGGAGGACGTGAAGCTGGTGGTCGGAGGCATCATCCCCGACGAGGATGCCGCGGAGCTGAAACGCCGGGGTGTGGCGGCGGTGTTCCAGCCGGGCGCCTCTCTGGAGTCCGTCGTAGAGTTCATTCGGGCTGCCGCGGGGTGAGCCGAAAAGCGCCGCTCCCTGTGGTCGCGGCTCGGTTTCACTCAAAGCCGGCCAGGGCTTGCCGGTCGATCTGAATGCCCAGGCCGGGCCCTTCGGGCAGGTGCCAGCAGCCGTTCTGGAAGCGGATAGGATTGGTTACGATGCGGGTGCGGAAGGGGTTCTCGGTCTGATCGCACTCGATGAGGCGCAGTTCCGGCGTGGTCGTGAAAGGCTGGCGCGGGCGGGCGGCGTAGAAGTGCAGCGCCGCGGTCTGCCCCACGGCGGAGCCCCAGGCGTGCGGGGTGACGTGGATGTTATAGACCGAGGCCAGCACGGCGATCTTCATTCCCTCGCTGATCCCTCCGCAGGAGCACAGATCCGGCTGGGCGTAGTCGAGCGCGCGGCGGCGCAGCAGGGGCTCGAACCCGAAGCGGGTGTACTCACACTCGCCGCCGGCGAGCGGGATCGCGAGGTTCCGCTTCACTTCCAGGTAGCCTTCCACATCGAGCGGTGAGACGGGTTCTTCAAACCATCCGATTTCCAACGGCTCCACGCGGCGGCCCAGCGCGATGGCGGTCACCGGGTCATAAGCGTGGTTGGCGTCCATCATCAGGCGGACGCGCGGGCCGACGGCTTCGCGCACCAGGCGCACGAGGCCTACATCGCGTTCCAGGCCATATCCCACCTTCATCTTCACCGCGTCGAAACCCAGTTCCAGGTAGCGGGCGGCCTCCTGGCGGAAGGCGCGCTCGTAATCCTCGGAGTAATAAAAGCCGGTGGCGTAGCAGGGGATTTTTTCGGTTGGCGCGCCGCCCAGCAGGCGGTACAGCGGCACGCCGGCGGCGCGCGCCTTGATGTCCCAGAAGGCGATGTCCAGGGCGCTGATGGCGGCCAGCAGGGTGCCTTTCTGGCCATAGTCGATGCTGCGGGCGTAGAGGAAGTCCCAGAGGGCCTCGGTGTCGCGGGGATCGCGCCCCACCACGAAAGGGCTGAAGAACTCGCCGACGGCCGCGGCAATGGGAGCCGAGGGGCCGTAGGCCTCGCCCCATCCTTCGAAACCGGCATCGGTCGAGACCTCGACCAGGGTGGTCTCGCGGCGCGTGAAGCGCCACTGGGAGAAGGCGAAGGGGCGCTCGAGCGCGGCCCGCAGGGTGTGGACTCTTACGGCGGTGATCTTCATGCGACGGCGGCGGCGATTTCTTCGAGCACCCGGGCGGCTTCCGCGGCGGGGTCGGCGGCGCGGGTGATCTGGCGGCCGATCACCAGGTAGTCCGCGCCATCGCGCATGGCTTCGGCGGGGGTGGCGACGCGCTTCTGGTCGCCTTTCGCGGAGCCCGCCGAGCGCACTCCCGGCGTCACCAGGATGGCGTGGGGCCCGGCGAGCTGGCGGATGGCAGCGGCTTCCAGCGGAGAGGCCACGATCCCGTCGATGCCGGCATCCATGGCCTTGCGGACGCGCAGGGCAACCAGGTCGGAGACCGCGCAGGGATAGCCCAGATCCGCCAGATCCTGCTGATCGAAGCTGGTGAGCACGGTGACGGCCAGCAGCCGGAGGGAGGAGCCGCCGCGGCCTTCGACGGCGGCGCGCATTACCGCGCCGCTGCCGTGCACGGTGAGGAAGCGCACGCCGCTGCGCGCCACCTGGGCCACGGCGCGCTTGACGGTCTCGCCGATATCGTAAAACTTCATATCGAGGAAGACGTCTTTTCCCTGCCCCAGCAGTTCGCGGACAAATTCCATACCGGCGGCGGCATAGAGTTCCATGCCGACCTTGTAAAAATTGACTTGGCTGCCGAGGCGGGCCACGAGCGCGCGGGCTTCCGCGGCCGATTCGACATCCAGAGCAACGATGATGGGGTTATGGCTTAGATCAGGCATATGGGTTTTTCCTGCCGATCGAGGACCCGGCCCAGGCGGCAGGCTCCGGGCAGCACGCGCTCCAGCGAAGCCGCGTCCGCTTCGGGCAGCGAAATGAGCAGCCCTCCCGAGGTTTGCGGATCGTAGAGCAGGGATTCGATTTCCGGCGGCATTCCGGCGCGCGTCTCGACAGCGCAGGAAGCGAACTCGCGGTTGTTGCGCAGGCCACCGGGCAGTGCCCCCTGGCGCGCGTATTCGACCGCGCCGGGCAGGAAGCGCACACAGCGGACTTCGATTTCCAGGGTGATGCCGCTGGCCAGGGCCATCTCGCGGGCATGGCCGATCAAGCCGAAGCCGGTGACATCGGTGCACCCATGGGTGTCCCGCTCGAGCATCCGCTCGCAGGCTTCGCGGTTCAGGGTGAGCATGGAGGCGACCGAGGCCTCCACGTGGGTGTCTGCGGCGATGCCGCGCTTGAGCGCGGTGGCAATCACGCCGGTGCCCAGGGGCTTGGTGAGCACCAGCGCGTCTCCGGGCCGGGCGCCGGCGTTGGGCTTGACGCGCTCCGGGTGGACCAGGCCGGTGATGGCGTAGCCAAACTTGATCTCGGGATCGCTCACGCTGTGCCCGCCCACCAGGGCGCAGGCGGCCTCGTGCAGTTTGTCCGCGCCGCCCCGCAGGATCTGCTGCAGGTCGCCCGCATCACCGCTGGCGGGCCAGGCCAGGATGGAGAGCGCCGTCAGGGGGCGGCCGCCCATGGCATACACGTCGCTCAGCGCGTTGGCGGCGGCAATGGCGCCGAAGGTGTACGGATCGTCCACGATAGGGGTGAAAAAGTCCACCGTCTGCACCAGGGCACACTCCGGCGTGAGCTTGTAAACCCCGGCATCGTCGGAGGTCTCAAACCCTACCAGAATGTTCGCATTCGCCACGCGCGGCATGGCCGCCAAAACCTGGTCCAAAACCTTTGGACTCAGCTTGGACGCTCAACCCGCGGCTTTGACGTGGGCAGTCAGCTTGCGCAACTGCGTGGTATCCGCCATGTAAGTATCGGCAATTACTATAATAGCGGGATGCACCGCTCCACCGTCGTCGCCGCCCTGCTACTTCTGGGTGCGGCCTTTGCGCTGGTCTCCCGCGAGCCGCAAACGGACTCCCGGCTGCGGCATGCGTTCCGGCATCCGGCTGAAAACGGCTGGATTTTCGTGCACCTGGAAGGCACGCCCGCGGAACTGGGTTACCAGCACGGGTACCTCCTGGCGCCGGAAATCCAGGACAACCTGAAGGCGCTGTCGCTCGAGATGACGCACGACGAACACAAGGACTGGCAGTTCTTCCGGGATACGGCCGAGAATGTGCTGTGGCCGCACATCGAGGCGGAGTACCGGGAGGAACTGCAAGGCATCCGCGACGGAGCGGCGGCCCGCGGAGCAAAGGTGGACCTGTGGGACGTGGTGGCGCTCAATGCCTGGCTGGAGCTGCCTTACTACGACAAGTGGTACGACAAGCAGCACCGGGAGGCGGCGCCCTCCACGGCTACGGTAGCGGAACATTGCAGCGCGTTCGTGGCCACGGGCCGCTACACCAGGGACGGGCGGGTGGTGATCGGCCACAACGCCTGGACCAGCTATTCCTCGGGCGAGCGCTGGAACATCATCTTCGACATGACGCCGGCCAGGGGGCACCGCATCCTGATGGACGGCATGCCGGGGCTCATCCACAGCGGGGACGACTTCGGCATGAACGACGCCGGCATCCTGATTACGGAAACCACCATCAGCCGGTTCAGCGGCTGGGACTCGAACGGGATTCCGGAGTTCGTGCGGGCGCGGAAGGCCATGCAGTACGCGCAGTCCATCGACGATTTCGCGCGCCTCATGAAGGAGGGTAACAACGGGGGCTACGCCAACGATTGGCTGGTGGCGGACCGAAAAACTAACGAGATCGCCAGCCTGGAACTGGGGTTGAAGAACGTCACTCTCGATCGCACCAGGGACGGCTATTTCGTGGGATCGAACTTTCCCATCAATCCGAAACTGGCCAAGGAGGAGACCGACTTCGACCTGGCGGACATGGGCCAGAGCCCCAACGCGCGGCGGGTGCGCTGGCAGCAGTTGATGGAAGAGAACAAAGGCAAAATCGACGTGCCGGCGGGGCAGCACTTCCTGGCGGACCACTACGACACCTTCGACCGGCAAAACGAGCCTGACGAGCGGACGTTGTGCGGGCACATCGATCTCTCGCCGCGCGGTTCGCCGTCCTGGCAGCCGCCCTACGGGGTGGCGGGCGCCGTGCAATCCAAGGTGGCCGACGCCGCGATGGCGGAGCGCATGAGCCTGACCGCGGCGCTGGGCCATGCCTGCGGCATCAGCTTCCACGCCGCCGAGCACCTGCGGAAGCACCCCGAGTTCGCCTGGCAGAAGGAAGTGCTGCGGGATATGCCCGCGCGTCCCTGGACCACCTTCCGCGCGCCATAGCGGGGGAACCCCATCCGATGGGGCATTGGCGGGCGCCGGTCCGCTGCGACTGTGCCGCGCCGTACGGTACTCTCCTGCGGGGGCCGGCGCACCCCCGGTGATATGATAGGGAAGAGATGAGTCTGCTTTCGCCAAGGCTACAGTTACGGGTCGCGCAAAAGCAGATCCTAACTCCGGGCCTGGTCCAGATGGTCACCGTTCTTCAGCTCAACAGGCTGGAGCTGAAGGAGATGATCAACCAGGAGATCGTGAAGAATCCGGTCCTGGAGGAAGCCACTGACGAAGCCGGCGAGGAGGTCAGCCCGGAGGAATTGCGCCCCCTGCTGGAGGCGGAGCGGGAGCCCCTGCCGGCGGACCACCAGATCCTGGAAGCCGGCCTGGGAGATACCACCCTCAACGGCACCGCGGAAGTGACGCTCGGCCCGGAACCGGTGCCCGAAATCCCCGAAACGCCCGCCGCCCCGGAGGGCGTGGCGGACGCGCCCGGAACGGCGGAGACGATCGAGCCGGCGCCGGCCACCGACCCGTTCGATGAGATCGACTTCGGCAGCTTTTTCGACGATTACCTGGACCCGGGCTACAAGAGCCCGGCCGCGGAATCCGTGGAAAAGCCGTCCTTCGAGACGTTCCTGTCGGCGCCCGTCACGCTGGCGGACCACCTGCGCTCGCAGTTGAGCGTTACGCTGCTTTCCGACAATCTGCGCGACGCAGCCGAGTGCATCATCGGCAACCTGGATGAGGATGGGTATGTTTCGGCCTCCATCGAGGAGATCGCCACGGCCGGCGAGCACACCGTGGAGGAGATCGAGGAGGCCCTGAAAGCGGTCCAGTCGCTCGATCCCGCGGGCGTGGGCGCCCGAAACCCGCGCGAGTGCCTGCTGCTGCAACTGGAGAGCATGAACGGAAAGGGCGGGGTGGCCTGGCAGATCGTCAGCGATCACCTGCGCCTGCTGGAAAACCGGCAGTACAAGGAACTGGCCAAAGCGCTGGGCCGGCCCATGGAGCACGTGGAGATCGCCGTCCGGGTGATCCGGCACCTGAACCCCCGGCCAGGTCTGCGCTACTCGGGAGCGGGCGCCCGGGTGGTGGAACCGGATGTATTTTTCCTCAAGGACGGCGACGATTTCATCATTCAGACCAACGACGACGATATTCCGCAACTGCGGCTGAACGCGCAATACCGGCGCATGCTGGACCGGGACAACGGGGCCACCAAGGAAGTCCGGGACTACGTGCGGGAACGCTACACCTCGGCCATCCAGTTGATGAAGAACATCGAGCAGCGCAAGCAGACCATCCTGAAAGTCTGCCAGACCATCGTACGCCGCCAGCACTCCTTCCTGACCCACGGCATCGAGCATCTGAAGCCCATGATGATCAAGGAAGTCGCGGAAGAGATCGGCGTGCATCCCTCGACGGTGAGCCGCGCGGTGGCCAACAAGTACGTCCACACCCCGCAAGGCGTCTTCGAATTGCGATTCTTCTTCTCGGAAGCGGTGCAAGGTCCGTCCGGCAGCGGGACGCCGCTGCTCTTGCTGAAGCGCAGAGTGAAAAAGATGATTGAGGAGGAGGACAGTGCCCACCCCCTGACCGATGAGCAGATCACCCAGCGATTGCAGGCGGAGGGGATCGACGTCACCCGCCGCACGGTAGCGAAGTATCGGGAAGACATGAAGATTCCATCCACACACCAGAGGCGCGTGCGCAACTGACGCGCCTGTTCGCATCTGGAAAGTCTTGAGAAAGACGGAGGGACGGATGAGACTCATCTACACAGGCAGGCAAGTGGTGCTGGCACCGGCCCAGCTCAAGAAGATCGAGGTACAGGTTGCCAAGGTCGGCAAGTTGCTTGATGGAAAGGAGGAGCGGGAAGCTCACGTGATTGTGTCGCAGGAGCGGCATCTGCACTGCGCGGAAATCACGGTGAATTATCGCAACCACCCCCTGGTTGGGATTGGCTCCAGCCCGGATCTGTACACGGCGCTCCATGCCGCCGTGGATAAGCTGGAGAAACAGGCGCTCAAAGTCCGCACCAAGTGGCGGGATACCAAGCGCGTGTCCCGCAAAACCAGCGAGGTTCCGGCCGCGCCGGCCGCCGCCGAGAAGGAAATCGAGACGGAGCTGGAACGGCGGATCTTCCGCGTCAACCATCACCAGAAGCGCAAGCCCATGACGCTCGATGAGGCCCTGATGGAGATGGAGAAGGACCGGGACTACTTGGTCTACCGCGACTCGGAAACCGACCGCGTCTCCGTGCTGGTACGGCGCCGGGACGGCCACTTCGACCTGGTCGAGGCCTGATTTCCGCAGAGAATGCCCCAGAAAAGCGCGGCGCAGCCTGGACGCGGCAGTGCGGAGCGTCCCGCCGAACTGGTGATGATTACCGGGTTGAGCGGCTCCGGCAAAGGCACGGTGCTCAAAAACCTGGAGGACCTGGGGTATTACTCCGTCGATAATCTGCCGGTAGACCTGATTCCGAAGTTCGCCGAACTCACGCGGGACTCGGCTTCCGTGCGCCGCGCCGCGCTGGTGGTGGATGTGCGCGAGGGCAAGAGCCTGCAGCGCCTGCCGGAAGTCTACGGGCACATCCGCCACGGGCTCCAGACCCGCCTGGTCTTCCTGGAGGCGGACGACGAGACCATCGTGCGGCGCTTCAGCGAAACCCGGCGTCCGCACCCGCTGGGCGCGGACCGCTCCATCATCAAGAGCATCCAGCAGGAACGCCGGCAACTGGCCCCCATCCGGGCCATGGCGGACCTGATCATCAACACTTCCAAGTTCACGGTTCACGAACTGCGGGACCACATCCGCGCGCAGTTCCAGGAGCAGCCCGAGGAGTCCAAGATCCTGGTGTACGTGACCAGCTTCGGATACCGCCACGGGGTGCCGGCGGACAGCGACCTGGTTTTCGACGTGCGCTTTCTGCCGAACCCGAACTACATTCCGCGCTTCAAGCAGCTCACCGGGCGGCACCCCTCGGTCGCCAAGTACATCCGTTCGTTTCCGCAGACAGTAGAGTTCATCGGAAGGATCTCGGACCTGCTGATCTACCTGCTGCCGCACTACATTCGCGAGGGGAAGAGCTACCTGACCATCGCCTTTGGGTGCACGGGGGGACACCATCGCTCGGTGATGATCGCCGATGAGATCCGCAAACGTCTGACGCAAGCCGGCTTCAAAGCCAAGGTAAACCACCGGGACATCGCCAAAGGCGTATAGGTCTGCGCCGCCGCGCGGCGCGCCTGCGCTTACAATCAACAGGAGCGCACTACACCCATGGCGAACAAACGGAAGACGGAGGCGCCGCGGTTCGGCTCAGCCGACCTGCGGCTGCCGGATGAATTGCGGGCGCCGCTCAAGGCCCACCTGGAGGCCTTGCGGGAGGGGTACCGGAAGCGAAACTGGGGCGGACGCGTGGGCTTCGGCAAGCGTCCGGCGATGATCGTGATCGACCTGGCGCTGTGGTGGACCGACCCGCGCAGCCAGAGCCAGGGCAGCGACGTGGACTCCGTGGTGGAAGCTGCCTGCCGGCTGCTCAAAGCGGCGCGGGCAGCCCGGATCCCCATCATCTTCACCACCTGGGACTGGGACCCGGCGATGCCGCCCTCGCCCCACGACCGGAAGCTGAAATTCGAGGTGAAGCCGGGCGAGGAGCGCTGGTTCGAACTGGATCCGCGCCTGAAGCGGCGGCCCGGTGAGCGTATCCTGACCAAGCGCTACGCCTCGGCCTTCAAGGGCACCAATCTGCACGACACGCTGGCGGGCCTGGGCGTGGACACGCTGATCGTAACTGGGGTCAGCACCAGCCATTGCGTGTACGCCACCTGCCGCGATGCCACCGACAGTTTTCGGGTGATCGTGCCGCGGGAGGCGGTGGGGGAGCGCTGCGAAATCATGCACGAGGTAAACCTGCTGGATATCGACATCGACCTGGCCGACGTGGTGCCGCTCGTTGAGGTGGAGCGATACCTGGGCCGTTTCCGGCGGAAGCAGGCGTCCCGATGAAGCGGCGCACGTTTACGAAGCTGCTGGGGGCGGCCGGGGCCGCGCCCGCGGCCATGCCGGCGCCGGAAGCGGGCGCCACGGCCTATCGCTCGCCCAGCCCGTTCGACGTGGGCACACGGGCGCAGTTGTTCGCCGACCGGGTGCTGGTGCGCGAGACGGCCGGGATTTCTTTCACGCTGCATCCCGCGGGAAAACATCCGCTCAACCCGCTGGTCAAGGCCGACCGCCCCTGGGAGGGCTGGCGCCTGGAGATCTACGGTAACGTGATCTACGACCGCCGCGAGCGGCGATTCAAGATGTGGTATCTGGGCGAGGCGCCCAACTACTACCTGCCGAGCGCCGAGGGCCCTTCCTCGGACAACCCCACGCTCTACGCGACCAGCAGCGATGGGATCCACTGGGAGAAGCCGCTGGTGGGAACCATCCCGGCTCTGCACGGCGGCAGGCACAACGCGATTCTGGCGGCTACCCACCTGGCCAGCGTGATCCCCGACGAGCAGGACCCCGACCCCGGCAAGCGCTACAAAATGATCTGCTACCGGCATCTGCCTGCGGCGGCGCGCGGATACCACACCATGATTTCCGCGGACGGTATTCATTGGGCGCCGTACAGCCGGCTGCCGATCTGCCCGGGGGCGGACGTGATTACCGGGTATTTCGACGAACAGCGGCGGCAGTACGTGGCCCTGGCTAAGATCGGTATGGAGATCCGCGGGCACCGGCGGCGCGTCTTCCACACCATCACCAGCACGGACTTCGAGAATTGGACCCAGCCGGTGCTGTCGCTGTATCCGGATCTCGAAGATGACGCCGGGTCACTGGCGCGCATCGAGGAAGTGCGGCCCATTCTGGACCGGCCGGACGACGCGGCGCTGATGCGCACCGAGTTCTACGGGATGGGTTTCTACCCGTCGGAGAGTTGCACCCTGGGCTTCGCCTGGGTATTCACCATCAACAACAACGCCCGCTACGGCAACCAGGAAGGACCCTTCGAGCTGCAACTGGCGGTGAGCCGGGACCTCATGAATTGGCAGCGGCCGTTCCGCACCCCGTGCGTGCCGCGGGGCACGATCGGCGAGTGGGACTGCGGGATTTTCGTGACGCAATCGCGCGCGCTGCGGGTGGGCGACGAGATCTGGCTGTACTACGGCGGCGCCAACTACACGCACGGGACCCCGTGCCTCTATCGCCGGGAAGGCACCGGCCGCGGCACGCGCTACACCGGGAGCATCGGGCTGGCCAAGTGGAAGCTGGACCGCTTCGTGTCGGTGGACGCCGGCGCGGAGGGCGGCACTCTGACCACGGTGCCGGTGGTGTTTTCCGGCGACCGGCTGGAGTTGAACGCGCGCACCCACCCGGGCGGCAGTATCGCGGTTACGCTCACGGACGCCGCCGGCCGCCCCATCGAGCGCTTCGAGCAGTCCGAGCCGTTCCGTGGCGATGCGCTGCGGCAGACCATCGCCTGGCCGGGTGGGCGCGGGCCCGGCAGCCTGACGGGCAAGCCCGTGTGCCTGCGCTTCCATCTGCGGGCCGCGGAACTGTATTCGTTCGCCTTTCGCCAGGCGTGAGGCCCATCCGCGCGCGTCGGGTAACATAGAAAAATGAAGCGCGCGATTCCGATTGTCCAGGTGGATGCCTTCACGGACCGTCCGTTCCGCGGCAATCCGGCGGCGGTGTGCGTGCTGGACCAGGCGGCGGACGAAGGGTGGATGCGGGACGTGGCACGGGAGATGAATCTCTCGGAGACCGCATTTCTGGCGCCCCGGGAAGACGGATATCACCTGCGCTGGTTGACTCCGTCCGTGGAAGTGGCGCTGTGCGGGCACGCCACACTGGCCAGCGCCCACGTGCTGTGGGAGGAGGGCTATCTGAAGCCGGGGGCCCAGGCGCGGTTTTATACGCTCAGCGGGCTGCTGCGGGCCGACCGCCGGGGGGCGTGGATCGAGATGGACTTTCCAGCCAAGCTCGAGGAGCCGGCCGAAGCGCCCGCCGATCTGGCCAGGGCGCTGGGCGCCGAGCCTCGCTACGTGGGACGCAATGAGTACGACTACCTGGTGGAACTGGGCTCGCCGGAAGAACTGCGTGCGCTCGAGCCGGATTTCGCGCTGCTGCGCCGCCTGACGGTGCGCGGCGTGATCGTCACCAGCCCATCGGACGTTCCGGAATACGATTTCCTCTCGCGCTTCTTCGCCCCCGGCTCGGGCATCGATGAAGACCCGGTCACCGGGTCGGCGCACTGCTGCCTGGCGCCTTTCTGGAGCCGGCGTCTGGGCAAGAGCGAGTTCACGGCCTACCAGGCCTCGGCCCGCGGTGGTGTGGTACGGGTGCGCCTGGCGGGCGGCCGCGTGTGCCTGGGCGGCCAGGCGGTGACGGTGTTGCGCGGGGAACTGGCGGCGTGAGGAGCCCGGACAGGCCGGCCCCCGAAGGGCCGCGTGATACACTCCACGATATGCGCGCCGAACGAGGAGAGGTTCCGGACGAGCCGCCTCCTTTCCTGGGCGCTTGGCGGCGCGTCTACATCGCCGTGGCGGTCTACCTGGTCTTGCTGATTCTCGCCTTCTACGTGTTCATGCGGGTCTTTTCATGAGGCCGCTGGACTGGGTCGTACTGGTCGGCTCTCTGACGTCCATCATTGTTTACGGCCTGTATCGCAGCCGCGGCAGCAACACCGTAAGCCAATACCTGCTGGCGGGGCGAAGCATGCCCTGGTACGCCATGGCGCTCTCCATCATGGCCACGCAGGCGAGCGCCGTCACGTTCATCTCCACTACCGGCCAGTCCTACGTGGATGGCATGCGCTTCGTGCAGTTCTATTTCGGACTGCCGCTGGCCATGGTGGTGCTGTGCGCCACGGCGGTGCCCATCTTTCACCGTGCCAAGGTTTACACCGCTTACGAATATCTGGAGAATCGCTTCGACGCCAAGACCCGCGCGCTGGCCAGCGCCATCTTCCTGATCCAGCGCGGCCTGGCGGTGGGGTTGACGCTATACGCGCCGGCTATCGTGCTCTCCGTGATTCTGGGCTGGCATGATACGGCTACCACCGTCATCGTGGGCTGCACGGTAGTGCTGTATACGGTGATGGGCGGTATCCGCGCGGTGACCTGGACCGATGTGCAACAGATGCTGATCATCTTCTTCGGGCTGCTGGTGGCGCTGTGCACGATCTTCGTGCTGCTGCCCGACCAGGTTTCGCCGCTGGACGCGATGCACCTGGCGGGTTTCGCCGGGCGGCTGAACGCGGTGGATTTGAGCTTCGATTGGGACAACCGGTACAACCTCTGGAGCGGCCTGATCGGCGGCATGTTCCTGGCGCTCTCCTATTTCGGCTGCGACCAGTCGCAGGTGCAGCGCTACCTGACCGGCCGGTCCATCGCGCAGAGCCGGCTGAGCCTGCTGTTCACGGCCATGGCCAAAATCCCGATGCAGTTCTTCATCCTCTTCATCGGCGCCATGGTCTTCGTGTTCTACCTGTTCGAGATGCCGCCCATGCTCTTCCAGCAGGCCGAGCTCAGCCGCCTGCAGCAGCCCGCGCTCCAGGGCCAATATCAGCCCATCCTGGGGCGCTACCGGCAGGCATACCAGCAGCGCCGCCAGGCCGCGTTCGCGCTGGTGGAGGCGCGCCACCGGCACGACCCGGACCTGGAACGGCAGAGCGTGGCGGCCTTCCGGCAGTCCCAGCGCGAACTGGATGCGGCCCGCGAGCAGGGCTCCCGCCTGGTGGATCGGGTGACGGGTCAAAACGGCTTTAAAGACACCAACTACATCTTCCTCTCCTTCGTGACGCACTATCTGCCGCCCGGAATCGTGGGCCTGGTGATTGCGGTGATCTTCGCGGCGGCGATGTCTTCGAGTTCGGGCGAGATCAACTCGCTCGCCACGGTCACGGTGGTGGATATTTACCGGCGGCACGTCAAGAGGTCCGGAAGCGACCGGCATTACCTGTGGGCTTCGCGGCTGGCGACGGCATTCTGGGGCGCGTACGCGGTGGTCTTTGCCGGCTACGGGAAGAACCTGGGATCGCTCATCGAGGCGGTGAACCTGCTGGGCTCGCTGTTTTACGGCTCTCTGCTGGGCGTGTTCGTGCTGGCCTTCTTCTTCCGCCAGGTGAACGGCCACGGGGCCTTCTGGGGCATGCTGGCGGGCGAGGCGGCCATCTTCGCGGCGTTCTGCTTCACCGGCATCTCGTTCCTCTGGTACAACGTGATCGGCTGCGTGGTGGTGGTGGCCGCGGGCTTGGCCATCAGCTACGCCTGCCCCTCCAGCGCCGCCACACCCAGTACAGCAGGATAAGCACCGCGGCCGCCGCGGTGGCGCGCAGGACGTGCCGGTGCAGTTGTCGCACCACGGTCTCCCATTGCTCCCCCAGGAAGTAGCCCAGGCTCAGGAAGGTAGTGGCCCACACAAGAGCTCCGCTGTAGGCGAACAGGGCGAACCAATGCGGCTCCAGGTCCGACATGCCCGCGGCATACGCGGTGAAGTGGCGCACGCCGGGAATGAAATAGCCGAAGGTCAGGGCCCATCGGCCGGCACGTTCGAACCAGTTGTGCGCCTGCTGGATGCGCGCCTCGTCCAGGTGCAGGTAGCGGCCGTAGCGATGAATCAGGGCGATGCCGAAGGTGCGGCCCAGCGTATAGCTGACGGTGATGCCGCACGCGCTGCCGCCGAAAGCCGCCAGGAAGGCCCATCCGGGGTGCAGATGGCCGCGGTAAATCAGATAGCCGGTGAAGGTCAGCAGAGTTTCATCGGGCACCGGCAGGCCGACGATCCCCAGTACCAGCAGGGAGAAGATTGCCGGGTAGCCGTTCTGGCTGATCCACAGAAAGACGCGCTGTTCCATCCCAGATCCGGCGCGGGCTCAGCGGAGCGGCTGCATCAGATGACCAGAGAGGAAATATCGACCGCCGACCGCTCGCCCTCCACCACCACGATGCCGCTTTCGGTGACGTGGTAGAACTGCGCGTCACGCTCGCCGTCGTAGCCGATGCAGGCATCTTCCGCGACGCACACGTTCTTGTCCAGAATGGCGCGGCGGATTTTGGCCCGTCGCCCGATATCGCAGTTGTCCAGGATGATGGAATCCTCAACCAGGGCGCCGGCATGCACGCGCACGCCGCGCGCCAGCACCGAATTGCGCACCACCCCGCCGGAGAGGATGCAGCCCCCGGAAACGATGGAATCGATGGCCTGGCCGCGCCGGTTCTCGTCGTCGAAGGTGAACTTGGCGGGTGGCTCGGGGTAGCTGGCGGTGCGCAGCGGCCACTCCCGGTTGTAGAGGTTGAGGGCCGGGGAAACCGAGCGCAGATCCATGTTGGCCTCGTAGTACGCGTCGATGGTTCCCACATCCCGCCAGTAGGCAGCGCCGGCGGCGGCTTCTCCGGGGATGCGGTTGCTCTGAAAATCGTAGGCGTACATGCGAGAGCGGCCCACCATCCTCGGCAGAATGTCGCGGCCGAAGTCGTGGGAGCTGTGTTCGTCGGCGGCATCCGCTCCCAGCACATCCAGGAGGATGCGGGTGGTGAACACGTAATTGCCCATGGAGGCGTAGACGCGGCCGGGGTCGCCGGGAATGGTGGGCGCGTCGGCGCGCTTTTCGTGGAAAGCCAGGATCTGGCCGTCGGCGGCGGTTTCGACGACGCCGAATTCCGCGGCATATTTCCGGTCCACGGGGATGGCGGCCACGGTGACATCCGCGCTTGTCTGCGCGTGAAACTCCACCATGCTGTTGACATTCATGCGGTAGATGTGGTCGCCGCCGAAAATAGCCACCAGGTGAGGATTGGCCTGCTCCACCAGATTGATATTCTGATAGATCGCGTCGGCCGTGCCCTGATACCAGGTTTCCCCCGCCGAGCGCATCTGCGCGGGCACCGGGATGATGAACTGATTCCTCATCAAGGCGCCGAACTGCCACCCTTCCGCCAGGTGCTGCAACAGGGACTGGCTTTTGAACTGCGTGAGCACGTAGATCGAGTAAATCCCGGAATTGATGAAATTGCTTAAGACAAAATCGATGATGCGATACTTACCGCCGAACGGAACCGCCGGCTTGGCCCGCTCCTTGGTCAATGGATAGAGGCGCGTTCCTTTCCCGCCGGCCAGCACGATACCGAGCACGCGTAGTCGCATAGGCCCTTTCCCACCCTATTGTTCCAGCACACCGGCGGGGACGCAAGAGAAGATTGCGGCAGGGAAAAACAGGATGCGCGGGCGGCGTTCCGGGGATCGGGAGGCCGCGGGTGGAGAACTGTGTTATGTTTAGGAACCGATGGCCAGTTCTACGCACGTATCCAGTCCCGCGGGGCAGCACGCCGCGCTCCGCTCCTGGATCATCATCGGCCTGCTGAACCTGGGCGCCATTATTGCTTATGTGTACCGCTCGAACCTGGCGGTGGCCCTGGCGGATGTACACTTCAAGGCGTTCTTCCACATCACCGATCAAGGAGCGGGCACCTTAAACTCGGCCTTCTTCTGGTCCTACGCGTTTCTGCAAATCCCGGCTGGCTGGCTGGTGGACCGCTGGGGCGTGAAGTATCCCTTCGCCGTCGGCTTCCTGTTCTGGAGCGTCATCTCGTCGGCCATCGCGCTGGCGGTCTCCTTCTGGCAGGTCTTCGGGCTGCTGTTCCTGCTGGGCGTGGCCGAATCGGTGCTCACCCCGGCAGCCATGCGCTGGATCCGCTTTCACTTCGCGGAAAAGCAGCGCGGGCTGGCGGTGGGCGTGTACATGACCGGCACCAAGCTGGGCCCGGCCATCGGCACGCTGCTGGCGGCCTGGCTGATCGCGGCCTACAATTGGCGCACCATGTTCATAGCCCTGGGGTTGGGCAGCCTGCTGTGGCTGGTTCCGTGGATGAGCCTGATCCGCGACGACGACCGCGCCGCGGCGCAACCCGGCAAGACGGCGGCCCGGCCGGCGGTCTCCTTCGGCCACATCATGGCCAGCCCGGTGATCTGGGGCACCATCATCGGGACCTTCTGCTACATGTATTTCGTGTATTTCTGCATGCAGTGGATGCCGAAGTACTTCGTCGAGCAGCGGCACTTGAATCTGAAGTCCATGGGGCTGTACACGTTCGTCAGCTTCGCCGGCATGGCGGCCGTGGCGGCCATCGCGGGGTGGGCGGCGGATTGGATGATCGCCCGCGGGGGCAATCCGGTCAAGGTGCGCAAGGCGTTCACCATCGCCGGTTTTGTGATAGCGTCCACGGAGGTGATCGGGGCGGTTTCCAGTTCCGTGCCGGTGGCGCTGTTCTTCGCCGTGTTCTCGCTCACCGGCCTGGGGCTGGCGACGGCCAACTACTGGGCGCTGACGCAGACGCTGATTCCGGGCGGAGCCATTGGGCGCATCGTGGGCATCCAGAACTGCGCCGCCAACCTGCCGGGCATCGCCGCGCCCATCCTGACGGGCTGGCTCAAACAGCGTACCGGCAGCTATGAGGCGCCCATGCAGGCCATCTGGTTTTTCCTGCTGCTGGGCATCGCGGCGTACGTTTTTCTGGTGCGCGAGAAATACGCACCGCGGGCTTCCTGAATCGAGCGCACGGAGGGGAAGATGAAGCGGGCGATAGCTGCGGCGGCGCTGGGATCGTCGCTGGTGACGCTGTGGGCGGTGTGGGCCATGGGATGGGCCGCGCTGCCCACCCAGGTCAAGCTGGAAAATGCCAGGGTGCGGGTCACGGAAGTGACTTCCGCGCCCGGCGCGGCGCGCGAGCGCGGCGTGCGGGCCCACGACCAGGTGATCGTCTTCCTGGACGACTGCCGCTACCAGCGCACCGATCCGCAGACCGGCGAGAAAACCATTCGTGCGCGCAAGTCCGGAGACGTCATCTGGCACAGCAGAGGCGAAGACGCGCCGCTGCTGGTGAATGCCGGCGCGAAGCCTTACCGCACGCTGGTGATTGAACTCAAGTAGCCGTCAGCCTCCATGCAACCAGACCGATTTGCCAACGCCGCCGTGATCGGCACCGGGATGATGGGCCCGGGAATCGCCCTGACTTTGGCCTTGGGAGGCGTGCGCGCCACCATTCTCAGCCGCAACCGGGAGAACGCTCTCCAGGGGTTGGAGAAGGCCTGGGCACAGACCCGCCTGCTCGAGGAAAACGGCCTCGCGTCGGCGGACCGCGCCGCCCGTGCGCGGGACCTTCTGGGAGCCTCCACGGCTTTCGACGAGACCGTGGCGCGGGCGGACCTGGTGATCGAATCGGCCCCCGAGGACATGGCGTTCAAGCAGGAATTGTTCGCCCGCATGGACGGGTTGTCCGGGCCGGACGCCGTGCTGGCTTCGAACACCTCCGGGTTGAGCATCACCGCCATCGCCTCCGCCTGCCGGCATCCCGAGCGTGTGCTGACCACGCATTTCTGGAATCCTCCGCACCTGATGCCCCTGGTGGAAATCGTGCTGGGCGAGAGGACCTCGCCCGAAACCGGCGGCGCCGTGCGCGACCTGCTTTCGGCCTGCGGCAAAACGCCCGTGGTGGTGAAGAAGGACCGGCCCGGGCAACTCGGCAACCGGTTGCAGATGGCCCTGGTGCGCGAAGCCGTGAACATCGTGGCCGAGGGCATCGCCAGCGTGGAGGACGTGGACCTGGCCGCCAAGAACGGCTTCGGCCTGCGCCTGCCGGTCTACGGCATCTTCGAACACCAGGATATGGTGGGCCTGGACATGTGCCTGGCTATCATCGACTACGTGGCGCGCGACCTCAACAACGAGCCCAAGGCTCCGGAGTTCTACCACCGGATGGTGGCGCGCGGTGAACTGGGAGTGAAAACCGGCAAAGGTTTCTACGACTGGTCCCAAAAAGACGCCGCCGCCGTGCGCGCCCTGCGCGACCGCTTCGTGCTGGAGTTCCTGCAGAAATGGCCACGCGTGATCGCTGGGGAAAAAAAGGGTGAACGAGTAGAGCCGTCGGACAAGCCGGAGCTAAGATGGAACCCTTGATCCGACGGCGAACCCTCACCTCCCAGGTGATCGACCATATTCTGGAGCAGATCAAGAGCGGCCAGGTCAAGGCCGGAGAACGGCTGCCGACCGAAAAGCAACTGACCGCGACGCTCCAGGTAAGCCGCACCTGCGTGCGGGAAGCCATGAAGTCCCTGGAATCTCTCGGGCTGGTGCGGATCCGTCCGCGGGTGGGAGCCATCGTGCAGGAACCTACCCCGGCCAGCATCCTGAGCGCGGAAGAGTTCTCCCAGGACATCCAGCAGGAGCGCACCGATAGACTGCTGGAATTCCGTATGATCGTGGAGGTGGGGCTGGCGTCTCTGGCCGCCGAGCGGGCCGATACGCGGGACCTGGCCGCGATGGAGAGCGCGCTGGAACGATACCGGAAGGAAATGCAGACCGCCAACGCCGTGGATTGCCGCACGGACCTGGCCTTCCACGCCGCGCTGGCGGCCGCCTCCAAGAACCCCCTGGGCCAGTCGGTGTGGCGCATGATCTCCGCGCGCCTGGCCGAAGTGCTGGAGAGGAACTCGACCGTGCCGGACGTGTACCCGAACACCTTGCGGGACCATCTCAGGATCTTCCGCGCGGTCAAAGAGCGCGACCCGCGCAAGGCGCGTCTGGCCATGCAGGAGCACCTGGAAAACGCCGACCGCGTAACGCGCGTGGCGCTGTGCGAAAGCCAGGACGGCAGCGGCCCGCGTGCCGCGCGCCTTCCGAAAGCTCTGCCGGGGTAGCAGCCCGCGGCAGAAGTGCCAAGAAAGGTGCTTCATTGCGCACGCGGCTCCGTTGGATCCTTGGGCCGGAGGCATCGTGCGGAATCATAAAGTGGCAGCAGGTGCAAAACGGGAGCAAAGCGTGGCAGTGCGAGCAAAGATTGACGGCTCCGGACTTTGTGTTGCTTGACGCGGACGGCAAATCGGTCTCGCTGTCAAGTTTCAAGGTAAGCCTGTTCTGCTAGACCTTTGGGCCACCAAGTGCGGAGGCTGCATCAAAGAAATTCCATCGTTCATCGAAATTCACCACGCCTATCGCAACAGAGGCCTTGCCGTTGTTGGAATTTCAATGGACATTCTCTACGAAGACTTGAAAGGGTCTGCTGAGGCCTGGAGTTTAGTCATCCCTTCGTAGAAGCCCACAAAGTTGATTGCCCGATACTGATGGGCGACGACGGGATCACGAAGCGCTATTCAGTCAACGCACTCCCGGGCACGTAACTCATCGACCGCCGTGGCCGTATCGCCGCGACGTGTGTGGGTATCATGGACCGCGCCAACATTGAAGCTAACATCAAAACGCTCCTCGCCGAGCACTGAATGCCATCTTGAAGCTGCCACGTTCTGAGTCGCTCCCGGATCGCCCATCCGGAATCAATCCGGGTCGGCATGCAAGCGCCCGCCGCTGGTCGCCATCTGGCGGGTAATCCTGATCGAGCGTCTCGCGGTCGGAGTTGCTGTGGTCTGGTCGGCGTTATGGCGTAGTGTGGATCCATTTGACGCATTCCGCGTTCAATGACCTGATCGCGCGTGAACCTATAATTGAGACATGTCCTCCGACCGCGACCGCCTTCAATCGCTGGTGGATGCCCTTCCAGACAGCGACGTCAGGGTGGCCATTTCCTTTCTTGCCGAACTCGGCGAGCAGGAAATCATCGATGCTGAGACCGCCGCCAAGCTGGATCAAGCCCGTGCGGAACCGGGCGACGATGTCCCCCTGGAAGAAGTGCGACGCCGGCTCGGCCTGTGATACGCCGCGTAGTTCTTCGCCTGCCGCGCCGCGGCTCGACCTCACGGACTCGGGAGCTGTGGTGGCGGAATCAGGATCGCCCAGCACAAAGTGGCAGTCTCTGCCATTTTGTGGTTCAAGTCACAGACTGAGCCGCGACGGTAAGGGAGTGCCCCACGGGCCTACGGCCCACCACAGGTCATGAAGACCCGCTCTCGGGCGGTGTTGTGGAATCAATGCGTTGCGGCGCGTCGTCGACGGAGCGGCTGTTCCAAGTCTTCCCAGCATCTCCAGAAGCGCGGCCCGCGCCGCGCATTACGCCCGCAGGATCTCGGTCAGCCGTTGCGCGATGCGCTCCGCGTCGCCCGGCCGCAGCGCTTCCGGCATGCAGACGATGGTTCCCGCCGCCGCCAGTTTCTCGAACACGCAGACCGGCGGGTCGCCCTCCTGCAAAGCGTTGATCACGGCATTCGCGGTCTTGCCGGTCCGCGCCGGGTCCAGCGTCACCACGGCGTGCGGAACCTGCCGGCCGTCGGGCTGCGGATAGCGCACGTGGGCCGCCACGCCTGGCAGATCCGCGACTGCCGCCACGATGCGCTGCATGTCCGCCAGCCACGCCTGGCGTTCGGCCTCGAAGTCGCGCGAGGCATACCGCCGGAGGGCCGTCAGCAGCCCCACCACCTCCTCCTTGCCAACTTTGAAGCCGCGCCCGATGCCGTGATGCGGCGGCCCGGCCAGCAGGCCGTCCTGAATCAGCCGGCGGTGCGGCCAGGTCTCCGGAAAAACATCCATGTCCTGATGCTGCAGCGCGGCCGAAAGGATCAGGTCGCCCCGGCCGCACAGAATCCCGCTAGCCTGCGGCCCGCGGATGTGCTTGCCGCCGCTGAAAGCCACCAGGTCGGCGCCCTGCGCCACGAACTGGCGCAGATGCTCCGGGGGCGGCAGTTCCGCGGCCGCATCCACGATCACCGGCAGGTTGTGCCGGTGCGCTATGGCCGCGAACTGTTCGAGCGGCAGCGCCCCCTCGGCCACGCCGGCCTGGTAAAAGAAGGCGCAGGTTCGCTCGCTCACGGCCGCCTCGATTTCGTACGGGAACGTGTAGTAGTAGAAACCCACCTCCACGAAGCGCGCGCCGGCGGCGCGGATCGCGTGATCGTAATCGTTCCGGTGCGTGCGGTGCACGAGGAACTCGTTGGGCATGCCGGAGGTATCCGGCAGGCGGTTCATGCGCGCCACGTCCAGGCCCGTCAGGCAGGCCGCCGCGCCCAGGGTGAGCGCCGCCGACGCCCCGCTGGTCACAATCCCGGATTCCGCGCCCGTCACCTCGGCGATGATGCGGCCGGCAGCCTCCTGCAGATCCTCCATGCGGATGCAGCAGTCGCTGGCCGCGCGCATGGCCTCCACCACCTCGGGCGGCAGCGGGGCGCCGCCCACCTTGGTGCTGAAGCTGCGCGCGTTGATGACCGGCCGCACGCCCAGCCGCTCGTAAATGTGTTTTTCAGACTCGCTGGCGGACAAGCTTCTCCTCCCACAACCGGCCCGCCGGCGACGTTGCCGGAACTTCCAGCAGCCGCGCCGGGTTCACCACGGTCATCTGGTGAATGGCCTCCTCGGAAATCCCCCGGCCGCGCAGCAGCGGCAGGAACTTGAGCGGCACGTGGGCGTAGCCCTTGCCGCCATACGCCACCAGGTGCGTCTTGATGCAGACGTCGCCGCCTAGCACGATGCGCGGCAGATAGCCTTCGGCGATGAGGCGGCACACGTTTTCCGCCCGCACTTCGTCGCCGGGGTAGCCCTGGCCCGTATAGCCGATGTTGTCGATGCTCAAATACACGCCCTCGCGGGCGATCGCCAGCAGCGGGCTGGCGTCGAAGCGGTCGCCCAGGTGGCTGATCATGATGCGGTCGGCGGGGACACCTTCCTCGCGCAGCAGCGCAATTTGTTCCAGCGCCAGTTCCCCGAAATGCGTGGTGTGGGTGACGAAGGCCACGCCGGTGCGGCGCTGCGCCCGGGCGCAGGCCCGGAACACGCGCTCCTGGGCGGGCGAAATGTGGTGCCGCTCCGTGCCGATCTCGCCGATCACGCCGGCGCACACGTCGGTCCCGTCCATGCCCGCGGTCAGCTCTTCCACCACCTGGTCGGCCAGCGCGTTGGTGTCCTTCTCGAAAATGTAGGCCGGATACACCACCTCCCGGTACCAGCCTGCTCCCATGACGATGTGCAGCCCGCTGGCCTGCGCGATGCGGCGCAGGGCGGCCGGGTTGCGCCGCAGCCCGCCGGTGGTGACGTCCATCACGGTTCTGCCCCCGGCGGCCTTGTAATGCGCCAACTCCCGGACCGCGAGCTGCTCATCGTCCAGGATCACGTCGTAGCTGCGCAGCATTTTCCAGAGATCGCACAGGATGTGCTCATGGGAGAGGGTATAGCCGGCCTCGCTCGCTGCAATCGGGCCGCGCACCGTCATGATAGGCATTCCTTGACAGCTTATTCCGCGGCGCCCCAAAATCGCAATATCATCATACAAGTTTCTTTGGGGCGCGAATCCGGATGACGGAATTAAAAATCGGTGTGATCGGCTTGGGATACACCGGGCGGCTGCACCTGGCCGCCTACGGGCGGGTGGCGGGCGCGCGGGTGGCGGCGGTGGCGGATACGGACCCCGGACGGGCGGAAGGCCTGCCGTATCCCTATTTCCGCGACTACGCGGAGATGCTCGAGTCCGGTCTCGACGCGGTGAGCATCTGCCTGCCTACCTGGCTGCATTGCGAGGCGGCGCTGCGCGCCCTGGAGAGCGGCAAGCACGTGCTGCTCGAAAAGCCCGTCGCCGCAAACACGCAAGAGGCGCGCCGCATGCTCGCGGCCGCGCGGGCAGCGGGCAGGACCATCTACGTCGGCATGACGCACCGCTTCTATCCGGAAATGCGCGAGGCCCGGCGGCGCGTCGAGGACGGCGACATCGGCCGGATCGTGCTCTGCAACGACAGCATCCTGGAGCATTTCGGTTTCCTGCAATTGCCGGACTGGTACCTGGACAAGCGCCGCGCCGGGGGTGGCGCCGTGCTCACCTCCGGCATCCACCTGGTGGATCGTTTGCGCTGGTTCACGGGCGACGAGATCACCGAGGTCGGCGGCATGGCGGGCAACCCGTTTTTCGGCGGTTCCATCGAAGACGCCGCGCAGATGTTCCTGCGCTTCCGGTCCGGCATCTCCGGCCAAGTTTCCTTCGCGCTGTTCCGCGACCCGCACCCGCTGGTCTGCGATCTGCAACTGATCGGCACCCGCGGCAGCCTCACGGTGCACACCTGGAAGGGCTATGAAATTCACACCGCCGGCGGCTCCACGGAGCGCGTCTTCTACTCCACGGAATCGCACGCGCAGAAGGTCCTGATCGGGATGACCGGCGAAGTGGAGGAGTTCTGCCGCGCCATCCGCGAGGGGCGGGAGCCCTGGCCCTCGGCCGGCGAGAGCGCTCAGGCGCTGGAAGTCATCGCGGCGTTTTACCGGGCCGTGGAATCGGGGAAGATGGAAGCTGTCCAGGCCGTCTGACGGTCGCGGTTCAGTGACCGAACCGCGACACTCACGGAGCGGTCTTTCGCCGCGCCCCTTCACGGCATGAGATACGCAACCGCCTCGGCCACGCACTCCCCAAGCGGCCGGTCCGTGTTCACTACCAGCTTGGGTACGGTGATGGGCTCAAAGCGATCCCGCAGGCGCCGGTACAAATCATAGGTCCGGTTCCGCGCGGGGTGCGCGGTCTCGCTTTCCAGGCGTTGCCGCGCCGTCTCTTCCGGGCAGACGCACTCGATGACCCGCCAGGACACGCGCATTTCCCCGGCGGCGCGGATGGCATTTTCGATCTGGTACCGGCGGGAAAAGGTGCGCCCATCCAGGAAAATGCGTAGCTCCGGATGGCGCTCGAACAGGTACGCCGCGGTCTGGAGCATCAGCGACTGGCAGAAATCGTCCTGCGCGTCGCTGTACTCCACGTAAGCCTCGGGAAAAATCGTGCTGCGGATCAGGTCTTTGTCGAGCACGGCGCCGCCCAAATGTTTCACCAGTGCCCGGCACAAGGCGCTTTTGCCGGTCCCCGGCAGGCCGGCCATCACGATCATCATGCCAGCAAGGCTCGCGCGTTGCCCTCCTGGATGGCCCGCGCCTGCGCCTCCGGAAGCCCCGCCTCTTGGATCTTCAGCGCGGCCGATTCGAAGTAGAAAAATGGCGAATGCGACCCGAACAGCACGCGTTCGGGGGAAACTTCTCCGGCCAGCCGCGCGACCCCGCCCACGCCTTCCACCATGGCGATATCGAAATGCACGCCCAGAGCCGCAAGCTGCCTGGCGTTCGCGACGCGGTTGCCGTTCAGCAGTACGACGCGCGCGCCCGGCGTGCGGGAGAGCGCGTCCGCGAGCGGCGCTGGGTTGACCGGCGGCGCGTGCAGCAGCGGGTGCTGCGTGCGCTCGTCTTCCATCGCCAGCGCAATCTCGACCAGCAGCCCCTGTCGGGTGGCCGCCGCCAGCAGTTCCCCAAACACCGGATCCGCCAGCGTGTACCCGTGGTAATTGGGATGCAGCCGGATGCCGCGCATCTGGTGGTGTTCGCGGCACCGCCGCAAGTCTTCCTGCCAGTCCGGCAGCATGGGGTTGATGGAGCCGAACGGCGCCAGAAACCCCGGACCGAACCTGCGGCAGGCAGCCGCCAGGCGCGCATTCACCGCGCTGAGGTCGCGGTGCAGCAACCCGTCGAAGCTCCCGGCCCAGGCCTGCGTGACACCTCTCTGCCGCAGCCGTGCGACCAGGCTGGCCGGATCGTCTCCGGCCACGTGCCGGAAGGGCCAGCGCTCCAGGGAAACATTGCTATCGATCACAGCCGTACCCCCTTGGCCTGCAGAATCGGCTGCATCAGCCGGCGCAGGTTCTCGCCCAGAATGAGGCGGCGCGCCGCTTCGGGAATCTCCGCGCCCGCCACCTTAGCCAGTTGTGAGGCGAAGCTGCGCCCGCCCACGTCGCTGCCGTATATCACGCGCTCCGCGCCCAGTTCGCGCACGGCCATCTCCGTGAACCCGGCGGTGGGATCCGAGCCGGCCAAGTCCGCGTACAGGTTCTTCACGCCGCGGATGGTCCGGACGCCGAGTTCCCAGTTCCCTCCCGTATGACCGCAGATCATGGGCGCCGAAGGATGCCGCCGCGCCAGCGCCGCCACGTCCAGGGGCGTGGATTCCCCCGGCAGGTTGCCGCCGGTTTTGAACCAGGTGTGCTGGAAGATCACCGCCTGCAGCGCCGCCGCCCGCTCGATGAGCGGATCCAGTTCCGCGGCGCTGGCCCGCCGCGCCACCCACAACTTCACCCCCACCATGGGACCGTCCCGCACGCAGCGGTTGAACTCATCCAGGCTGAACTGCACGTGGTTGGGATTCAGATAGACGAAGCCCACCGCCCGGTGATGCCAGTGAGTGAGGGCCTGGAGCACCTGGTCGTTCTGCGCGCGCAATGTTTCCGGCGAAGGATTGGCGTCGAAGGGGTAGCCCATGAACACGCAGAGACGATCCACGCCCATGCGGTCGGCGTAGCGGATCATCTCTGCCATCTTTTCTTCGGGCGTGCGGCCATCGAATCCGCCCAGGTGGCAGTGCAGGTCCCAGATCATGCTGATTCCGGAAGTATATCCGGAAGCATCCGGCTTCGGCCAGTCACCGCTCAAACAGGAAAATATTTCTTCTGTTTTCAATCCCCCGCGGTCCCAAACGCCCCGCGCCCTCTTCCCCCGTGCCGTACGCTGAAATCAGGAAAGGCTGGTTCGTTCACCCGAGCCGGCCCGATGAGTTCCATGCTGCGCAGCATGTCA
>Ga0209581_1000263_pt1 | contig 149715 bp, 169 predicted proteins | sample Coa_R2_FD_187160 | JGI IMG/M metagenome (GOLD analysis project Ga0209581, IMG submission 187160) | Surface soil microbial communities from Centralia Pennsylvania, which are recovering from an underground coalmine fire - Coalmine... | ecosystem: Environmental > Terrestrial > Soil > Unclassified...
CAACCCAGCCCAGTCATGGACTCCGTCAGCTGCCGGCACATACACTGCTCAAATCTTTGTATGGCAGTCAATTGACAATCCAAACGCACTGAGCCCACCGTTGAGCACAACAATCAACGTACAGTAAGTACCATATCTAGACTAGAAACATCAAACACAAACTAACTTTCCCCCTTTTCCTTTTTGTAAATTTCAGAGACTAACGGCAGTTGAATCAATTTCAAGGTATAATGATATTAGTTGAATTATATCAGGACGTAAATTTCAAAAGTTGAATACTATAGAATTATGAAGGATATGATTTTTCAACTTGCTTTATGTTGTAGATATAACGTACAACATACTATGTATTCTATACTGGGCATTTAGAAATAATCAAACGATCGTCATAAGCTTATGGCAAAAAAAATTATCTTAGGTTTGGCACTAACGCTGATCCTAATTATGCCGACAACGACAATGTTTGCACATGCAGACAGTTCACCAACCCCGCCGCCTAGTGGCACAAACTATAACATAGTGGGTGCTGGTTCGTCATTTGTCTTTCCGTTGATGGACAAATGGAGAGTCGAGTACAACGCATTCTATCCGAATGTGAAGCTGAACTATGCATCAGTTGGAAGCGGAGCAGGCATTAACCAATTCACCAAGAAAACAGTAGACTTTGGGGCTACCGACGCTCCACTGTTTCCCAATGAGATGAAAGCAGCTCCAGGCGCTCTTACCTTTCCAGAATCAATAGGAGCCATAACCATAGCCTATAATTTGTATGGTGTAAAAACCGGACTCAAATTAACAGGACCGACAATTGCAGATATTTTTGAGGGCAAGATAATTTACTGGGATAATCCAGCTATAACTAGTAACAATCCAGGAGTTTATCTTCCACATGCAAGGATTACAGTGGTTCACCGCTCTGATGGCTCTGGAACAACATTTGCCTTCACACAATATCTATCCACAGTAAGTGTGCAGTGGAAAAAAGATATTGGATTTGGAAAGACAGTGCCGTGGAGGGCAGGTATAGGTGCACCAAATAATGCAGGTGTGGCACACTATGTACAGCTTACTCCCTATTCAATTGGATATGTCGAACTAGCATATGCAATGCAAAATAAGATGACATATGCAGCAGTTCAAAATGCTGATGGGGACAACTTTGTCCTACCTACATTGGACACAACATACAACGCTGCAAAACAAGCAGGAAGCTTACCAGCATCAAACGGAGACTGGCACAATGTTTCCATAGTAAATGAACCGGGGCCCAATTCGTATCCCATTGCTTCATTTACATACATTGTTGTGTACTCTGACCTTAGCAAACTGAAATCTATGACTCCGGACAAGGCTGGAGTCTTGGTTCACCTAATCTGGTGGATGATACATGACGGTCAGCAATATACCAACAACCTGTGGTATGTCAAACTTCCAGACAACGTGGTACAAAATGATATGAACGGCTTGGCCATGTTCAAATTCAAGGGACATCAGCTGTTCAACTATACTGGCGGAGCATAAGCAAACACCCTTTTTTCTTTTTTGTTCAATTAACTAATGTTAATTATAGACTCTAAAGCTGATTTCATGTAAGTATAGAGTTTATGGTAACTATTTGCGCTTGATTAAAGTTTCATTGCATGTTTCTATACTACAGTGATAAAGCGTTGCCAGATAAGATTTGCAGAACCTGCGGTGAAGAGTTGATCGGATATTCTCAATGCTTTGAATGCAAAAAACCAATACAGCAAATCTGTGTAAAGTGTGGAAAAAGAACAATGGAGAGATTTCATTTAAGGTGTTTCTCTCAGGCAAGAAATAACCCACCTCTATCCAATAGCATCTCACTTGCAGAATAATATAGCGTCTGCAATACAACCATAAAATATGCATTTTCAAATTTTTTTCATAGAACTCTTGTTTTATGAAATCTATGTTCTACAAGGAAAAATAGGTTGTTTATTACTGAAACCTAATGACAAGAAAAATATTCATTGCGTCAGGAATCTTTGTAATTTTTATTTCATTGTATCTGAATGCGATAAGTTATGCTGTCGTAGATGATACAGCAAAACAACCCATCTATACAAGCATGGATGGGTTTGCATTTACAAATGATGGATGTTGCCCAAAAGTTTCGACTAATCTCAATGGTGAAGCGACAATTGATTCAGATGACACAATGGAGCTTTTGCAACAAAGTGGAACTATTATAATAGGATCTACAATTTACAGCTTGGAATTCACACCTACTGATAAAACAACCAAAGAAATAGTAAACAATGACTGTTCTTCAAGTATTACCTATCAACAAGATGGCGAGATAAACATGGTTGGAAGTGATGGAACAGTAATCAAGGGCTCAGGTGAGTATTCTTGGGGAACCTATCCCAGCTGTTCTGATGAAAAGCATTCATTTACTAACTTTAGTGGAAAGGTACAGGATGCTTCTGGTCAATCAATAGAATTTTTCACTGGAACAGACTTGTTGCCTATAATCTAACTCTCTGTATTTTCTACAATCTAAGCTAAACGAACCATCTAATTAGCAAATAGTTTTTTAAATAAACGGATAAGAGGTTTACAATGAACGGACTTTTAATCGGTAGGTTCCAACCGTTTCATATTGGACATCTGTCGGCAGTCAAGTTTGCCTTGTCCAATGTTGAAAAACTTTGGATAGGAATTGGCAGTTCAAACAAAAGTCATGAAAAAAGAAACCCGTTCACCGCAGATGAGAGAAAGCAGATGATCCTCTTCTCCCTTGATCCTGAGACTAGGGGCAGAGTTGAAATCTACTATGTACCAGATATAGGAGACCACGAGAGGTGGACATATCACCTTGACTCGATAGTGCCAAAGTATGATGTCGTATTTTCAAACGACGACTTTACCATCTCCCTTTACCAAAAGCGAGGAATAAAGGTAATCCCTGTTCCATTATTGCAAAGGGAAATGGTTTCTGGTACCAATATACGAGAAATGATCGCTGCAGGAAAAGACTGGTCAAGTCTTGTTCCGCAAGGAACCAAGAATGTTTTGCTGAGCATAGGCGCAAAACAAAGACTTTGCAATATTCTGTAATTATAAATAATGGTCTATAATTTTAGGGAATGGAGAATTTATTTGGAATACTTGGTAATGTTGCCGGGACCTACAAACGTTCCGGAAAGAGTAACGCGCGCAATGTTTACTCACATGATAAATCACAGGAGCAAAGATTTTGTAAAATTATACTCAGATGTTGTTGAAAAGACTCAGAAAGTTTTTGATACAACTGGAGATGTCGTTGCACTCAGTGCCTCAGGTACTGGTGCAGTAGAGACCTCGGTTGTAAACATGATAAAAAAAGGCGATAAAGTAATCATACCAGTAAATGGAGAGTTTAGCAGCAGACTTGCAACAATGCTAGAATGGGCAGGAGCAAGCGTAATCAAACTGCAGACTCCATTTGGCCAGAACGCAAGTTTTGAGCAAGTAAAAGAGGCATTTGACAACAACAAGGATGTCAAGGCGTTTTATGTAGTATGGAATGAAACCTCGACTGGAACAATGGTAAGATATCTAGACAAAATTTCAAGCCTTACTGCAAGAAACGATTCATTCTTTGTAGTAGACGGCGTATCAATAGTTGGTGGAGAAGAGCTCCACATGGACAAGTGGGGAATAGATGTATGTGTCACAGGAGCACAAAAGGCTCTTGCGGCTCCACCCGGCATCTCCCCCATCGCAGTAAGTCCAAAGGCAAAAAAACACATGATTGCAAACCAGCCTCCAACATTTTACTTTAACATGGCAAGGTACTTCAAGTATTATGACGAAAACAAAGAGACTCCATTTACTCCTGCAATACCACTGCTTTATGCATACAAAGAAGCGCTTGACATGATACTAGAAGAGGGAATGGACAAGAGAGTGCGCAGACACAGAATTTGCTCTGATGCATTTTACAGTGGTCTTAGTGCACTTGGTCTCACACCATTTGCAAAAGAGGATGCACGCTCTACGGTTGTTATTGCACTAAACTACCTGCAGGGACTTGATGACAAAACCTTTAGAGGAACATTGTCAGAAAAATTCCGAGTTCTAGTAGCAGGTGGATTTGGCGAGCTGAAAGGAAAGGTGTTCAGAGTTGGCTGTATGGGAGAAGTCGACAAGTATCATGTGATGAGAACCATTTCTGCAATTCACTCAACTCTTGACATGATGGGATACAAGACAAACCCAGATGCACTCAAAGTAGCTGAAGAAAAACTAAAGGCACTGTAAAATTTAGGTTCTATTGCAAATTCGTAATCTACAAAATATTTTACATTTGAAATAAAGCAAAACAGAAGATAAATTTTTTAAAATCAACACATAATCAGTAAACTACAAATTTTATAATCTGGTATATATGCAACCAAATCTCATCTTGGTGGATGCCTCAAACAAAACCGATAGTCGACATTGTAAACGTAGTTGCATCTGCATCAGTTGATCAAAAAATCGATCTTAACGAAATCACAAGAAAATTTCCAGAAGCAGAATATCACCCAGAACAGTTCCCTGGGTTAGTCTTTCGATTAAAATCTCCAAAAACGGCCACCTTGATTTTCAGTTCAGGCAAGTTTGTATGTACTGGTTCAAAATCGGAAAAAAGTGCAATCGGTGCTATACAAACTGTAGTACATTCACTTAGAAAAGCCAAGATAAAGATAACAAATGAGCCCACAATTAAAATTCAAAATATTGTAGCCTCCGTAGATCTTGGTGGTGGAGTTCATTTGCCTCTTGCAGCAAGAAGCCTTCCTAGAAGTATGTATGAGCCAGAACAGTTTCCAGGAATAATACACAGGATGATCGAGCCCAAAACCGTAACCTTGATCTTTGTAAGTGGAAAGCTTGTGTGTGCTGGAGCAAGAAATGAGGAGGATGTTCACAGGGCAGTTAATAATCTACATACCTATCTTGAACAAAAAAATCTAATGAAATATGACATTAAACCGTCTCCGATTTTAAAAGCATAGGATAAATCAAAAAGAATTTTTGTACCTGTCTTAACTCTTTGCATACTTACATCTGAGGATTTCTTATGATTATTTCATGTCCGTAAAACTTGTGCAAGGCACAATATTGATTTGCAATTTTTTCAAGTGATTTTCTACTATAATATTTTTCATTGTAAAGGCCAAATGATTTGTTGCAGTTAAGACAGATTATCTCTTTCATTTCAATTAATTTTTGTCATTGTCCAGTCTGAAGAAATATGCTTTTCCTTCCAATCCTGAAATAATTATGATTGCTAATCTAGTCCAAAGTTTTTCAAAGAATTTACTGCTAGACTGTTTCACAATTGGTCACCCCAATTGCTCCATGTTCTCCCATGACGTAATTCACAGTTGGAATTGGCTTGATGAAATGGATTGTCCTTTTTGGAAAATTATCCACTGTAATATTGAACGTAATGTCTCTTAAAGTTTCAGGGACTCCGATTAAGACATCCTCTTGGCTTAGGATCTTTGTAGAGTTGTTTGTTATATCCAAATCTGATTTGTGTTCCCGGATCTCGCTTACAAGATAAGCACAATAGATCAGCAATGTTTCATGAACATTTAATTTAAGATTTCTAGAAAGCTTGTCTTTTACAATTTCTATCATGTTGTAAAAAATTGGTTCGTCTTCATCTAAAAAATTGAAAACCTTGGAGAAGGGATGTGTGTCTGGCTCTCCCTTTACCAAGGCCCGGATGGTAATCAATTTCTTTTTGGAATCTTTGCCTTTGGCCCATTACCAAAGTCATAGGTGTGACCTTTGCCACGATATAGCTTTGGTCGTACTGGACTTCCATTTTGGAGTCCTTTCTTTGTAAGGGATAGTCCTGCCAAAAGCTCTACAATCAAGCGATTTGCAAGACCTGAAGTAATTCCACCGTTATAGGAATTACCATCGCTTACATCATAGTTTGGAGCCACTTCTACTAGGTCAAAGGCAAATTTGTCAGGGTCGAATGAGGTTGAAAGTAGTCTCATCAACCTCATTCCCTCCCTGGAGGTCAAGCCGTTGGGTTCTGGTTCTCCGGTTCCTGGTGCATAGGCGGGATCAAATGTGTCAATATCCCAACTGATGTAAACCGCGTCTACGTTGTCATTAGCTCTATCTGCAGCCTCTTTTGCAATTTGGTCTATGCCTAATTCTTCAACATCAAGCATGGTAAACCACTGAAAGTCTTGGTCTGCCATCCATTTGTAAAGATCTGGCCCAGGCCAATATCCGCGAGGCCCAATCAAGGTGTAGTTTTTACCCTTCAAACAACCAAGCTCCATAATTCTTCTTATGTGAGCTCCATGATCATATTTGAAACCACACAGACCCTGTGGAGCACAGTCAGCGTGAGTATCAATATGGATCATTCCTATGTTCTTGTATTTCTTTGCAAAGGCTCTCACATTTGCAAAAGTAATAGAATGATCGCCACCAAGCATTACTGGAATGCCATCTATGTCTAGGACTTCCTTGACCTTATCGGTCATCCTTCTGTGAGATTCTACTACATCACCTGGTGAAATGTTGACATCGCCATAATCTACTGTTTTGAATACTCCAAACGGATCGACTCCTGTCTCAATGTTAAAGTGCTCATATGGCGGTGATGGTACTGTTGAAGCTGCTCTAATGGCTCGTGGTCCGTATCTGGCACCAGGCCTGATAGTAGTTCCAAAGTCGAAAGGCTCTCCAATTATTGCTACATTGGGTCGCACCTTTTCCAACTCTGCCTTACTTTTTATCCAAGGCAATTTCAAGAACGTAGGGATGCCCACAAAAATTGGTTCGTCATTGCCCTTGTATGAATCTCCATAGAATTCCATTCCCATATTTATCGCATTAATAATAGGTTAGTATATACTTAAATTTGTCTAAGTAATCTACGTTTTTCAATTAGTTCTACAGTCGAACTTTTTTGTACTTGATTCATAAATTGCGAAATACCTTCCGTAATCTACGTGTTAAATCGTAGAAAAAATATTCATAACATGAAAAAATCAGTACCGACTTTCAATCAGAATAGCTCCAAAAAATGCAAGCTAAAATTTTAAATATATTAGAATTAATAATACTGGAATGACCGACCTTACCGGCATTTACGGAATGTTTACTGCAATATTAGTTGCAGCAGGATTCTTCCTATTCCTTGGTACAGTTGGAATAAAAGGCGATAAGAAAGAAGACCAATTGCACAAATCAGAAGAATCCCCCAATTCTTAACCTCTCACATCATATTCTCTTGCACAAATACTAATTTAAACTAGGAAAACCTGAGTATCAGGATGATATTTCACTGGTTCAAAAAGAACAAACCACAGCAGCCCACTATAGAATACAAGAAAGTTTCTTCAAAAAAAGAGGCATCCGAAGATCTTGTAAGAATGGGCGAAGATATGGCAAATAAGAGCAATTATGAACAAGCTTTGAAATATTTTGAGAAAGCCATTGAGATGAACTCCAAAAATGATTTTGCGTGGGGAGACCGTGGGCTCATGCTAGACAAGTTAGGTAGGAAAGATGAAGCAATTGAATCATTTTCCCGGGCATTAATGATAGATTCTTCTAACGCAATAACATGGCACAACAAAGGATTGACACTGATAAAATTAAGCAAATTCGAGGAATCAATTGAATGCTTTGACAAGGCTATCGAGTTAAATGGAAAATATGCAAAAGCTTGGTACAACAGAGGTCGTGCCTTGGCCCTTCTAGGAAACGAAACTGAAGGTCAAAAGAGCTTTGACACTGCAAAAAAATTAGATCCTATGCTATATACCAAACTCAAAAAAATGAAATCATAAGTTTGGCATTGTTTCCTTTTTGGTTGCCAAGAAATTTTTAAATAAAAATAAAACCAAAAATGCACACTTGTTTGGTAAAAGTTATGGATGTGGTGCATGTGGTATGCGATTTAAATATAGAGATGAGTTGGTCAAGCATGCACAAGATAGTCATGACAAAAAAACTACCTATCTGTGTATAACCTGTGATGAATCTTATGAAAACGAATCATCTTTCATGTTGCACATGGCACGCGAACATAGAGTTTGAATTTTTTTGTTTTGAAAGATTGCAAATCTGAGATCTAAATGAAAATGATTTTGCGATAAAAGCAATGTATGAAATTTTATTGTTCGACTGTCGAAAATTGGCTCATCGCCGACATATTTAATAATATATAATTACTAATCATATGGAATGGGAGATATTCCAATCGCGTATCCGATAGTAGTTCTAGCGTTTGTAGCTGCAACTGCTGCCATTGGAGTTCTCGCAGTAAAATTTGTCAAAAGAAGTAGCAAGCGCTACATTGTAGCTGGCAAAAGCTTGCCATTGTTTTTCATTGGTACAATGTTAGTGTCTGAAGCTGTAGATGGAAATGCATCGCTTGGAAATGTCTCTTTGACCTATGGCTTGGGATTCTGGGCGGGAGCAACTATACCCCTTGGCTTGGCAGTCTGCCTAGTTCTGACAGGTGCCTTCTTTGGAAAACGATTTAACAGAATGTCAATGATAACACTGGCAGATTTCTACTACAGACGATATGGTAACACAACTGAAGTAATGTCTGGAACACTAATGGCCATAAGTTTCATCGTACTTGTGGCAGGTAACCTGGGTGCCAGTGGTTATATCTTGTCTGTGTTGCTTGGAATACCTTTGATCTATGCCATGCTAATTTCCACCGCGGTAGTCTTACTGTATACCTACTTTGGAGGCCTGTTCTCCTGTGCTTATACCGATATTTTTCATATCTATCTTGCAATTGTAGGATTTTGGGCCGGTTTCATATACTTCATTGGCCCCTGGTCACCGATTCCGGGAGGCTTGGAAACCATAGTCGCAAACGCTCCAGCCAATTTCATGGATATGTCTGGTTTGTACGATATCAACAATGGGGCATTGCCTAACTGGGCTGGAATAATATCGTTGGGAGTTGGAGATATAGTTGCACTTGATTTCATGGAAAGGGTATTTGCCGCAGATGGTGGAAGGACAGCTCAAAAAAGTTGCTACTTTGGAGCAGGTCTGACATTATTGTTTTTGATACCGACTACAATGGTAGGAATAATTGGACTGAGCCTAGAGCCAAATCTTAGTGATCCGTACACTCTCTTTCCAATTGTGGCAATAAAGCACGCACCCATGGTAATAGGCATTCTGATGTTGGTAAGTACGATAAGTTGTGGTATGTCAACTGCAAACGGCGGAACCTTGGCTATAGCCAGTGTACTTTCGAGAAACTTTTTGCAGCGCAATATACTCAGAGTTATGAAGAAACAGAAGCTCAATGACAGACAACTACTACTTGCTACAAGACTTCTTGTAATCCCCATGTTCTTTACTGCATTTGCTTTAGGCGATCTTATCCCAAGACCTGGAATCTATCTCATTTTGGCATTTGACATCGTATTAGCAGGATGTCTGGTACCGTTGGTTTTTGGAACCTACTGGAAAAAGTCTACTGCATCAGGAGCAGTTGCATCCATAGCAGTTGGTACTGGACTGAGACTGATCTTATTCTTCCTCATAACAAATGCACCTCCTGGCAGTGCCTATGCAGCTTACGCAGGTCTTGATACAATCATTCCGCCACTAGTATCTCTGCCTGTGTTCATATTCACAAGTCTTGCAACACAAAGGAAAACACCACCACGACACGATGTGGTATATCTGATTCCAAATGACATGGATGTCGTTAGTGGAGCTGACGTAAAAGACTGGGTCAATCCAATAGACATGAGAATAGTCGACAAAAGTGGCGGTAACAACCGTGGGGCAATATAACGTAATGACTAGAATGAATTGCCAGAAAATGGAGAAATAAAAAATGTCAGAAAAGAACCAAGTCAAAGTAAAAAAAATTCTTCTTGCAATTGACAAGTCAGGATACAAAGACAAAGCCACTGCATATGCAATCACTTTGGCCAAATCCCTAGGAGCGGAGGTGACCGCACTTCATGTAATTGGTAGTTCGTCACTTGGTGCAACGAGGGACGTCCTAGGATATTATCGAGGGGGCAAACTGAAGGCTTACCAAGATGCATTAAAGAATGAAGCCGAAAAATTGCTTGGCAAAGTAGTAGAACTTGGCGAAAAGGAAGGAGTGACAGTCAACTCAGAGGTCATAATAGGCTCGCCGGTGAAAAAGGCGATAATAGACTACGCCAAAAAACAAAAAGTGGATCTAATTGTGATAGGATCCAAGGGTATGGTAGGAATGGAAAAATTTGTCTTGGGAGGAGTTGCTCACGCCGTTGTATCTTACGCGCACTGCCCAGTGTTGGCAATTAGGTAGTTTGTGATAATTCCGTTCGGTTGTCGAACTAATTGAGATGTCTTACCAGAAGATTTTTGACGTAGTCTGTTACCTCTAACCCATTTTGGGAGGCTTTTTCATTTAGATGATCCCATAATTTTTTGTCAAATTTCTTCTTTGGGTTGAAGACAAGACGTACTGTTAACAATCCTTTTGGAGCTCCCCGTTTTACTCCAGTCTTTATCATTACTTCTTGAAGTTTTCCATCAGATACTGCATTTACCAACTTTTCTTGGATTGCTTTTGGTTTTCTTGCTATCTGTATTGCTTCATACATGGTAATCTCTCCACCCTCAATTGCTCGTTGCAAAGGTTCGGCTAGTGTTAAGATACTAAGCCATTCACTAACCGTGCTTTTAGAAAGTCCATATTTTTTTGATACACCAGTAATGCCAGACTCGGTAGAGTCTACCAATTTTTTTACCATTTTTGCTTTCTCAAGTGGTGAAAGGTCCTTTCGAATCAGATTTTCAAATAATGATGCCGCCTCTGCTTCTGCCCCTTCGAGTTCTGTTACTACTGCTGGAATCTCTCTTGAACCTTTTGCACTTAGTGAAAGAAATCTTCTGCGTCCAATCAAAAGTTTGTATCTCTTACTTGCATTGTCAAACCTAACAACTACAGGTTGCAGCAAGTCAAACTTTGACAGATGATCTTTGATAAGATCATCTCTTGAATCTTCACCAAAGGGATGATCCTTTCTAACATTTTCATCTGCAATATCTATGAGCTTAAGGGGGATGTTCTTAATCTTCATAAATATTTCTTAATTAGTAAATCTATTTATTAATTTCTTTTCTTTCATACCTGTTTTTGCAATGAAAGTGCAATTTTTACAACAAGTTCTATCTAAAATGTAGATTACGTATCAATTTTCCGCTGTAAATCAGTAGTTTACATTTTTTACCCTAATCTTTAAATCATTTTTGAAGGATCTACCTAAAACTATGGAGAGAACGAGTATGGGGTTTGACACAAAAACAGAAGAATTTCTATGCAAAACCTCTGTCCTGAGTTATTATATAGCAACATACAATGCTGTGAATGGAGAACTAGGGCTTGATGGCGAGCCTGTCACCGTAGATGAAATATTTGATTTCATAAATGACCTAAAGCACGAGGCAGGTCTAGAAAACGTACAAAACATAACAAAATCAGACGTTTCTTTAGCTTTCAGGATACTGTTGAAAGCAGGATTGGGAAAGCAAAATTCGCTAAATCTTGCGTCTTTGTCAAATTAGTTTCGTACTTGCACCATAGTGCAAACCCATCACTATAATGTAAGAACCCTTTTTGCAGAATTAACTCTATCAAGCAAATCTTTAAGGAATACGTCCGCAAAATGTTCAAAGGTTTTTACGCCAAATTTCGTTTCATATTCTTTCTTCCTTTGATCATACTCTGACTTGAGCCAGGCAAAATCTGATTCCTTCAGATTAATTACATTGTTACTAGCCTCAGCTTTGGATTCGAACATGTTGAGCATGAAAATACTTGCAAATTTCGTAAAATTGTTTGCCCTGTATTTCTTCTCATATTTTTCCTTCAATGTCTTATAATTCTCCTCAAACCATTCTTTAACATCGGATCTGACGGTTAAAGATGTGTATCTTCCAGAAAAGTCTATCTTGATGTTGTGCATTCCTACCGTGTAGTATTCTCGTTTTATTTCATTCATCATGATTATCAACGCACTGGGTAGGAACATTCCTGGATAGTATTCATCAGTCTTATCTTGCAATTTTGAGATGATTGCTGGTTTGAGTCCTATTGTTGCATACCCCTGACTAGGCATGAAGACCGATTGGAGAATTACGTTAAAAATCTTTAATTAGTATTTAAATAAATTTTCTACTTTCTGCACAACCAAGAATAAGTATCTAAAAAAACGAAAAATGTGTTTACAATGGATCTACAAAGGAACCATTGTATCAATCAGTCTTGCATTGGTTACATGACCGTCTTTCATTTGAATAACCAAATCTACTGTGTGCTTCAACTTGTTTAGCAGAAAAGTCGTTTGTACATCCCAAGAGTCTTGTGGACCTTTTTCTGGCAATGGGAAGAGTTCTCTTATCTTGAAATCTTGTATTTCACTGCCATAAAGCGCCTCTACTGCTTTCTTTGAAGCTTTTTCTACTTCGTCACGTGTTTTGACTGGTGACATATTTTATTTATACTTAGTAAATATAAAAATATATTGATTTTCGATTGTCGAACTAGAACAAATGATACAGTCTTGCCATCGGAAGTTTTTTCGACGCTTCAGTTGTAGCTAACTTTCCATCTATCAAAACCTTGTAGGTCTCAGGATCTATCTCAATTTTCGGCAGTAAGTTATTGTAAACCATATCTTTCTTGCTTATCTTTCTGCAATTCCTCACTGGAAGTAGTTTCTTTTTCAGGCCCAATTTTTTTGCCAAACCATTTCGTATTGCCAATTTTGAGGTGAAAGTTACCGAAGTGGAATGAACTGCTTTTCCAAATGCGCCAAACATTGGACGGTAGTATACTGGCTCGGGGGTAGGAATTGATGCATTTGGATCTCCCATCAAAGAGTATGCTATGAATCCACCTTTTATCACAAGTTTAGGTTTAACACCAAAGAATTCAGGAGTCCACACTACAATATCTGCCATCTTGCCTTTCTCTAAGGAACCAACATAGCCGGAAATACCGTGTGTTATTGCTGGATTGATAGTAAGCTTTGCAATGTATCTTTTGACACGTACATTGTCATTATCTCCAGTTTCCTCTGCAAGACGACCAAATAATTTTTTCATCTTGTCGGCAGTCTGCCATAATCTAATACTTACTTCACCCACTCTTCCCATTGCTTGGCTGTCAGAAGAATACATGCTTAGGGCACCAATGTCGTGCAGTACGTCTTCTGCAGCAATTGTTTCTCCTCTAATTCTAGATTCTGCAAACGCCACATCCTCTCTTACGGATGGATTTAGGTGGTGACAGACCATCATCATATCTAGATGTTCTTCTAATGTGTTAACAGTAAAAGGTCTGGTCGGATTAGTAGAAGAGGGAAGGATGTTTTTCTCTCCTGCTATTTTCATAATGTCAGGTGCATGGCCGCCACCGGCTCCTTCAGTGTGATATGTATGAATTGTTCTTCCGTTTATTGCTTCTATTGTATCATCAACAAAACCGCATTCATTTAATGTATCAGTATGGATAGCAACTTGCGTGTCTGTTCTGTCAGCAACACACAACGCAGCATCAATCGTGGCTGGAGTAGAACCCCAATCTTCATGCAATTTCAATCCGCAAGCTCCTGCTGCAATTTGTTCCATTAGCGTAGCTTCTCTGGAATCGTTTCCTTTCCCAAGCAAGCCGAAATTTATGGGAAATTCGTCCAACGCCTCAAGCATCCGATGAATATTCCATGGACCAGGAGTACAAGTTGTTGCCTTGGTACCATCCGCAGGTCCTGTTCCCCCGCCGATCATCGTTGTCGTACCGCTGCATATGGCCTCAATTGCCTGTTGGGGCGAAATAAAATGAATATGAGTATCAATCATTCCGGGAGTGCAGATGGTATGCTCGCCAGCAATTACCTCGGTGCATGCAGATATCACCATATCTATGTCATCCATAATGTTTGGATTTCCTGCTTTTCCTATTCCAGCCACCACGCCATCTTTGATGCCAATGTCTGCCTTGATGATACCAAGAATGGGATCGATGATAATTGCATTCGTTATAACTACATCAAGAGAGTCTTTGCTGGTAACCCCACTTGCCTGCCCCATTCCATCTCTGGCACTTTTACCCCCGCCAAAAACTATCTCATCTCCATAAACCTGAAAATCCTTTTCAATCTCAATTATGAGATCCGTATCGGCAAGCCTGATCTTGTCTCCTTTTGTCGGCCCATAAAGATCAACATACTGCTTTCTTGGAATTATTAGTGTCATCTCTGATCACTGTCCTTGAATCCCAGCTTTCGTGCTTTTTTGATCGCAATTTCTTTTCTAGTAGAAAGCTTGCCGTTTACAAGACCGTTGAATCCATAGACAATTTTTTGTCCGCTATATTCAGTAAGTTCTACTTCCTTTGTATCGCCGGGTTCAAACCTCACTGATGTTCCTGACGGAATGTTCAGGTGAAATCCATAGGCTTCCGCCCTAGGAAATAGAAGAGCTTTGTTTGTTTCAAAAAAATGAGTATGAGAACCTACCTGTACCGGCCTATCTCCAGAATTACTCACTGTAATCTTGATAGTCTTTCTTCCTTTATTTGCAATAATTGGAACATCATTTATGAAATACTCTCCTGGGATCATATCTATACGATAGGATCGTGTACAGTGACGAGTTTTGTCCCATCTTCAAATGTTGCCTCTGTCTGTACGGTTTTGATTAACTCAGGCACGCCTGGCAGAACATCATCTCTTGTTAAAACTCTCCTGCCTGAACTCATTAGCTCCGATACAGACCTGCCGTCTCTTGCTCCTTCCACTATATGATCAGAAATTAGTGCCAAAGCTTCTACATAGTTAAGCTTCAATCCTCTTGCTTTTCTTCGTCGTGCAACCTCTGCAGTCATAAAAATATAGAGTTTATCTATTTCTCTTGGAGTAAGCATCATATCTCTATCTATCCTGACTTCTTGTATTTATTATTTATAATAAATTACTATGAATTTGATCAAAAAATATAATTTCAAAGATTGAGCTAGATTATCATGCTAACAATCACATCAATAATCGGAAATATTTTTCAAAACAAGGACTTGATGGAAAAATTCAAACAAATGGAGTCAGAAAAAAGATGTGAAAAGATCAAGATCTCACGCCTTGAACTGGAAAGAGGAAGGATTAGGAAAAAGACTGATGTTGGAACTGATATTGGTCTTGTTCTTGATTCTAGACTATATCATGGTGATGTTGTATTATCAGACCAAGAAAAATTCATTGTAATTGAGCAACTACCTGAAAAAGTGTTCTCAATAAAAATAAAGAATTTGAAGGATAATGCTACTGGTCTGCTTACTATTGGTCACATAGTAGGAAATAGGCACAAACCAATAGCAATAAGTGACAACGTTTTTTCATTTCCAATACACTCCGATTCCGAAGTAGATGTTTTCAAAAAATTATTGTCAGGCGTCGCAAGTGACCTCGAATTTGAGGTAGGGGAACAGATTTTTCAACCTCAAGATGGGATGTATGTACATGAACACTGATCACGAGTTTTTTTTAATGCAGTTTTCTGACTCTTTCTTTCCATCCGGTATGTTCAGTCTGTCAAACGGTCTAGAGTCCTTAGTGAAGCGTCAGGTGGTAAAAAACGATAAAGACGTTTTAAATTTCATTGAACAGCAGATCGAATTTCAGATAGTGCCTTGTGATTGCATGATTTTCCTGGCGGCTTTTGATGCTGTAAGAAACAAGAATGTTGAAGAACTGGTTCAAGCAGACAAGAGGTTCTACTCGATGAGACTGATTAAAGAAGCAAGAAACTCTTCTGTTAGATCTGGCTCCCAAATATTGAATTGTGCAATTCAAATGGCACTTGACAAAGATGATAACAAAATCGCAAAACAGTTTCAAAAATTAATATCGTCAAACCATACTCCAGGGACATATCCTGCCTGTTTGGGTATAATCACTAGCATTTTTGGAATTCCACCTGAAAGCGGCATCAGAATAATGCTATATTCATTTAGCCAGAGTATTGTGGGAGCGGCTATTCGATTAGGAGTAATTGAGCACATTGCTGGTCAAAAAACTCTTTCATCACTTTCCATCAAGATTAATGACATTTCAAAAAATATCAAGAAACAACCACTGGATAACCTATGGCAATTGACACCATTGACAGATATTTTTCAAATGATGCACGAATACGATAATTCCAAGATGTTCATCACATAGATTTGGTCGATTATGTTGTCAAAGAATAAAAAAATTCCAAAGGTCGGAATAGGAGGGCCAGTAGGCTCCGGCAAGAGCCGTTTGATCGAAAGAGTAGTCCCAGTCTTGATAGAAAAAGGTTACAGATGTTGTATAATATCAAATGATGTCATATCAAAGGAGGACGCCGAGCGCATGCAACGAGTATTAGCTACAGAGCTTAAAGTCATGCCCGAAAACATGATTATAGGTATAGCCACTGGTGGCTGCCCACATACTGCCATACGTGAAGATCCCACAATTAATCTTGCAGTCATTGATGAAATAGAAAAGAAGGACCCTACTCTAGACTTGATAATTATCGAAAGTGGTGGCGATAACGTTATGACCACCTTTAGCCCCTCCCTTGCAGATTATTTCATTTACATAATAGATGTAGCAGGCGGCGACAAATATCCCAGAAAAGGAGGATTGGGAATAGAAAGCAGTGATCTGCTTGTAATCAACAAGATTGATTTGGCGCCACATGTTGGTGCAGATCTTGCTGTTATGGAAAGGGATGCAAAAAAAATCAGAAAAGAAAAACCCTTTGTATTTGTCAACTGCCAAACTGGTGAGGGCATAAACCTAGTTGCTGAAAACATAATCAGATCCATCCTCTTTGACAAAGAACCCATTGTAAAAAAGGATAGAATTGTATGAGTTCTCACATTCCAGACATTTTCAAAAATTTCACAAACAACAAAGTCAAGATGCCGGGCCAGACCGGTACAATAAAGATAGAGTTGCAATCAGATGAAAACTCAAAGACGTATATCAAATCATTGATGTCAAAGGCGCCATTTTTGATTCAAAAAGCCATATACCCAGACTCGGACAATCCTCATTTTGCACACGTTTACATGATGTCATCTTCCGGAGGCATTCTACAGGGCGATGAACAGAAAATCAATATCGTGATGGGAGAAAATTCCACTGCAAGAATCACGAATCAATCTGCCACTAAAATTTACAAGATGGAGGAGGGTCATGCTTCTCAATACATCAGCATACATTGTCAAAAGGGAAGTTATCTCGAATTCATCCCGCACCAGATAATCCCATTTAAGGCATCAAGATTTTATCAAGAGGTAAGTCTTGAGGTTGACGAAAATGCTGTATTGATTTATTCAGAAATTATATCAGCTGGTCGTATAGCCTCTGGAGAAAAGTATGATTTTGATCTCTGTTTTTTCCGTACGTCTGCTCATAGAAACGGCCAACTATTGTTTACAGATGTAATGAATCTAGATCGAAGAGGCAAACCAAATCTTGAATCAGTGTTTGATGGAAAGGGAGTATTTTCAACAGTTTACATTATTGGAAGCTCAATTGCAGCGGATAAGATTGCAGAAGAGATAGCGCAGGTAACAAAAAATTCATCCCTGTTAGCAGGTTGCTCATCTCTACCTCATAATGCTGGAATGATTGTCAGGATGCTATCAAATTCAGTTTCTGATATTATTTCCCTTACAGAATTAATAGCTGGTATTCTAAAAGATAATGCCAAAGTTGAAACCATGATTCAAAATCACCCATGAATCTAATCTAACATAAGTTCCCTATCTAAAAATTCTTGTAAATTATACGATCAGAAGTTTTATAATTACTAATTATATTATATTTACATGGATTCTAACGGCAATTTACTTGGTGAGGGAACTGAATTTTCCTCAGGTGAGGAAACTCGTAGATACAACTTGCTTGCTGGAAAATTAATTGCTGATCTTATCAAAACTTCATTTGGACCCCACGGATTTGAAAAAATGTACATTGATCTTCTAGGCGAGGTAACTTTGAGCAAGAACGGCTCCACCATCTTGCGAAAACTTGACGTTGAACATCCAGCAGCCAAGATTATGATAGACGCTTCAAACTCTGTTGACAATGAGGTCGGAGACGGAACTATATCGGTAGTTGTTTTAGCAGGCTCTCTTCTTGAAAAAGCAGAAAAAATGCTGGATTTAGGTATCTCTCCTTCAACAATTGAAACAGGATACAAGAAGGCCGCCGAAATGTCATTAGACATTCTAAAATCAATGGCAAAACCATCAAGCTATAAGAATAAAGAAGTAATGGTCAAACTGGCTGAAACATGCCTGAGTTCAAAGGCTATTTCCATACTATGTGAGAGCAAGTCAATAGCAGAGTTAGTTACAGAGGCCTTCTATACAATTGCAGATTTTGTAGAAAGAAAAGTCGAAACAGATGATGTAAAGATAGAGGAAAAACCAGGTAATACATCTGATATTCAACTAGTAAAAGGCGTGGTAATTGACAAGACAATTGATAATTCTGCAATGCCTAGAAGAATTGAAAATGCGAAAATTCTCTTAATTAACGAAGAACTTGACAATAAAAGAACAAAGGCTGATGCAGAAATCACAATCAATTCACCAGAAGAGATGCAAGAATACATTACAAGAGAGAATAAAGACGTAAAGGAAAAAACTCAGAAGATAATTAATTCAGGAGCAAATGTAGTGATATCCCAAAAAGGAATCAGCCTTTTAGCTCAACATTACCTTGCAAGGTCAAATATAATATCAGTTCGTAGAGTGAAGGAAAATGACCTTCACTGGTTAGAGAAAGCCACAGGCGGAATTATAACAAACGAATTTGACAACATCACCAAAGAACATCTGGGTTTTGCAGGTAAGGTTTATGAAAAATTTGTGGGAGATGATAAGATGGTGTTTGTAGAGGAATGCAAAAACCCAAAATCGGTGACCATCCTATTGCGAGCAAATTCCAAGCGATTACTAGATGAATACCATCGTACGGTACTTGATGCTCTGGCAGTTCTAAAAGACTTTTTCATCAACTCCTCAATAGTAGCGGGTGGAGGTTCAACTGAAGCAATTATTGCAAATGAGCTAAGAAAAAGATCATTGTCTTTAGAAGATAAACAACAGGTAACAATTACAAGTTTTGCTGAAGCTCTTGAGGAAATTCCATTAACAATAGCAAGAAATTCCGGAATGAATGTAATTGATACGCTTGTACAAATAAGAAACAAAAATGCTGAGCATAACAATGGCAAAGTTCACTCATGGTATGGTGTAGATACAATTGAAAGAAAGGTAAAGGAAATGTACTCACAAAAAATAATCGAGCCTCTCATAGTTAAGGAACAGATAATCAAAACAGCATCAGAAGCTGCATCATTGCTTTTACGTGTAGATGAGGTCATCATGAGACAACCTGCAATGTACACACATACTCATGGAGATGGTACTACACATTCGCACGCAAGAGGAAACAAGCCCCATGATCACTTTGACAAGCTTGGTAAGATGCAGAGACCAGCACACCATTACTATTGAATTACTGTTAACTTTTTTTTACTAAAACTTTCAGCCATTTACTCTAGAAAGAAGCGCAGAATACAGAAAGGGTAAGATGGTTGTTATTTCTGCATGTATTGTGGTTTGTTTTGCATTCTGTGTGACTTTTCCCCATGATATTGCCTCTCTTACAAGTGCCCCGCTCAAACTTCCATCAAATTCTTGTGCAGTGGTGATATAGACGGCGTAATCTAGGCCATCTCGATACTGATTCCACCATAGGGTATGGTGCTTGGATATGCCGCCGCCCAACATGAGAGCCCCTGATTTTTTTGCTTTGAAAATAAGTGAAGACAAAAGATCACTGTCTGCTGCTACATTTAGTTTGAAATCGCGATGTTTCTGAGTAAACATCCAAATCTGGCTCCCAACTCCACCGTCCATTATTCCAGGAACAATCACTGGAATGTTATTTTTGGCTGCCCAATACAAGAAGGATCCCTCCCCCAGATTCTCGCCAATCATTCTTGTGATGTCTGCAGTGGACATTTCCTTCCTGCCAGATTGATAAGCCTCTTCCAAAAATAGTTGCATTTTTTCTTCGATTATGGGGCCGTAGCTGTCCATTGGGACAAGCACATTACCTAATCGGTGGATGTTTTTCTTTAATAGCTCCGAGTCATCAAGAGTAAACGATCCTTCAAGATAATTTGAGAAATATCTTGCGATATCATGATCAAGAGCACCGCATGTAGTGATTACAACATCGAACATCTTGTTTTTTAACATATCAGCAATTATTCCTCGAAGACCAGTTGAAGTAATTGCTGCTACAAATGAAAGAAATTTCAGACATTGCTTGTCATTTATCATTGTTGAGAGTATTTCAAAACCGTCAGAAAGATTTCTTGATTCAAAACCGCCAGATGTTGCCATTTGTCTAAATATGTCTTGAAGGTTGGTTTCGTTTTTAATTGACAAGTCTCGTACTGGCCTTTCTTTATTTTTCATCCTGTAGTAATTTGATTAGTGGTATAAATTTCTTGTATCATAGGTACAACTATCAAAAATCAAAACGTAATCTACGCATTCAAGACCAATTTTTAAATAATAACTGAAGGAGAAAATGATGTACCATGCTTGATTTAGTACCAAAAAAATTATTTCTTACTAAAGGCAAAGGGGTCCACCAAGATCAACTGACAAGTTTTGAATATGCCCTGAGGGATGCAGGCATACCAAATACAAATCTAGTCCTTATCTCAAGTATATTTCCCCCAGGAGCAAAAATAATTCCTCGCCAGGAAGGATTGAAGCTGATACGTCCTGGTAGCGTCCAGTTTGTAATCTATGCAAGGCAACAGTCAAACGAGCCACATCGATTAATGGCAGCATCAGTAGGATTGGCAGAGCCAGTTGACAGAAAAAAGTGGGGTTACCTATCGGAGTATCATTCTTTTGGAGAGACAGAAAAGGAAGCTGGTGATTATGCTGAAGATATTGCAGCACAAATGTTAGCATCGTCTCTTGGAATACCATTTGATGTAGACAAAAACTGGGATGAGAAAAGGCAACAATGGAAAGTGTCTGGACAGATATACAAGACTAGAAACATCACCCAGAGTGCAGTTGGAGATTCTAGAGGTAGATGGACTACTGTTTTTGCAGCCGCTGTTTTAATTCTTTAAAAATAGTCTCTTTCTCAAGTATGAAATAATATTTTGCGTTATCTTTGAGATAGTTTCTTTTTATTAAAATAAATTTCAGAAAGTTCTTTGTAGTACTGACCTAATTTTTTGTAGATGCGTTTTGGTTTTCTTGGATTTTCAGTACTCAAAGCATACAAGCACAAAACTGGAAATGCTATAGTAGCATCAGTATAAACAACGATGACATCTTCATGAGAATCCTTTACCTTTCCCCAACTCTTGCCTTCCTGAAGGGTAGCCCCAGACAGACCGCCAGTATCTGGCCTGGCGTCGGTAATCTGGATGATATAATTTTGTCCTCCATGACCCATCCCTAAGATTTGGTCAAGCATGGGTCCTGTTTGCTGTGCAGTGTTTTTAGGTACGCCACCGCCTATCTCTACAATTCCTGCTTTCTTTGAATTGTATAAGATCGCCGCCTGTTCAATAATTTCACGTACAAAATCAAGTGAAAATTGCTGGTTTGCAAGCCTTAACGGAGCCAGATCTAATGCTAATGACGAGTCTTTTAGTGTAGATATGTAAAGAGGTACATCATAATCATAGGCAGAAACTACAAAACTTCTTTCCGGATGTTTAGAATGCTCTTTGGAGTATTTGCCCATCCAATTGGCAAATTCAGCCGTTGTAAAGGGTTTCCCCATAAGGTTATTTTCAAACATTTTTTGTACAATTTTGTCTTGTTTTTTCAATGTCTCCTCACCCTTGATGTAAACATCCCTTATTCTGACAATGTCTTTTTGATAAAGAATCATATCATCTACTTCGAAATGTCCTTGTTTTACAGGCAGGTTCCAAGCAAAATGATCCTCATGATACAAATTAGAACCAGTAGATATTATCCAATCAACAAACCCATTTTCAATAAGGGCCTTGAACAGCCCTCCAAAACCGACGGGCGTCATTGCGCCTGCTATAGTAAGACAAATAGTTGCATTGTCATCGATCATTTTACAAAATAATTTTGCAGCCTCCCCAAGTTGCCTTGCATTATATCCAGATCTTGCATAGATCTCCACAAGATCGTCGATCTTCATATCTGGGTTAACTTCGATATGCGGTATGTTTTTTCCATGGAAGTGATGAAAATCCATTATTCCGTAATCATACCTATTGCTACTAGATAATTTTTTCTAAATATGATTAATCACATGATGAAAATCCGTAAATGTAACCATAATATTGATTTGTATCCAAAATTATTTTTGCACTTTACGCATATTGTATTAAAGGAAGTTTTGTAGATTACGTTTTTTCAAGGCATATTTTTATACAAATAGCAGACATTTTTCTTGTGCAGTTATCATTACTTAAACCAATTATCATAATATTCACATACTCTTCATGCGGGGATATTTATCATGATTGATGCTTTTTGGACCTTCATCTTATTGTCAATACCTACCATGCTGGTCCTAGGAATACGCCATGGGCTGGACGTTGATCACATCACTGCAATTGATAATCTAGTAAGGTTGCATAACGCTTCAAAGAAATCAAGACTGGTAGGAGCAGGATTCAGCTTAGGCCATATAATATCAGTTCTGGCCGAAATGGTTTTCATAATTTATGTAGTTGGCAGCATCACAAGTACGGGAAATCTCCAGTTCTGGGGAGGTATAGTAGGCGCAGCTGCGTTAGGAGTGATAGGTGGAATCAATATCTATGCTACGAAGAGGTGGGGTAGGAGCGGTTCTGCAATACTTGCTACAAAGATCTTACATAGAACTGGCATGCTGGGCCCTGTAGGATCTTCACTTGTTACTGGTCTGGTCTTTGGTTTGGGTTTTGACACAGCAACACAAATTTCTGCAATCACTCTATCTGCTGTGGCCTCGGCTACAACCGGAATCCAGACAGCACTAGTTCTGTCAGGATTCTTTGCACTGGGTATGATTCCTGTAGATGTGTTGGATAGCATCCTGCTTCGCTCAGCATTTTCCAAGATATTTAATGCAAAAGGGTTCAGATACATGGGATATGCTTTGAGTGGAGCAGCAGTATCCATTGCATCTCTAGAGTCTTATGGTACTGTCACTAGTGCAAACTTATTGCCAGAATGGGCAGGACCAGTTCTAGCCGTAAGCATAGTATCAGCATCGTTTGGATATGCCTTTGTGACCAGAAATAAGAGATCACCTCATGATCACTGTATAAAAAAAGAAGCTGAAGAGAATAGTTTCTAAAGCAAGTTTGGAATTCTAATTCCAGATTAATCTTCGTGCAAACATGGAAAACGAAAGAAATCCACTAATGAAAGGTATAATGAGTAGCCACTCAACGCTTGCATTTCTCAAGTTGTTACATTTTGACTGCTCATCAGAGAATACCATTTTTTCACATTGAAGCTTATCAAAATAATTGCCAAACCCACCAACCATTGCATCATCTAGCAATATGCCAAGCAGTACACCGCTACCTATTATGATGGAAATAACGAGTTTCCTATTAGTAATAACATAATAAGTAACTGTTTTCATGGATCTTCACTTGTTTTTCATGTAATAAAAACCGAAGAAAGATTTTCGGCTTTGATAATGACCTTCATTTTTACCAAAGATGGCGACAAGTTACCTTTTAGGCTGTCTTTTTGCCATTTCTAATTGGGTTGTATGAAGGTCTATTTCGTCAAGCCTTTGTTTGATCTTTGAGCTATATTTCTTCATGGCAGCCCACGTAAGAAGTCCACAGGAACCAAAAATTGCTACTATGGCTAAAGTTTCTATCATATTCAAGTTCGAATCAGTATATTTGAAATATAAGATGGTATACTGTTATAGGATTAATTTTTTGACAGAGATTATAGAAAAATTATATCAAATTTTATCTATGAAAAAATAATTTCTCATAATGTAATTGATAGATATCATATTTTGTCAACTGCTTAAATCTGGCAAGTATTAGTAAATTACGTATACTAAATCAAACGGCTTTAGAAAAAATTGAATTAGCTGTTCTTTTTACAAAAGAAACATCTAGTCGAATTTTACTTCTTCTTGCTGTCCTGATGCATTGCAGTGAGCGCATTTCTCTGAAGGGGTCTTGTAGTATACCATATGGCAGTTTTTGCAGGCTCTCAGATCACTTAGTCTAACCATTAGATCTAAGCCGTGACTATGGTAGAAAAATCTTATTTTAACTGGACCCATGCTCAGAGTTTCAAACATTAGGTACAATCTATCATCTTTCAGACCTAATATATGAACAAGTGACTTAATTTATCTGCAAGAAAATAAAATAAGATTGGTGGAAAAAGGCTACAAGGAATATCTCATACTGAACAAAAACATCTTACTTGGATTCTTTGCATCTGTTACAGTCTCTGCAATTATTGCCCAGGTTTTGTCTTTGCAAGCAAAATATCTTAATAGTTCAGCAACTCTCGCAGTAGATTTATCCGTCTATTATGCAACTTTCTCAGGCTTTTTTTATGTTGATAACAAAAAGAAATATCGTCTAGATTCTGGAGAGTTGGACAAGTCTAGACTAAAGTCCGATCTCATAAAAATAATCACGTCATTAGGATCAGGAGAAATAGTTTACAGTATATGCAGGTGGTCTATCCAATATTATATGCTAAACAGCGCCTATGAAGCATATATTGCGTCTGTTTTGGCCCAGTCTATTTCATTTGTTGTATATCTGATTTGGGTAAATTTGATAGCAAGATCTGTGAGATTGTATAAAGATAAACTATAGGATTTCTTTATACGAAAATTTTTGTGATAAATGCATCGCTTAATCCTTACTATGCGACAGACGAAGAAAGTAAAATATCAGGTATTAAATTATTCATGTTAACTTAATATAAGGAACAAAAAGGATCGATGACGTTGACTTTCCAAAAAGGCACCTTGATTCTGGTAGATTATACTGCCAAAGTAAAAGACACAAACCAAGTCTTTGAAACTACTAGAGAAGCTGATGCCAAGTCAAGCAATATCTTTGATGCAAATGTCAAGTACCAACCGCGACTTGTCTCAGTAGGCGAGTCTTGGGTACTCAAAGGTCTAGACGATGCACTACTTGCAGCAAATGGAGGCGACAAGCTCACAGTTGAGGTACCACCAGAGAAGGGATTTGGTGCAAGAGACACAAGCAAGGTCAGAATGATTCCGCTACGAAAGCTAGGTGATGATGCAGACAAGGTATCTGTCGGAGATACAATTGAACTTGATGACAGAACTGGAATTATCAGATTCATAGGCTCAGGTAGAGTCCAAGTTGATTTCAATCACAGATTTGCAGGTAAGACAATTCTTTATGACGTAAATGTAATCAAGTCTCTTGACACTGATCAGGATAAAATCATGGGATTGCTCAAAAGGAGATTCCCGCTTGATGACTCTAAACTAAAGTTTGAGATCAAGGGAACACAACTTGATGTCAACATACCAGATGAGGCCATGATGATGGAAGGCCTTCAGGTAGTAAAGCGAGCAATTGCAAATGAAATATTCAAGTTTGTGCCAAGTCTTGAAAAGATAAACTTTGTAGAGGCATACAACAAAGCAAAACCGCAAGAAAAACCAGCAGAACAAAAGGCTGCTGAAAAGCCTGCACAGCCAAAAGCTGCCTAGAGGACACCAGTACTTTTTGCAAGGGTTATAGCTTTTTCCTCAGTCATTTTTACCTCGCTCAATATTGTATATCTTTCCGGTCTTAGCGACTGCGCAATGGCAAGCGCTTTGGCCAATATCTGTGGAGACAATCCAATCTCTCTTGCCTTTGTTGGAGCGCCCACATTTTTTAGCATCTGAATAATCTTTTTCCAGTCCTGACCCTGAAGCTTGGCAATTAGTATTGCTCCAATGCCGCATTTTTCTCCATGCAGGCCTACACCAGGCTGCAGATAATCTACTGCATGTGAAAACAAATGTTCTGCTCCAGAACAGGGTCTGCTAGAGCCTGCAATGCATGCAGCAACACCTGAGCTTATCAGGGCCTCTACAATCATTCTAACATCCGGTTTTTTCTTGAAATTTTTTGAATTATCAATCACTATTTTTGCGCTCATGGAGGCCAAGTTTGCTGCATAGGTACCAAAATATTCCCCGACCTTATCCCTAGCAAGCTCCCAGTCTCGCACAGCAGTAACCTTGGCCATTAGATCGCCGCAGCCGCTTGCAAGCAGCCTATGTGGAGCCTTCTTCAATATTTCGATATCAACAAAGACACCAAGTGGAGCTGTGGCAACAATAGAATAGGGTTTGTCTCCGCGCAGGGACACAAACGGGCTTGCAATACCGTCATGTGAGGCTGAGGTTGGAACACTGACAAACGGCTTTTTCAGCTTGAAGGCAATCATCTTTGCAATATCTACAGACCTGCCTCCACCAATTCCTACAATAAGATCGCTATTGTCATTTTTTATTTCAACCAGAGTCTTTTCTGCCGACTTGACGTCGTTGCTCGTACTGCGACGCCATGCATTTCTTATCTTGGATTTTTTAAGTGACTTGGAAACCTTCTTGTATGTGATTTTTTTTACCTGATCGCCTGAAACAAGAGAAATTTTTCTTGGATTGGCAAGACCCTGCAGGAAACTTCCAATATCGTCAATGTTTTTCTCGCCTACAACTATCTGCCTTGGTAGTTCCATGACATGTGAGGGCATGAGTTTTTCCTCAAATCTCGTTATTTATCAATATCCACAACTTGCAGTAACACCTTTAAAGCGGTGTAATGCTAGTCAAGGTATCTCTAGTTAGGGAGAATGTTATTTGTCAGACTATATTGAACAACACACATTTCATGGAACAACAACGGTAGGCATTGCCTGCACGGATGGAGTAGTCTTGTGCGCAGACATGAGAGCAAGCGCTGGCTATTTCATTGCAAACAACAACACAATGAAGATTCAAAAGATCGATAACCATGCAGGCATGACCATAGCCGGAGGAGTAGCAGATGCTCAAAACGTCACTGACATGCTGAGATATCACTGCAACATTCACAGAATAGAGAAGGGAGAATATCTTCCAATCAAGTCAATTGCAAGACTTGCATCACTAATCTTCTTCCAGAATAGATACTATCCATTCATAGCCGATATTCTTGTAGGTGGATATGACAAACAAGGACCAGCACTATACAATATCGATATGTTCGGCTCTCTTGACAAGAAAAATTATGTCACAACGGGAAGTGGTTCCCCAGTAGCATATGGTCTGCTTGAAAGCGAATATCGAGACGGACTTGCAGTAGAAGAAGGCAAAATAATTGCACTACGAGCTGTCAAGGCTGCAATAACAAGAAACATCGGAACAGGTGACGGAATAAACGTGGCAATAATTGACAAGCAGGGATACCGACTCTTAACGAAAGAACAGAAAAAAGCCATCATTACGCTCTAAGTGATTTAATGCAAAGAAAACAGCAACAAAGAGAAATGTCGCCATTACCCAATATCATGGGCACCATACTTCAAAGTATACCAAAAGAGGCAGAGGTGACCAAGATAGAGTATGAGGGTCCAAGAATTGCAATTTACACAAAAAACCCCAGATATCTAATGGAGCACAACGATGTCATTTCTAACATGGTCAATGTAATAAAAAAGAGAATTGTAGTTCGAACAGAAGAATCTATCAGAAAGAACGAGGAGGAGGCAAGACAGATTCTCACCCAAATGCTTCCAAAGGACATTGAGTTGCGCGGAACCTTCTTTGATACCGCAACAGGCGAGCTTACAATTGAGGTAAAGCATCCGTGGCTTCTGAGCAACAACGAGTCTTTCAATATTGCAGACTTGGTCTCAAAGATAGGCTGGCGTGTTAGAATAAGAAAAGCAACAACAATCCAGTCCCAAACCATCCAGACAATAAACTATAACCTCAAGATATCATCTTCAGAGAGAAGCAAGCACCTCCGACAGGTAGGCGAGCAGATCTTTAGGCCAAAACTGTCTGAGGACGCCGAGGTCTCATTGATCACCCTTGGTGGATTCAGCCAGGTGGGCAGGTCATGTATGCTATTGAATACGCATGAAAGCAAGGTCCTAATTGACTGTGGCGTAAACCCAGGTGCTCGAAGCCCAATGGAGGCGTTTCCTCGCCTTGACTGGGCAAACATCACGCTTGACGAGCTTGATGCCGTTGTTATTAGCCATGCCCACCTTGACCATACGGGATTTCTACCAGTCTTGTTCAAATACGGCTACAAGGGGCCAGTTTACTGCACAGAACCAACCCTTCCGATGATGAACCTGATTCAGCTTGATGCCATCAAGGTTGCTGCTGCTCAAGGCAAGGTTCCGCTGTACTCTGAAAGAGATGTCAAGCAGATAATGAAGCAGACAATACCTCTTGCTTATGGCACTGTTACGGATATCTCCCCTGACATCAAACTTGTCTTCTCAAACGCAGGACACATCTTGGGTTCCGCGTCGTGTCATTTTCACATAGGTAATGGAAACCACAATTTTGTTTACACTGGTGATCTAAAGTATGGCAAATCTATGCTCTTTGAGAGTGCATCGTGGAATTTCCCAAGGGTTGAGACACTCTTAATTGAGAGCACATATGGTGCAAAAGAGGACATACAGGCCACAAGAGAAGAAGTTGAGGGCGCATTTATCAAATCAGTAAACGAGACACTACGAAATGGTGGCAAGGTGCTGATTCCAATTCCAGCGGTGGGTCGTGCACAGGAATTAATGATGGTAATTGATCAATACATGAAAGCAGGACAGCTCATGGAAGCACCTGTCTTTACAGAAGGAATGATTGCAGAGGCAACTGCAATTCATGAAGCATATCCAGAATATTTGGCACGCGACTTGAGAGAAAAAATACTTAGCACAGAAGAAAATCCGTTTGATTCTGAATACTTTACAAATATTGAACACTCTGATGCAAGAGAAGAACCACTTCGCGAGGGTCCCTGCATCATCATGGCAACTTCCGGTATGCTAGAAGGTGGGCCAGTGCTTGAATACTTTAAAAACATAGCACCAGTGCAAAAGAACAAGATCCTCTTTGTGTCATATCAGGTAAATGGTACTCTTGGAAGAAGGGTGCTTGACGGTTCAAGGCAGGTGTCAGTTGTAGGAAAGGACGGAAAGGTTGAGATAATCAACATAAACTGTTCAACTGAAAAACTTGATGGATTCAGCGGACACAGCGACTACAACCAGCTAATGTCATACGTACACAAGCTCAGACCAAAACTTCGTAGAGTAATTGTAAACCACGGCGAGAGAAGAAAATGCGAGAATCTTGCAAGTTCTATTCACAGAATGTTTAGAATTGCAACAACCTGTCCACAAGTACAAGAAGGCATCAGACTACTTTAAGTCGTATTCTGCCCTCCAGATTTTAACACCTGAAGGAGTCACAATAATTCTTTCTTCTCCCAATCTTGCAATGTCAGCATCATTGGTCTTTGCAATGCTGTAAATCTCTTCCACCGTCTTTCTTAGCTCATCTACGTTTTTTTGTGCAAGCGGAGTAACACGCAGAACCAAGATCATCCCCTTTTTGATATCTTCTTTTACAGTATGGATGTCGCTATAGTCCCGAAGCGTAATGGCCTTGAGATATGTAGGGGCCTTTTGTGTCTGCATGATCTGTATGCAAATATCTCCCTCAAAAAGGCTTTGCAGTCAATTGCAATTCACAGACTAGCTTGCTTGACTAAATTCTGTATTTGAGATACTCTGACTCGGAAATGGCACCAGCTGAAATCTCTGACCCTATGTCATTTTTTTGTGTAATGACTATGCCGGGTAATTCCTTTGGAGCATCGGAATATCGAAAAGTAATGTCTGAAGCTAGTTTTAAATTAGTCTGAGAATCGTCTCCTCGCAAAAGAGAAACTGGGCCGACATGATCTTTTGTTTCAAGCAGTACATCGCCGGAAAGTGCAAGGGCCTTTAGCATCTCATTTTCATCTTTATTTCTTCCGACAATCAATTTTGTCTTTGCATCAAATCTGAAATGCCTTCCAATCTTTAAGAGATCAATGTCATTTGTTGTGGGAGTCTCTGTGTGATTAAAAAGATCTTTTGCTCTTAATGCAAACTTTGGGTCAGTGAGCAGACAGCCGCCACCAGCATTTGGAGGATCTTGAAATCCAAACTTTTCTGCAAGCTTCAATTGTTCCTTCCTTGATCGTCCGCGGATCATTCCAAGGTCTTCTCGTTTTATCAGTCCCCTCTCTTCTGGTTCTGTTTTTGGTAGCAGGGCACCGGAAAGTGGCCTTACAATCTTTCCCTCAAGTCCAGCTTCTTTTTCTATGGTACGAAGTGCAGGTCCATGCTGTGACATTGGTCTTTGGCCAAGCACCTCTCCTGAAATAACAAACTCTGCACCAATGTCTTCCATCACTTTTTTTCCAGCCTTGAACATCATTGCCCGACAATCTATGCATGGATTCATGCCCGAACCAAATCCATGCTTTGGATTTTTGAGCATCTCGATGTACTCGTCTGCAAGATATACTGTCTTTAGATCTACATCTAACATGTCTGCAGTCTCGCGAATCTCAAAACCGCAACCTCTTCCACAATCAAAATCGCAAAACGGTGTCTTGATTGCAACAGCAGTTACATCAAATCCTTGATTTTGCATCATCTTTACCGCTAGTCTGCTGTCGAGCCCTCCTGAAAGTAATGCTACGACTTTCTTTTTTTCTTCCACAGGACAAAAACTTGGCTTCCGTTATCTAAACTTTCCAACAAACATAAATGAAGATGAGGTCAAGTTTGAGATTGATGCAGAACCGAAGAAAAAATCTCTTAAAATTTTGTAATAACTTGGAGTGTGACACACTAGTTGCCTTTGAGCCTGAAAACCTATTTTACATGACTGGATTTTGGGGCGAGGCAATTGGAATACTTGACAGGACTGGCGCAACCATCATAGCGCCGGAGCTTGAGGTAGGGCGCGCCAAGGAAGAATCAATTAACTGCAAGGTAATCAAGTCAGAGCGCGGCAAGGGCTCACTGTCTACTCTAATCCAAGCCGTAAAAAACAGGAAGATCTGCACAGATACGAACAACTATGATATGGTCCAGTCACTCAAAAAGAGCCTTCCACGCGTAAGGTCTACAACTGAGCCTTTCTACCAGGCGCGGCAGGTAAAGGACAGGGACGAGATTGCCATTCTACAAAAGTGCTCCTCTATTCTTGATGAGATGTATGAGCTCTGCGTGGACGAAATCAAGATTGGAATGTCAGAGATGGAACTTCAAACTATTTTAATGTCTTATGCAATGGAAAGGGGCGCCTTTGCCACAGGCTACAAATCCACCCTTCAACCCCTTATCATAGCAGGGGGGCCAAACAGCGCACTTCCGCATGCGCAGGTAACTGAAAGGAGATTTCAAGACGGAGACATGATTGTAGTAGACCTTACACTACGCCACAAGGGGTATGTCTCTGATGCAACAAGGACATTTGGCCTAGGTACAATATCTGCAGAGGCAAGAAAGGTCTACGATATTGTAAAAAGATCACAGGAGGCAGGCCTGCATGCAGTAAAACCCGGAGTCTCTTGCAAATCAGTAGATGATGCATGCCGAAAAATAATTACAAAGAAAGGATATGGAAAATATTTCATCCATTCAACAGGTCACGGAATAGGACTTGAAGTGCACGAGCTTCCAAATCTTGGCCCATCAAGCAAAGCCATATTATCAAAGAACATGGCAGTTACAGTAGAGCCTGGAATCTATCTGCCGAAAAAATTTGGTGTGAGAATTGAGGATTCAGTTATCGTTGGACCAAAAGCAAATGTCATGCACAAGTTCACAAAAGAATTGATTGTTATCTGAGATTAGAGATCAAAATTTTCTGCAAATCGTCGTTTTATCTGGTTGGCAACAAACTTTGCTATCTTTTCCTTGTCTTTCCATCCAGATTCCAACTTACTTTTAGAGTCAACAACGATTACGTTGTTTTGATTTGGATTTTTTTTATACCTTGTACCAATGTCATTTGCAACTATCATGTCGGCACCAGATTCCTCCATCTTTTTGCGCGACAATGCAACTAGTTTTTCTTTTGATACGTTAGTTTCCGCCTTGAACCCTACCAAGAACACGTCTTTTTGAAGCTTCTTTACCTCGTTTATTATCTTTGGAACTTTGTCAAGTTTTACTACAATCCTGTCTGCAGTGCTCTTTATCTTTGTCTTGTTTGGCTTTTCAACAGTATAATCAGATACGGCTGCAGCAAGTATCACCAGATCAAATTTTCTTTGCATCTCACGCCGTACTGCCTCCCGCATTTCCTTGCTTGTCTCTACTCTCACAACTTTGGCCCCCTTGGGAGGCAATTCTGTGCCTGGGCCGTAGATGAGTGTGACCCTTGCGCCATATGAGACAAATTCTTTTGCAAGCAGGACGCCTGTCTTGCCAGAGCTCTGGTTGGTGATTACCCGTATTGGGTCGATGTACTCTACAGTAGGGCCTGCAGTTATGAGCACCTTCCTGCCTTCAAATACAGGAGACGCGCCAAATTTTTTCAACACAAAGTCAAGCACTTCTTCAGGCTCGGCAGCTTTTGCTTTTCCTTCGACAAACTGCGGCACAATAAAACTCACCTTGTTTTTTAAAAATTCAATATTCCTTGTTACAGCAGGATTCTCATACATGGCCCTGTGCATTGCAAGTGAGATTATTATTGGAATCTTGGCTCCAAATCCAACACTTAGAACCGTAGAAATTGGTGTATCGTCTATTCCATGTGCAAGTTTTCCAAGAGTATTTGCAGTACAAGGATACACCACAATCAAGTCAGATTGTTTGTAGTCTGCAACCTTGATGTGTTCAAGGCCTCCTGTTAGCTTTGTTATGACATCGTTTCCCGTTGCCCACTTGAAGTAGCTGGGCTTGATAAGATCGGTTGCTGCCTTGCTTGCAACACAGACTACATCTGCACCATGTCGCATAAAGAGCCTTGCAAGCTCAATTGACTTGTATGCAGCAACACTTCCTGTTATGCATAGTACGATTTTTTTTCCAGCAAGCTCTGTACCATCGGAGCTTACAATATCTAGGGAAGGATGTTCACGCAATTTCTTTTTTCAACCTTTCAAGTTCAGTTTTTTCCATCGAAAAAGAGTGCTCCTGTGACGGAAACTTGCCAGATATCACGTCATTTCTGTATGCCGTAACAGCTTTTACTATATCTGCAGAGAGCTCAAGATAGCGCTTGGCAAACTTGGGCTTGATCTTTTCATATAGTCCCAAAATGTCATGAACAACAAGGACCTGCCCATCGCAGTCAGGACCTGAGCCTATTCCAATTGTTGGAATTGCAACAGATTCCGTTATTATCTTGGATACCTCTCTTGTCACCATTTCTAATACAATGCCAAAGGCACCTGCTTCTTCCAACGCCTTTGCGTTCTGGATTAGGACAAGAGCAGTATCTTTTGTCTTTGCCTGTACCTTGTAGCCTTCCTGAAGCGTAGTCGTTTGAGGTTGAAATCCAATGTGGCCCATGACTGGTATGCCAATTTCTACAATTGACTTGACAGTATCTTTTATCTCAACTCCACCTTCCAGCTTTACTGCGTCGGCTCCTGCCTTGACAAGCCTGCCGGCATTTTCTATTGCCTGCGACTTGGACGCTTGGTATGACATGAAAGGCATGTCTGCAACAACCATGGCATTCTGTCTGCCCCTGCTCACGGCTTGGGTGAAAAAACACATCTGCTCCATTGTAACAGGAATCGTATTTTCATAACCTAGCATCACCATGCCGCCGCTGTCTCCAACCAAAAGTATATCGACACCTCCTTTGTCGCAAAGTTGTGCGGTGGTAAAGTCATATGCAGTGATCACCGAGATCTTTTTTGTTCCTTTCATTGAAAGAATCTCTCTTGCAGATTTAGGCATGCGACAATCTCCCAAGGTTGTTTTTTATTGTAAGGATTGACTGATTCAGGTTTTTTTTGTTGTCAAACTTGAAATTTTTCTCCAGCGAAGACTTTTTCATCTTCTTGCAGGTCTCAACGAGTAACTCCATCCCCCTTGTTACGTTATCCACTATAGTAATGTCAGCAGTCTGTGCGGTGCGTGACATTGGGTTGAGATCAAAGGTAATTACTTTTTTTCCAAATTTTTTTAACGCAATAGTTCTGTCTCCGTCCTCTAGAGGCACCAATACAACATCAGCAATGAACATGCCGCGCTCATCTACAACTCTTCTTGCACTGTCAAGCCTTGGAATCTTCTGAGAAAACTTGGCATCAAATCCAAGCACCTTGCGGGCACCGTTCTTTTTGAGGAAATTAGCTATTGCCTTTTTTCTTTTCTTGCTTGCGTAAAACAAGTTTACCTCAATTTCTGCACCTGTGACTTGGGCAAGACGCACAATTTCTCTTGCACAAAGAGCAGCCATGTTGCCGTTTACCGATATGACAGGATGTTTTGCTGAAAGCAGCATGTGTGCAGCGGCTTTTATTGCAGCATGAGATGTCTTCAAAGTCTTCTCACCTACGAGGTAGTCAAACATCTCGCCTCTCCCGTGAGCCAAAAGGCCTTCTTCTACTACCAGCCCTTTTCTATATCCGCTGACTAGTTTTTCTCTAATGTGCAGGGATGCTGCCCTGGGGTGCGATCTTGGAATTAGCACTAGGATTCTCTGACCCCACTTTTATCAATCTCTGTTTTGATTATAATCCCATCATGATATTTTTCTAAAATCTGTAGAACTTGAGATTCTTTTGTCTTTGGTACCAGCGTGAACACAGTTTCACCAAACATTGCAACACCGCACTTGAATCCATGTTGTTGCAGGTCATCAATTACCTGTTGCATCTTTGGAGTAATAACGCCTACATATCTTGCAAATTCAAGCGACATGTCCAAAAACTCCATGTGGTTTCTTGACCTGAGCAACCTTGTAACCATCTTTGCTCCAAGGCCGTTTATCTTTGAGAGCTCAGTCCTGATGAATTTCTTTGTAGATATTGGAGAAAAACAAATTACAATTGGCACAAAGTCGGTGTGAATTTTTTTCAGGCTGCCTATGCCTGGTGCCCCATGTTTCGTTCTTATTTCAAAACCGCCGTGGTATGAAGACAGTACAGTTCCAAGGCCTGTTTTGCAGTGGATCTCTGCGTTGTGAGCTATCTGCCCTACTTGGGTTCTTGAAAGATTTGTCCCAAGTGCCCTGTTTAGCGCAAATGCCAAGCTTAGTGCAACAGCACCGCTTGAACCAAGACCATATCCTACAGGAATTTCGGCATGGTGCTCTATCTCCAAAAAATGGTTTCCCTTTGCAATCTTGAGGAACTCTTTTGCAACATATTCAGAAACTTGGGTGTTATCAGACCTGTATCCTGTGTTTGTAATCTTAAAGCCTGACTTGCCAGTTGTGACCTTGACCTTGGTTGTAACTCCATTTTTTATGCAAAACCCCGCACCAATAGATCCCTTCAGTTCAGGTCTTGCCGGTTCCACCTGCGCCTTGAAAAAACCAGTTATGTGCCCTGGGGCAAAGGCTTGTGCCTGCATGATGAATTTAAATTTTAGAGAAAATATAAAAATAATGATTATATAATATAGATTGATATAAATTGACTAAATTTATTCGACGCCTGCAAAAGGTTGGCAGCAGCATACTTGTCTCACTTCCAATAGAGTGGGTTGAGGCAAACAAGCTTGAAAAAAGCGATGAGGTTGAACTTGAGACTGGCACTAACAGCATATCGATCACTCCCACAGGAAACAGCAGGCCTCCAAAGGAGGTCATAATAGAATATCCTGTATCAAAACAAGAAAACATCAGCGCCGACGTAACAGGGGCTTACCTTCTTGGATACGACATTATCAAGATAAAGGGCAAGTCTGCAATCTCAGTTGAAGACAGGGAAAAGATTCGAGGCCTCATGCGCCGTCTAGTTGGCATGGAGATTGTCGACGAGGACGCAACAAATGTCAACGTGCAGTTTCTTTTGGATGCCACTACTCTCAGTCCTGACAAGATCCTAAAGAGGATGAGCTCAATAGCGCTCGGATTATTTCGAGATACAATAAACTCGCTTACAGCAGACGATAAAACTGTACTGCAGACAATTCCAAGCAGGGATGACGAGATAGACAGACAGTATTTTTTGCTTGTGCGGTTGATTCGCAGTGCGATGGTAGACAAGAGGCTTGCAACTGCATTCAATTTGGGAAACATTGACATCTTGGATTATAGAATTGCAGCAAACTTGATGGAAACTGCAGGCGATACCATAGTAGAGATTGCAAACTCCATACCAGAGCTTGGCATCTCTAAAGCAGAATTAAAAAAACTGCATGCATTGGCATTAGAAATTGAAGACATCCATGAAAAAGCTATCACTTCATTTATAGAAAATAACCGACTGCTTGCAATTGAAGCAATTACATCATTTAGGAACTATCAAAAGAAAATTTCTGACATCAGGTCTTCGCTTGAACCAAAAAAGCAGGTGTCGATACAGTTGCTGGACTTGGTCTATACACTTGAAAAACTTGCAAGGTGCTGGGCCGACATTGCAGATCTTGTAAAACCAGTTTACACGTAGATCTTATTTTTCATCGAATACGTTAAAACGGCACAGATAGTCTTTGAATCAGTAATCTTGCCTGACAAGACCATCTTTAGCACCTTCTTAAAATCCATCTTTACAACAGAAATTATTTCATCATCATCCAACTCTAGGCCAGATATTTTTTTGATTCCAGATGCCACAAAGCAGTGAATTATCTCTGTGTTGTATCCAATGGAAGGATAGTACTTTACAAGGGGCAACATCTTCTTTGCCTCATAGCCAGTCTCTTCTTTCAGTTCCCTAAACGCGCACTTTTTGGGGCTCTCGCCCTTCTTGAGCGTTCCTGCAGGAATCTCAAGGACAAATCCATGTGGGAACCTGTGCTGCTTTACAAGCAATACCTTACCGTTTTCTATGGCAAGCATTGCAGCAGCTCCTGGATGCTCAATTACCTCTCTTGTTACTTTGCGTCCCCTAATTGATGTCTTGTAGACATTAAGGGAAAGAACTCTGCCCTGAAAAATTTTTTTGCGCATCAAATCAAATGACAAACAAATATGTTATGAATGTATCTGGGATGCAAGATGCAACTTTTTTGATTTCTTTGCATGCTCAATTGTATTTTTCACCCAAATTTGTGGAAAATTGATCTCCTTTGGAATGAAAAGATCTACTGATTGTACCCCATCTACCTCGTGCACCTTTTGGCTCAACTCGTCAATCTTGTATATGTCATTGCCGTAAAAGAAGACAACTATCTTATCCAGGTGCACAAATGGTTTTTGCAAAAACGAGTCTGAAAATTTTTCTTTCAGCTTGGATAACACCTTTTTGACATCGTTCACTGAAACAAGCATTGTAAAGGGAATAAAATCTCCCATGTTTCTTGGATTGTATATCAAGGTAAACTGTATCGCTTCATCATGTTGCAGTTTGTCAAGCGATCTTGCAACTGTCTTTGTAGAGAATCCTGAGATCTTGGCAATCTCTTCTATCTTCAGGCGGGGATCCTTTAACAATATGTCAATTATTGCAATATCGGTCTTTGTAAGATCAGATCTTATCTCCGGATTTTTTGCTTCAAATATGGAAAGTACTCTGGCATCTCTTAGAATATTTTTTGCAATCTCCATAAAGCGTTTAGGATCTCCTTTTACCACAATGCTGCATACAGTAATTCCTCCAACACACGGAACAACAAAGAAAGGCTCTCCCACAAGTCGTATCTTTTCTAAAATATCTTCGACCTCCTTTCCGACTACAACAAAATAGAGAACGCTGTAACCCAAGACGGGCGGCTCAATCTTTAGCGTAAACTCTTCGATTATCTTTTGTTTTAGCATCTTCTGAATCCTTGACTTGACAGCAACGCCTGACACTCCAATCTCCTTGCCCATCTGGCTATCAGGTGTCCTGCAGTTATCAAGCAGGCAAGACAGTATTTTCATGTCTAATTTGTCCATTCTATACATCATTATCCTATTACGATTTGATTTTAGAACATTTACATATATAATTGTCTTGTTATTAAATAAAAATATGACAAAATATTAAATATACGACTATTTCCTGATCACTCGTGGATTATAGGGCACAGATAGGCATTAGGTTCATCACGAGGCGTAGGGGAAGCCTCATAGCTGCCTGCCTTGCAATTGCGATTGCAATCTTGGTAGTGCAGGTAAACTCGGTAATCTTTCAAGGGCTGTACGATGCGATTGTAAGAGACCTTGTAAATTATAGATTCGGACATGTCTTTATCTCAAAACGTGGAGACTTTATTTCAAGATCAGACTTTATGTTGGTAAACTGGCTTGAAAGAATTCCATACGTCCAAGCTGCAGCACCAAGGCTGGAGTATTCTGCCCTATCAATAAACTCTACAGTAAATGGACAGCTGATACAAGATGCCAATGCGCCGGTTCCAGTACTTGGTGTAAAACCAGAATGGGATGTCGCTGCATCTACGCTGCACGAAACCGTAAAGGGACAGTTTGTCTCGTTTCGCGATTCAATAGTTTTGGGCGCACTAGTTGACAGAGATCTTGGCTATCCAAAAATTGGCGACACTGTAAAGTTGAGATTCAAGGATCAGTTCGGTAACGATGTGGTTAAAAGATTTGTAATAGTTGGAATCACCCAAACTGCCGGCAGCCAAGGCAGTGACAATGGAGTAATAGTAAATATCGATACGCTGCGAGAAATAATGGCAAGACCAGGCCAGAGCTCAGAAATTATTGTTAGATTAAATGATCCGTCCAAGGCAGAGTATGTAAAACAGCTCTTTCTTAGCGCATTTCCATCAAGTGCAGACAAATTCAAGGCACAAACAATAGAAGAAGCTGCCGAGGTACAGCTTGCAGGTTTCAGATCAGGAATTGCGCTAATTAATTTGGTTGGGCTCTTTGGAATGATCTCATCAGCATTTGGTGTAGTAACAATCCAGATGATGCAGGTAACAAGCAAGACACGCGACATTGGAGTAATGAGAGCAATTGGCTCAAAGAGAAAAGATATCCTGCTTGTCTTTATTTTTCAGGGAATAGTAATAGGTGCTATAGGGGCAGCCATGGGAACAGGATTGGCCCTTGCTTATACCACCTATGCAAAGGAAACCCACATGACATTTAATGGAAGCTTGGCCTTGGAGGTAAAATACAACTGGACAGGTCTAATCCAGACAGACATTATGGCTTTTGCGCTAGCAATTGTAGCCTCGATATATCCAGCATTCAAGGCCACAAAACTTCAACCAGTGGAGGCGATCAGGACTGCGTGATACTGTACTAGAGGTGCGCAATTTGGAAAAAGTATACGGCGAAGGTGATACTGCAGTTCATGCACTGCAGAACATCAGCTTTTCAGTAAGACGGGGTGAGTTTATGCTAATAGTAGGAAGCTCAGGCTCTGGCAAGTCTACTTTGCTAAACATGATAGGCCTGCTTGACAGGCCTACCAAGGGAAAGGTACTCATTGATGGGGTAGACACCTCAGCCCTTAACGACAACCAACTATCTGCATTTAGGAACTCTAAACTTGGATTCATATTTCAATTCTCAAATCTCCTGCCAGACCTGACTGTTCTTGAAAATGTAATCTTGCCGCGAAAGATTCAGGGTACGGTAGAGGGTGCAGAGGAAGAGGCAAAAGCACTGCTCAAAACTGTAGGACTTGAGTCGCAGTACAACAAATTTGCAAACAAGATCTCAGGTGGTCAAGCTCAGAGGGTTGCTATTACGCGCTCCTTGATAAACAAGCCGTCCATAGTTCTAGCAGACGAACCAACTGGCAGCCTCGACTCGGTATCAGCAGAGACCACGGTTCAGCTACTAAAATCGTTGAACAGAAAGCTAAACCAGACTTTTATCATTGTTACACATGAGAAACCACAGTTTGGTGAAGTTGACAGAATAATAACGGTAAAAGATGGTAGGATTATAGAAGGCGAGATGGAGGCAAGCTTGGCATGATTTACAAATCTATTCTACTGATGACAATATTTCTTGCAGGACAGCTTGTAATACCAAGCTATGCAACCTCCCCAGAACAGCTCCAGCCAGGTGCCTCTCCATTTACACACGGATATACTGATGTCAAGTTTCTTGATGCCTATTTTGGATATCCAAACCAAAAGATAGAGGTACAGCCAGGCGACCAGAATGTTCCACTGACAGTATTGTTTTCAAACGTAGGAACAGAAGACATTGCAGGTATACGGGGATTGCTCAGCCTCCCCATGGGTTTTTCGGCAGCAACTCCTCTAGTTGAGGGCCTAATTGAGGCAGACAACTCACAGACTGCAACGTCTGGCAGCTCATTCACCCTTACATTCTATGTCAACCTTGACAAGTCAATTAACGTACACGACTATGCAGGAACTGTCAAGCTTACCTATAGCAGAGTCAGAGAAAATGGCGTGCGAGAGGCTTACTATGACTTTAACTTTAAGGTGACAGGCAGGAGCGTTCTTAACATGAACGCCGTAAACCCATTCATCCAGCCAGCATCAAACAACCAAGTGACGGTACAGGTGTTTGATAACGGCACTGCGCCACTAAACAATGTAGATATTGTATTCAGCTCTTTGTCGTCTAATTCCAGTCTTGCCAGCATGTCTAACTTACAAAATGTTGTCATAGACCAGCGCCACTGGAATGTGGGAACTGTTACGGCCGGATCAGCAAAGGCATTCTCGTTTAGCGCATTTGTACCGCAAGATGTTGCAGGCCAGAGTTTGCACCTGCCTCTGACTGTAACATACTTTGATGGCCAGGGAAATCAAATAACTACAGAGAGGACAGTAGATCTAATTGTAGGTCCTGCAAACTCTAACTTTAATGTAAAACTCTCAACACCATCTTACATCATGATGGGCGTAATGCAAAATCTTACTCTCGGCTTGGAAAATCTTTCCCCGTCAAAGATATCAAACATTGCAATTACGCTTACACCAAGCTCATCTAATCTGAGAATTCTTGACGATCCAAGGTGGTTTGTAAGTGAGATACAACCGTTGACTGCCACCACCTTAAACATTCCAGTGTTTGCAGATCAGAACATTGCAAACCAAGCAATCAACTTTGATGTTAACATACAGTACACAAAGGATGGCTCTACAGTAATAGAAAAGCAGAGCTTTGCCACATACATCAGACCAGTAATTGATGTATCAGTTTATGGCGTCCAAGTCTCAGAAATTGCAGGACAGCAAATGATAATCGGAAATGTACTCAACCAAGGTAACATCAAGGGACAGTTTGCAATAGTGACAATTGATCCAATGGAAGGCGCTACATTTAAGGAAGCGACACAGTACATTGGTGACATCGATACGGATGCACCAACTCCGTTCAACGTTCCAGTTCAATCAACAACAGGCCAACTCTCAGGTGACCAAAAGGTGCTAGTTACATTGACATACAAAGACACGCTTTTGCAGCCACATACAATAACACAGGTGGATACCGTATCGTTTGGAACACCGACGCCCCAGTCTGGAGAATCTTCCTCACAGTTACAGCTGGTGATTCTCATTGCAATAGCTGCTGGAATTGGGGGAATTGTCTTTAAGATAAAGAAAAAGCCACGGGAAACACTTGAAAAGAAAGTCCAAGAAACAAGCTAAAGTTATTATTTAGACGACGGCCAGTTTTTGGCATGGCTTCGGATGAGATCGAAGTCCCAAAAGATGTTCGACCATTTATGCTAGAGAACGCTGAGGAAACAAACTTGGGACAAAAAAATGGAGCCATAAGACAGTTTCGATATGGCAATCTGCATATTCGTGAATATGAAGACAAGTATCTAGTTCACATGGACAAGGTAGACCCAAGAAATGATCCTTTGGGGCATCTTTTGCACGACGCCCCAGAATTTCTAGTTGGAATAGCAAGCGCATACCTTGGCGGAAAAAAAGTTGCCTCCGAAGTTTACAAGATGCAAAAGAGCATGCCCTTTGCTGCAGTCGGTGCAGGAGTTGCAGGTCTGCTCGCTTCAGTTGTGACAGGATACGTAGGATATTCCTTGGTAAAGAAGATAAAGGAATTCTAGGAGTGGATTGGCATCACACTATCTAGAACGCTTGGAACCTTTCTCAAACTCTTGCCCCTTGTCTTGGCCCTGCGAAAAGACAGGAGGGAGTGGGTAAGAAGAGAGGGCAAGAACGTAAATCTATCAAGATACCAAAAAAATGCCCGTAGAGCACTCAAAACTTTTGTCTCGCTTGGTCCAGTATACATTAAACTTGGCCAGTGGCTCTCGTCAAGGGCAGATATACTTCCGCAGCCATATCTTGAGGAGCTTGCAAAGCTCCAGGATGAGGTGCCTGCAGCGCCATTTGATCAAGTAAAACCAATCATAGAAAATGACCTTGGACCAATTGAAAGAAATTTTGAATACATCGACAAAAACGCAATCTCTGGCGCCTCGCTTGGGCAGGTATACCGCGCAAAAATAAAAGGCCAAGATGTAATTGTTAAAGTAAAGCGCCCAGGAATTGAACAAGTAGTAGAGCAAGACATCAAGGTCTTGAAAAAAATAATTCCTTTTGCGATGAAGTTTGTTGACCCAAACTTGCGGTATTCTGCAGAAGCCATGCTGTCGCAGTTCATAGAGACAATACACGAGGAAATGGACTATAGAATCGAGTCGCAAAACCTAAAGACAATTCGAAGAAACCTTAGGAGCTACCCAAAGGTGATAATTCCTTCAGTACTAGATGACTATTCAAGCAAGAATGTACTTACGATGGAGTACATTCCGGGAATCAAAATTACAAATGTAAAGGAACTTGACGCTGCCGGTGTCAATAGGGAGCAGCTTGTCGTGCGAGCACACAAGGTCTTTTTTACTATGCTTTTGCGCCACGAGATGTTTCATGCAGACCCGCATCCGGGGAACCTTTCCGTTACAAATGACGGCTCGCTGATACTGTATGATTTTGGGATGGTGGGAAAACTTGACCAAAAAACTCGCCTAAAGCTGATACGACTCTATCTTGCACTGGTAGAAAAAGACCCATCAAGGACAGTAAACGCAATGGATGACCTTGGCATGCTGATGCCTGGATACGACAGGGGAATCATAGAGCAGGGAATTGGGATGTCAATTCAGGCAATGTATGGAACCAAGGTAGACAGGATGGAGGTAAGAGCCTTGATGGAGCTTGCAAACAAGACAATGAGCAGATTTCCATTCAAGCTCCCAAAACACTTGGCGCTCTACATGAGGATGGCATCAATCCTTGAAGGAATCTACCTTACACACAAGGTCAACTTCAGATTCATTGGAGTGCTGCAAAACATCTTGGAAGAGGAAGATGTTGTAAAGGACGCCTACATTGAGGAGGTAAAACTTGCATTCAATAGGTTTGTCAAGTCTGTTGATGCAACAATAGCAGTTGTTCCGGAGATAAGAAAATTCCTAGAAGATACAAAAAGGCTGCGCGAGAATCCTCCAAAACAAAAAAACACGCTGCTTGCAGGAAGCATCTTGGCAGCAGCAGTCTTTGTTGGATCTACAATACTTTATGCAACAAACTCGTTGATTGGAGAAGTAGGGATGGCAGGCTCTGCAGTAATTATGGGAGTAACTATTGCAATAAAGGAACGCTAGATACTATTCTATTGTAATGTTTTTTCCTGATTTTATTGGAATTGTTAGCACAAGTACGCCGTCATGATACTTGGCAGATGCGCCGAGGTCTTCTTCGTCTTTTACTCTCATTGGTAACCTTATCTTCTTGTCTATGACATTTGGCCTCTGGCGCCAGATTACTGTACCCTCTTCAACAGTTTCTCTCTTTGCAGCTATAGACAGTATGTGGCCGTGAATTCGAAGCTTGATGTCTTTTTTATCAAATCCCGGCATGTCTATTGATACAATGAGGTTGTCGTTTTGCATAACTATATCCACCGGAGGAAGAATGAACTCGAAGAACTCTCTTGACTTGTTTCCTATTTCTTTCATGACTTCTTTTACCATGTAATAGCCCAAGCCCATTTGCTATTTTAGTACTTTTTTGATTATTAAACCTTAGTCAAATCAACACGTCTCAAATTTACAATTTTTATCTACTGCCCCATTCAATAGGATTTGATGATTATAGTTGTAGAGGGCTTTGACCAGGCAGGAAAGATGACGCAATCAAAACTCTTGGCCAAATTTCTCAAGACAAAAAACATGAAATCAAAAATATTTAGTTTTCCAGATTACCGCACACCGATAGGCAAAGAAATCAAGCGCTATCTTGGCGGAAAGAGGAAATTTTCCCCACAGGTGATTCACTGCCTCCTTGCTGCAAACAGGTGGGAAAAGGCAGAGGAGATACGCAATGCCCTGCAAGAAAACAACATTGTAATCATGAACCGATACTATCAATCAAATCTAGTTTACGGAACAGTAAATGGACTTGACATGCAATGGCTTCAAAATCTCGATAAAGGACTCCCAAAAGAAGATCTTGTAATTCTTCTTGATGTAAACCCGACTGATTCTTTTTCTCGCAAAAGAGAACGACGCGACAAGTTTGAAGAAGATATCGAGTTTGCTAAAAAGATTACACAAACATATCGAAATCTTGCGGACAAATTTGGATGGAATGTTGTAAACGCATCTAGCCACAAGCAGCAAGTTCATCAAGACATCAAACAGATTGTTCTAAAACATATAACAAAATAACATGGCAAAAAAATATCTCCAAATAGTTGACCCGATACATGGATTTATCAACGTATACGGACACGAAGCTGCAGTCATTGACAGTCCAATATTTCAAAGGCTCCGCAGGATAAGGCAGTTGGCAGGTGCACACCTAGTTTATCCAGGTGCACAGCACTCTAGATTTGAGCACTCGCTTGGAACAATGCATGTGGCAGGAGAGGCGTCTGTAATACTTGAAGAAAAGGGATACCTTGATTCTGACCGCGTAGAAAATCTCAGGCTTGCGGCTCTACTGCATGACATAGGGCACGGCCCCTTTTCACATTTGTTCGAAGAGGTACTGCAAAAAAAGAAAAAAATTTCTCATGAAAAAATTGGCGAAAACATCATCTCAAAAACCGAAATTGGAGACCTTGTCTCAAGAGGAGGCTTTGACAAGAACTTTATCAGTAAACTTGCTTTTGGAAACTCGAGATTTCAATTCATGAACGAGATAATCTCAGGCGGCCTGAGCTCTGACATGATGGACTATTTGCTTCGCGACGGCTACTTTACTGGGGCAGAGCATGCAAAAATAGACTTTAAGAGAATCATAAACTCGCTTGACGTGCATCAAAGAAAACTCTCCCTTGACAAATCTGCACTGCGTTCGTTTGAATCAATGATGATCTCAAGATACCAGATGTTCAGGGCCGTCTACTTTCACAAGACTGTGAGGGCAGCAGAGGTGATGCTTCTAGAAGCAATGCTTCTTGCAGACTCGGAGCTTGGGCTTGCAACAGACAACCTGAAAAAATATGTAAATCTAACAGACGAGCTTGTCATATCAAAACTTGTCTCCCTCCCAAGGACAAGCTCTGACCTTAGAAGGTCAGGCCAACTTGCGCTTGACTATCAAGAACGCAGGCTCCTCAAGTGCGTCTATGAAAAAATTTTCATGAAGCCAAGGATGGGAAAGGTAAACGCAGAAGAGCTGCAGCGCGATATTGCAAGAAAAGCCAAGGTAGACGAAGCTGAGGTGTTTGTTGACATATCAAAGACCCCCTCCATACCGCTTGCGCCGTCCAAAAAAGAATCCAAGTCTATCATTCTTACCTCAACTGGAAAAGATGGCCCAAAGGAGGCCTATGAGCTTCCAATCTCTGAGATTCCGTTGGTGTCTGCAATCTCGGGATTCATGGACATACTTCGAATCTATGCAAGACAGCAGTTTAGAAAAAAGGTTGAAATGGCAGCACAAGTCATCCTTGGTGAAAACAGAAAATGAGAAAAAGAATAGTCATAAAACTGTCGGGCAGTCTTTTTGGCCTTGAAGATACAAAAACGCTAAAGCAGTTTGCAGAATTTTTTGTAAGATCAAGTAAGATTTGTCAGCCGATAATAATTGCAGGGGGAGGCAAGATTGCCAGGCACTATATCTCGCATGCAAGGTCGTCTGGTGCAGACGAGTCAACACTTGATGAGATTGGAATCGAGGTGTCAAGGCTGAACGCAAAATTATTGATCTTTGCACTTCAAGACAAGGCCTATCCGCATCCGCCGACTAATCTAAAGGAGGTGGCAAACGCTGCAGACAGCGGACAGATAGTGGTTACAGGGGGCCTCCATCCTGGTCAGAGCACAAACGCCACTGCTGCATTGATTGCAGAAAAAGTGAGGGCAAGTGCATTCCTTAATGCAACCGATGTGGACGGTGTGTACGACTCTGATCCAAGAAAGAGCAAGCATGCAAAAAAATTCAAAAAAATTCCACTCAAAAAACTCCGCGGGATGCTTGTGCACCAAGATTCCGTTGCAGGTGGCTATGACCTGATGGATATCGTAGCCCTCAAGGTAATAGAGCGCTCAAAGATAAAGACAAGGATTCTCAAAGCAGACATCAAAACGCTTGAAAAAGCAATCAGGGGAAGCCCCGAGGGCACAGAGATTACACTAGTTTGACAGTTCCGGTAAATTCTGGGATTCCGGCAGCAACTGCTTTTTGCAAAATTTCTCTAGCTTCTTTTTCTAACAAGACCTTTGACTGGGCTTTGGCGTATCCTTCTTCGTCCACTATTACAGCAACCCACCCTTCTGGTTTTTGAGCCACAGAGACAAGCTCTTTTTCCCCTACAGGGACAAAGGAGCCTTGGGATTTCTTTACTGTAAGTGTAAGCATGGCAAAGCCTGCATGCTCAAACAGAGTCATTTGCGACTTTCTTGCTCTGTCCTGACCAATTCTTATTGCCTGGTGGTACTGCACAAATCTAATTCCTAGAACTTTTACTATAAGGGTTTTTCAGCTGAAGGTTTAATTGAAGATCAAATTCATTGGCTGATGTATTTGGATACTAGAATCTTGCTTGGAGGAGTTGCTGCTGTAATTGTTGCAGCAATTGCTGTGTTTGCACTATTGCCAGGCTCTGGCATGCTAAAAAATTTTGTCCCTCAAAGTCCAAACACTCCTACCTCACTTACATCAATCTCGGCCCAGATAAAGCCGCTTTCCATATCGTACAATGGAACATCGGTTGTATCGTCTACTGAAAAAGATGCGACACTGGCGACCAACTTTTACATCACAAACCCCAACACCACCACCGTAATTCTTGAATCTATAACCTATGACATCTACGCCAATGGAATAGTGGTTGGCCACGGACAGATAGGACAGAGATATGAAGGAAGTTGGGAGAGCTCCTACTACTATCCGCTTGTGGCAGGAACCTCAGATAACATAAGCAACAATGTCGACATAAAAAACACTGGAAACTATCCTGACGTTTGGACTGCACTGCAAAAGGGAACTGCAAAGATTATGATTTCTGGAACTGCCTACTATGCAACAAAGACTGCATTTAGCGGCAGCGACTTTACACAAGACTTTAACTTTACAAATTCCTAAAGCCTAGTGCAGGGCTGGGTTGTATCTAGATCGCATGAACTTTACTAGATACACAAAACCAAGAATTATCCAAGTAAGTATCATCATTGCCCAAACAAAGACGATTATCTGTTCCAAGTTTATGTTATACTGCGACATGATTGCAGTCACTTGAGGCGGCAGTATTGTATTTAGTTGGTACAGTGGGAAAAGATACGGGTTTAGGTTTTGATTAAACGACAATGTATCCCCAAGCAGCCTTACTACTGCATGCCAGCCAAAGAAAAATGTCACAAAAAAGAATACGGCCTTTCTGCCCACTGCCTTTTTGTATCCGCGTTTTTCATATCTCTCAAGTTTTTGTTTTACGCGGCTAAGCTCTGATTTTAATTCCTCAACAGATTGCTGCTGTCCGGTTTTTCTTTTAGACGGCTCTATGTATGTATCTATCAATGACTCGAGATATTTTTTGTCGGAGATGTACAACGGCCTGTTGTCTTGGAGCATGCTTAGAATGTAGTTTAACCTACCGCCGTCTCCCTTTTTTGCATCAATCAAGTATAATACGTGTTCGATTAGTTCTTCGTTTATTGCAAATCACCTATGCCTCAATATGTGTCAGATTGTCAGATCCGCCTTTAGATAACTTTATCAACATTATCAAGCTCCTTTGGAAAAGGAATTTGATTATTTGTTATACTAGCTCACTTTTTTGAGGAAATTTAGAATGGGCTCCTTTTCTGTACTTGACAGAGATGAGAATCCCTCCAACAGCTCACGCTGAATTGTAAGGGATTCGTCAAGTGCCTTCTTTACGCCCTCGCTGTCAAACGGTACAAGCTTGTCAATCTTTCCCTCGCTGTACGATTCTACGTATCTACGCAAGAGGGACGAAACAAAATTTGGGGCAACTTTAAGCAATGTTAGAATTGAGTTTTTTAGATCCTTGTCTTTTGAATTGGAGTTTTTCTCAAAGAACTCGCTCATGATCCGTATTCTCTCTTTTCCCATTTCTGAAAGTGAAGCAGCAACAAGCAAACCTCCCTCAGTAAGCTGGTAGTATGGAACTCCTTGCTCCTGGAGTGCCTTGGGGCCCCGCTTTATTGGAAGCCTGCCTGATTCTTCAACTATTTCAAGCGGCAAAAGAATTTCATCAAGATCCCTGAAAATTCCGGAATAGATGTTTTGCCAAGTGGTCCCATTTTTTTCTGCAAGCCTATGCGCAATTGCAGTCCTTGTCTTTTTTGTTGGAAGAGTTTCTATGGCAAGATGCATAATTATTCCGCGCTGGCGCATGGCCTCGCCTGTAAACTCCTTGTTCTTTGTCTTGAACGTTTGAAATACAGATAACTTTGGGGCAGTCTTCTTTGGCTTGGTCATATTTCTACTCACTTGACAATTTTAGTACTGATAGATGGTATAGATTAATACTATTATAATTTGAGATTTTCATTTTGTGATAGTATCATACTTTACATAGATATAAGAATTTACGATTTCAGATAAAACAAGCAAAATACATCCTTTCCAGAGATGGTAGCATAGTTTGGCAGCAGCAAAATTTAGAGATTTTCTAAAGAATTTCATCCCTTGTATGTGTTATACAACTGCAAAAATATGAAATGAATTTACATTGGGTGGTATAGTAAACCTTCATGCTAAAATCACCAGAGGAACTTGTAAAAATTCTTGAGATGCCAAACTTGGTTCTAGTTGACTGCAGGTCGTATAAGGAATATGCAGAAGGACATGTACCAGGTGCTGTCAACGTTGACCTCTTCTATTATCATTGGCTTGACACAACAAAGGATGGAATAAAGTCATTTGAGAGACAGATGGAGACGCTCTTCTCATTTATGGGCATTACAAAAGACGCAACTGTGATATTTTACGACGATGTTGCAGGCATGAGCGCTGCAAGAGGAGTCTGGCTCTTGAAATACTTCTCGCATCAAGACGCGTTCATGCTAGATGGTGGATTTCGAAAGTGGAAAATCTTAGGACTGCCGGTAGAGACCAAGACAAATGGATTTAGGCCTGCCAAGTTTTCCGGCAAAATTAACAAGGAGGTGCTGGTTGGCTTTGAGTATATCAAGAAGAAACTTGGCAAGGCAAAGATAATCGATGCGCGTACAAGAGAAGAATATGAAGGAAAAGTAATTCGTGCGGCAAGAAAGGGACGCATACCAAACGCTGTCAACATAGACTGGATGAGCAACATCAATGAAGATGGAACGATGAAGTCACTTGACGAACTTGGAAAATTATACCAATTTTCAAAAGGCGATGAAATTATAACATACTGCCAGGGTGGATATCGAGCCGCAAACTCGTTTGTGGCGCTAAAGATGCTTGGGTTTGAAAATGTAAAGGTCTATCTTGGTTCTTGGGGCGAGTGGGGAAACAGACTTGATCTGCCAATTGAAGAGTAGACATGTTCCAGATATTGCAACATGCCAGATGCAATGTACGATGATCGCACCATGAAATTTCTTAATTTTTTGAAAAAATGAAGTGATGCTTTGCAGGAATTAGATTAATATACCGTCGACAAATGAGCCATACCTGATGGTGCTGAACAAGCGTTCTAAATTATCGCTTATCATCATAATGGCGGGGTTGACAATTGGGGTATCAACCTTCTTTACAACTCATTCTGCATTTGCTGCAGAAACCGGCGCTGCAAACAGCAGTCTGACAAAACCATTACTTGCTATCGCTGCAGCAATTGCAATTGCTGGAGGTTTGATAGGTACCGGTAATGCACAACAAGGTATCGGTGCTGCCGGTATGGGTATCATTGCAGAAAAGCCGGAGAAGTTTGGCCAGGTGCTATTCTTCTTCGTCATTCCCGAAACATTATGGATCATCGGATTCGTATTGGGAATAATCTTACTGCTAGGTATCCTGTAGTGGTTTAAGTAATGAGCATCGAGACTTTCCTCCTTGAGATAGAGAATAGAAAGAAGAAGGAAATTGATAGTCTCGACAAGGACCTAGCAGAAAAGAAATCCAAACTTCAAAGGGAACTTGACATCACCGTAAAAGAGATCCAAGAAAAGTTTGCAAACGAGGCCAAGATCAAGTCAGAAAGGGAGCATGCAAGAATAATTGAAGCTGCAAAACTTCAAGCAAAAAAAATAATGTTTGACGCAATCAACGAAAACATGCAGTCTGCATTTGATGTTATCAAAAAAGAAATTGAAAGTTATGCCAAGGGCCCGCAATACAAAAAAGCCCTTGAAACGATGGTGAACAGCTCCAAGAAAAAACTTGGGCAAAACATTGTTGTTCACTGCAGAGACGAGGACAAGTCTCTGCTCAAAGACATGGGAGTGGCAGTTGGCAAGTCAATCAAGACTCTTGGAGGTATAGTTGCAGAAAACAAGGAAGGAACAAAAGAACTCGATCTTACTTTTGAAGAACTACTGCGAACTCACGAGGACCAAATCAAAAGTTTCCTTTCGGAGAGAATGTAATTGCCGACATCGCAGTATGCATCATCCTTTGGACGTTTACAAGCAATCTCGTTAAATCTTCTATCAAAAGAATCTGTGCAAAATCTGATAAAGGCAAAAGACGAGGGTGAGATGGTAAAAATTCTCGAACCAACTTGGTATGGCCCTGAAATTGAAAAGGCAGCTACTCTATTCAAGGACGCAAACTTGCTAGAGGTTGCACTGAACCGACACTTGGTGCAGGTAAACAAGATTGCACTTGAGGCAACTCCGTTCAACGGCAAGTCTGCAGTGCGTGCATATCTTTCCAAGTGGGACATTTACAACATCGAGCTCATACTTTCCTCAAAAAGCATGAACAGGCCAATTACTGAAGTAGAGTCATTTCTTGTGTCTAGCAGAAACGTTCCGGCCGGAATCTCGGCAGGAAACATCCCTCACGATGAGATGAAAGTAATACTATCGCAGAACAGCGTGGATGGAGTTGTAAACCAGCTGGTCAAGTACAACTATGGTACCACACTCATGCAAAATCTTGAGATTTATCAAAAGACAGGAGATCTAGGTCCAATGATGTCAGCACTTCAGGCCCACTACTACCAAAATCTATTGGAGTCGCTCAAGTTTTTTCAGGGAGATGAGGGCGTGATTCGAGGACTGTTTAGGGCAGAGATTGACAAGAAAAATGTCCTAAACCTGCTCAAGGCAAAAGAATCAAACCTTGACAGGGAACTGCTAGGCAAGCACCTAATCGACGGTGGAATGGTTACAAAAAATGAACTGATGGATATCTACGGAGCAAAGGACGTTCCAGAAATTGTGGGAAGAGTAGAGAACCGCTTTATGCTAGTCAACGCACTTGCGCAGTACAAAAAATCAAAAAGCCTCATTGATTTCGAGGTCGCGTTGGATAAATTCATAAATTCCGAATATGTGAGCAAATTGAAAAATATTGCATTGTCAATTGGAACAATATTCTACTTTATCATCAAGATGGAACAGGAGCGTGAAAACATAAAGAGGATAGCATATGGTAAACGCTACAACCTTTCAACAGAACACATTACATCGTTATTGCTAGAGTGATAATATAATGTCGACTCAAAAAACACAATCAAGTGGAAGGATCGCTGTAGTAGGAGAGCGAGAACTTGTGATAGGGTACAGCCTTCTTGGAATCGAGGACACCTTTGTCGTAAGCGGTGAAGATGCCAGCAAGACAGTACAAGAATTGTATTCGTCAGGAAAGTTTAGTCTCATTATTGCAAGCGATGCTGTAAGAAATGTGCTTCCTGCTGTGTTTAGAAAAAAGATCGAGGCATCAATAGAACCTCTGGTTCTTTTTATGCCGGCCATGGAAGGAAACATTCAAGAGGAGTCAATAGCGGCACTGGCAAAGAGAGTGTTAGGAATAAGTATCCCTACAAGTTGATGATAGTAAATGACTGATGGAATAATCTCAAGAATATCAGGTCCGGTAGTTATCGCTAGTGGACTTGAGGGGGCCCAAATGTTTGATGTCGTTCGTATAGGTGAGATGGGGCTGGTAGGAGAGATAATCAGGCTGGAAGGAAACAAGGCAACTGTACAAGTTTATGAAGATACCACAGGTCTGCGCCCAGGAGAGAAGGTAATCAATACAAAAAGGCCTCTCTCAATGCAGCTAGGCCCAGGACTTTTAACTTCGATTTATGATGGAATTCAAAGGCCGCTTGATGTCCTAAGAGAGCAAAGTGGTGACTTTATCAGCAGAGGTAAAGTAATCCCTGCACTTGATCAAACAAAGAAATGGGACTTTGTTCCGTTAAAGAAAAAGGGAGACCATGTATCCCCAGGTGAGATAATTGGTGAGGTACAAGAGACTCCGCTTATCATGCACAAGATAATGATACCCCACAACGTAGAGGGAACGCTATCAGAAATTTCTGAAGGCAAGTTTACAGTTAACGATATTGTTGCAACGGTGCAAAACAGTGTCAAGACAGACATTGGCCTTTCAAGCTGGTGGACTGTTAGAACTCCAAGACCAGTTCTTCGAAAACTTCCACCAGAGGAGCCGCTTCTTACTGGACAGAGAGTGCTTGATACATTCTTCCCGGTTGCAAAGGGCGGAACCGCTGCAATCCCAGGTCCATTTGGAAGCGGAAAGACAGTAACGCAGCAGCAGCTTGCCAAGTGGGCAGACAGCAATGTAATTGTCTATGTAGGATGCGGCGAGAGAGGAAACGAGATGACCGAGGTCCTTTCGACATTTCCAAAACTTGAGGATCCAAAATCTAAACGACCTCTGATGGAGCGTACAATTCTTGTAGCTAACACTTCGAACATGCCTGTCGCAGCAAGAGAGGCAAGCATCTACACCGGCATTACGATGGGTGAATACTATCGTGACATGGGTTATGGTGTTGCACTGATGGCAGACAGTACATCAAGATGGGCAGAAGCACTACGAGAGATTTCCGGCAGACTTGAAGAGATGCCGGGTGAAGAAGGATATCCAGCTTATCTTGGAAGAAGACTGGCAGAATTTTACGAGAGGGGAGGAAAAGCAATTGTCATATCTCCTGAGGAACGTGTAGGCTCACTTACCCTTGTAGGCGCAGTATCTCCACCGGGCGGAGACTTTTCAGAACCCGTATCACAAAACACACTTAGAGTAACCCGAGTCTTCTGGGCACTTGACGCAAGCCTTGCATCAAGGAGACACTTTCCATCAATCAACTGGCTTACCAGCTATTCGCTGTATGCAGACGGCATGGGCGACTGGTACAAGCAACACGTTGCGGCAGAATGGATAGCGCTGCGAAAAGAAGCCCTTGAGATCCTGCAGAAAGAATCTGAACTGCAAGAAATTGTTCAGCTTGTTGGATACGATGCACTGCCAGAACCAGAAAAGGGAGTTCTGGATACGGCACGCTCAATCAGAGAAGACTATCTGCAGCAGAGTGCATATGATGATGTAGATACATACACATCAATTAGAAAACAGTTCCTAATGCTTGCTGCAATCATCGAATTTGGAAAGATGGAAGCAGAGGCAATCAAAAAGGGAGTACCGTCATCAAAGATAGGTGCATTAGAATCAAGAAAGATGATATCCAAGATCAAATGGACAAAAGAGGACCAAGTAGAACAACTCGTCAAAGACTTTCAGGGCCAGATGCAGCAAGATTTCAAGAACTTGTTAGTGGAGGTAACGCACTAGAGATGTCTACCATATCGTACAAGACAATTGACAAGATTGCAGGTCCATTGATGTTTGTAGAAGGAGTGGACAATGCTGCCTATGGTGAAATTGTAGAGATTAAACTTGTAAACGGAGAGAGGAGGCAGGGTCAGGTACTTGATACAAGACAGGGCCTTGCAGTAGTGCAGGTGTTCGGCCCGACACTGGGACTGAACACAAGCGGTACCTCAGTCAAGTTCCTTGGCGAGACTGCACAACTTGCAGTATCTGACGAAATGCTTGGAAGAGTCTTTGACGGACTTGGAAATCCAAGAGACAACGGACCAAAGATAGTCTCAAAGCACAAGGTAGACTTGGTAGGTTCCGGCATCAATCCGTATTCTAGAGAGGAGCCGTCTGAATTCATCCAGACAGGTATGTCAAACATAGACGCAATGAACACACTTGTAAGAGGACAAAAACTTCCTGTCTTTTCAGGCGCAGGCCTTCCGCACAACTTGCTTGCAGCACAAATTGCAAGACAGGCAAAAGTGCTCAGCGCATCTGAAAGCTTTTCAGTAGTATTTGCAGCAATGGGAATTACAAGCGAGGAGGCAAACTTTTTCGTAAAACAATTTGAGGAAAGCGGTGCACTTGGAAGAACCTCACTTTTCCTAAACTTGTCATCTGACCCATCAATGGAGCGTTTGCTTACTCCAAGACTTGCACTGACCACTGCAGAATATCTTGCATATGAAAGAGACATGCACGTACTTGTAATCATGACTGATATGACAAACTATTGTGAGGCATTAAGAGAAATTTCTGCCGCAAGAGAAGAGGTGCCTGGAAGAAGGGGATACCCAGGTTACATGTATACTGACTTGGCCTCTCTCTATGAAAGAGCAGGAAAGATAAAGGGAAGACACGGCTCGGTAACACAGATTCCAATTCTTACCATGCCTGCAGACGATATCACCCACCCAATTCCTGACCTTACAGGATACATCACTGAAGGACAGATTGTCATGAGCAGAGATCTCCACAGGGCAGACGTACACCCTCCGGTAGATGTGCTGACAAGCCTCTCACGTCTTATGAACCAGGGAATTGGAAAGGGAAGAACAAGGGAAGACCACCGAAACCTTGCAGACCAACTCTATTCTACTTATGCGCAGGGAAAAGATGCAAGGGCACTTGCAGCCATTGTGGGTGAAGAGGCCCTAAGCGACCTTGACAGAAAGTTCCTAAAGGTTGCCAACAACTTTGAAAGAAAGTTTGTCAATCAAGGAATGGACGAGAACCGCTCAATCGAACAGACACTAGATATCGGATGGGAATTGCTAAGCGAATTATCAGACTCTGAGCTAAACCGCATCAAGCCCGAATTCATCGAGAAATACAGAAAGAGGACCACCACAGGTGAAAAGTAGAGTTGCCGTCAGCCCTTAACATCAGACCGACCCGACTCGAATACATCCGCACAAAAAGAAGAATAAAGATTGCACAAAAGGGCCTCAAGCTGCTCAAGCTGAAAAGGCAGGCCCTGATCTTAGAATTTTTCAATACAAGCAAGACTGCTGCATCACTCAGAGGGGCACTGCAAGCCGAGCTCATAAAGGGATACCAAAGTATCAAGATGGCAGAAATGCTGGCAGGCTCGATGAGACTAGAAAACGAGGCAATGAAGATTCCACAACTAAACAAACTGCAGATTGCATCAAAAAACGTCATGGGTGTACGAATTCCAAAGATAGGGGGCGGACAGAGCGACCGCGTACTGGTAGAGCACCTGCTTGAGCTTCCACCATCAATCAACGAGGCAATCAAGGCATACCAGAACGTGCACAAAATGGTGCTTGAAGTTGCAGAAAAGGAGACTGCACTGCGCAAACTCTTGCTTGAAATAGAAAAGACAAAGCGCAAGTCAAACGCAATAGAAAACGTATTCATACCAAGACTGCAGGCCGCAGTAAAATTCATTACCTTCAGGCTGGACGAGATGGAGCGAGACACCTTCATTATGCTAAAGACAGTCAAGAGAAAGATGGGCGAAAGAGAACAGCAAGCTCAGCTAAAAAAGGAGAAGGAGATAGTTGCCTAGCTTTAAGAACGAACAGCAGAAAAAGTTCTACATGATAATGAGAGCCTTCAAGTTTGGAAACATCTTTGGCACTGTTGCGCTTGTGCTGTATGCTGGGAGGCACTTTCTAGGAGTTTAAAATGTCAACTGCAGAAAAATACGTGCATTCCCTCAAGCAGATAAAAGAGGCCGAGGAGAAGATTCAAACACAGATAGAGGAACACAAGAAAAAAGTTTCAGAGGAATTTAGAAATTTTGAGATCTATGTATCTAAGACAATCAACACTGCAAAAAGCGACGGCGAAAAACTGGTAGAGTCCAGCATGGAGCAATCTAAGAAAAAGGCCTCGACAGAAACAGAAAACATAATTGGCGAAGCTACATCCAAGTCAAAGACAGTCTCTGCAAGAATTGACGCGCAGACTGTACGAGAAATAATTGATAACTTGTTAAAAGAGGTATAGACTTTGGTTCTAAAACCTGTACCAATGGCACGCATTGCCGTGCTGGGACTGCGAAAAGAAAGACAGACCGCAGTCTCAATTCTTCATGACCTAAACGCAGTTCAGCTCGAGTCCCTCTCAAAAGACGTTGCCGCCATGATGAGAAACGAGCATGAGGACGGCGAGTACAGACAAGTTTCCGACCAGCTCCTAAGGATGAGAGCCCTAAGAACAGTCCTGCCCCCAGTTGAGATTACGCAGTGCCAGAGGTTTGGCTCTGTGGTGCAACTCCTGGAAAAGGCCAAGTCCATTGATATCGACGACAAAGTAGCATCACTTGAGAGAGAAAAAGAAAACCTTCTCACACAGATGAGGGAGGTTGAGAACAACTCAAAACTAGTTGAAGAATTTTCGTTCTTTCCTGAAGATTTTAATGTATTGCAGCTATCATCTGCACACTCGTACTTTGGCAGGATGGACCAAAAGAACTTTGCTGGATTCAAACAGGCGCTAGATGTAAACAGCCAAGACGTATTTTTGTATTCAAAAGAAGGCAAGGACGCAACGCACATCATACTTGTTACTTTTCCAAACTTTCCGCCGCATGCGCTAGCTACGGTAGTTCAGGAATACAACGTAAAACTCGAAGCTGTTCCAAAACTAAAGGGAAAAGCGGCTGAGCTTACGCAGAGCTTGAAGAGCAGACAAAACGAAATAAATCAAAAAATAAATGATGTTGACAGGCAGCTTGCCGAGATCTCAAAGAACCACTATGTAGATATCACATGCGTTGAAGAACAGCTGGAAATTGAGAACAAAAAACTCGAAGTTGTAGACAACCTAGGTGTTACTTCCGACTCTTTTGCGTTAGAGGGGTGGATCCCCAAGTCAAAGGTAGACCAGCTGAAGGGTGCTTTTGACAGCCATGCCAAAGGGACAATGCTTTTTGTGCTAGAGACTGACGAAAACCCGCCAACCATGTTTGATAATCCAAAGAGATTCAAACTCTTTGAGGCCTTTATCCGATTCTACTCGTTGCCTTCAGGAAAAGAATTTGATCCAACTATAATCTTTGGAACTTTCTTTCCAATATTTTACGGACTTATGATAGGTGACTTTGGTTACGGTCTTGTCATATTACTAGTATCAAGATGGGTTATTCGAAGAGTAGAGGGAGGAAAGAAGAACTTTAACATCATGCCCACTCCGCTGCGCAAGTTTGCTCTGACCATACTCAAGCCGCGGCAGATGGTAAAACTTGCCAAGGCCATGACGCCTGGCGCAATCATTGCAATGGGGTTAGGATTTGTGTTCAACCTGTACTTTGGGTTCCATCTCAATGGATACCTCTTCAACTATCTCAGTACAACATTTGGACTGCACTTGCCTGCAAGCGGCGCGTTCTTTGAACCTATCACTGGACTGAGAAAACTGCTGCTCATAGCTGGATACATAGGCCTTGGCATGGTAACATTTGGCTTGGTCCTTGGCATACTAAATACCATAAGGGAAGGGCACAAGAAACATGCGATAAGCAAGATAGGGTGGCTGCTCTTTGGATGGGGCGTTGTCTTTACAGGACTTGCGCTGATGCACCACCAACACGTCAATCCGATTCACCACGTAGAAGGAATTGGGTATGTTGGAGTGATGGTTGCTGGAATAGGTCTGATGGTATATGGCGAGGGAATGAACGCAATCATGGAGCTTCCATCGATAGTATCCCACATTTTGTCGTATACAAGACTTGTTGGAATCTTGCTTGCATCTGTGATTTTAGCTGATGTCATTGACTTTATCTTCATCAAGACGCTGCACCACTCGATACCCTTCATAGTGCTTGGCGTGGTCATAGTTTTCATAGGGCACATATTCAATATCATAATTGGAGTGTTTGAGCCTGGAATCCAGGGAGCTAGGTTGATTTATGTGGAATTTTTCTCCAAGTTTTACCACGGCAACGGAAGACCGTTCAGGCCATTTGGTACTACAAGAAGGTACACGTACGACCAGTACGAGATGAAGGCCAAGGAAAAATAATTCTAGGAATTAATAGTACTTTAGTTCGTTAACATCCAATATTCTTGTGCAGAACCTGCAACGCAGCACAAGTCCTGTCTTGTCTACTACATCCATCATCGGGTCTATGTCTTCGTCGCTGTTTGAGATGCAGTCGGGGTTTGAGCATCGAAATATTCTCTCAATCTCGTTTGGCAGTGTAACGCGCCTTTTTTCCACAAGCTTGTACTCCTTGATGATGTTTACAGTTGCTTTTGGAGCAATCAGTGCAAGCTTGTTTGTATCAGAATCCTGTAGAAACCTGTTTTCTACCTTTATGATATCTTTTTTTGCAACCTTTGAGCTTGGAACGTTTAGTGCTATTGTAATTACGTTACCGTCCTTTCCATCTATGCCAAGTGCATTGAGAACCTTGAGGCCCTTTCCTGCCTCGATGTGATCAATGACAGTACCATTTTTTATCTTTCGAACGATTAGGTCGGACTCTGACATTGGAATAGTTTTTGTAGTACCACTATATAACAGTGAACTGCAATGAGCAATACTTTTTTCCAAAAAGATATTGTCTCGGTACGCGATTTTGATAAACAAAAGTTTGAGCAGGTATTTCAGGCAACCGACAAAATAATTGAGATGAATCCAAACGAGCGCAGGGAACTTGCACGGGGAAAAACTCTTGGATATCTTTTCTTTGAGCCAAGCACCAGAACTAGACTGAGCTTTGAAGCCGCGATGGCCTCGCTTGGGGGCACATCAATTGGCATAGCAGATGCGTCGTCATCTTCTGCAAAAAAGGGCGAAAGCTTAGCCGACACGGTGCGAATAATGTCACTTTATTCTGATGTCGTTGTGCTGCGCCACCAGCTTGATGGCTCAAGCAGGTTTGCAGCAGAGGTCTCAGAAAAGCCTCTCATCAATGCCGGCAGCGGAACAGAGGAGCACCCCACACAGGCCATACTTGACTTGTATACGATCAGAAAAGAAAAGAAGAAGATTGACGGCCTCAAGATTGGCATAGTAGGGGACCTAAAGTACGGCAGGACAGTCTACTCTTTGCTGTATGCGCTAAGCAACTACAAGGTAGATGTCCACTTGATATCTCCGCCATCGCTTAAGGTTCGTTCTGACTCGACATATGAGATAAGAAAAAAACTAACGTACACGGAATCTACAGACCTTGAAGAAAACATAGACGACCTTGATGTCATCTATGTAACCAGAATACAAAAGGAGAGGTTTGCAGACATGGAAGAATATGTGAAGGTAAAGGGCAGCTACAAGATAGGCCCTGATCTTTTGAAAAAGATGAAAGAAGATGCCATAATCATGCATCCGCTACCGCGTCTTGATGAAATATCCCACAAAATTGATTCTTCGCCCCATGCAAAATACTTCAAGCAGGCCCAGTACGGCAAGGACGCCCGAGCCGCACTGCTTGCGCTGGTTCTAAACGAAAAAGGAATCTAGCTATTTTACTACGCCGACACTCTTTAGGTACTTTATCTCATCAACAACCATGTCTGCAGGCATGTTGCCGTATATCATGTACCCTACAGTTTTCTTCACCCACTGGGGGATGTAACTGCCGTGAATTCCAAGCACCTCTAACAGCTTGGCATCTGAAATGGTAAACGTTGAAAAGCCAGCCCATGCGGTGAGTGCACCCCTTGCGTCAAGGTAAAAGTACTCGTCATTGTTTGGAATGTAATCTGGATCAAACCCTGAGATTGTCACCTTGTGCTGGCCATAACCAACATTGAATGCCACATGCCAGTTTTTGGTTTCGTTATCAATGCTTACCAGTGCATTCGTTTTTGTACCGTCAACTAACACCTCAAAGTTTCCTTTGCTTGAATCTTCAGGGAACATAAAGTTGGCATAGTACGGTATCTGCCAAGGATTTGATGCGTCAAAAGACATCGAGTTGCTGTTTTCATCAAATTTTTGATTTGTGAAATATACAATCGAGAGCAGACTGATGTAAAATGTCTTGCCTTTCATTGGCACTGACAACTCGATGGAATTGTCAGTTCCTGGAACGAAACAGCTGTAATAGTACACTTCTTTTGCAACAGTGGAATCAGGATACATCACAAATTTTGTCTTGTTTCCTGGACTCAGACTTGGAATTGTCCATGTGCTTTGTACCTCATCAAGATAGTCGTTCTTCTTGTCATGGACCAATGCATAGATGTCAACGTTGTTTACTGTCTTGCTACCAGTATTTGTGATAAAGCCTGTGAGGTGGCCGTCTGGATATTTTATCAGAGTCTTGTCATAGTTTATCTCTATGTTTAGTGGATTGCTGTTGGTAAGAATAAAGGAAACTGCAGGCTTTTGAAGAATTGGTTTTCCGCTGGTTATCTGCGGAAACTTGAATTTGAATGGCATGTCATTTAAGGAGTATATCAGAGGAAGAATTCTAGATTCTGAAAATGTGGCGTTTCCGTTGGTTACAGTTACCTGCACTTTTGCAAGCGCTGGCTGGCTCTCGGTGTTTTTGACAGCGCCATACACTGTATAGGTGCCGTCACTTGCAAAATATCCTGCATATTCCTTGTCAGATATGTATACGTCAGCACTTGCAGCATGGAACAGAATGCCAAGCAATACTAAAATGGGAATTGCGTAAAAAATTTTCATTGTGATATGATATGCCTCACTTAATTTGTATGTGACTACATCGAGACAAGTTTAACATTTTCCATTTTCTTGTTTATCTTAAAATCCTTAGTCATGTTGCTGATCTTTCCAGCATCTCCATGTAACAAGAAGAGCTCCATGCACTTGTTTCCGTCCACCTTGCTGTGAAGGTGGGTGCCTATCAGGTCCTCGTGGTTGTGCTTGATTCCAGTAACTATCTGCTCTGACTCTTCATCATGTATAACCATCAATATTGCATGAATCTGGCCTGAAAGTGTTGCCCGCTGTCTTTCTTCTGATACTAAATTTCTGATTCCGGCTCGGATGATCTCTGATCTTCCTGAAAAACCCATTGTCTTTTGCAGCTTGTCAATCTCTGAGAGTATCTCCTCATTCAAAGAGATGGAAACAACAGGCAATGATATTCATATTATTAACTATCTTATAAGTTTAGCAATAATTATTATTAATATTTTATAGATTTATTAATAATCATAAAGTAATTTTGGTGTGAAGTCTGGTAAAAAAATTGTTGCAGTCGGTGGAGTTGCAGCTGTAGTAATCATAATCATTGCCAGTTCAAACATCTTTGTTCAAAACAATGCCAAAACAACCGTGGTTCAAAACAGCACAAACTCTGCAAGGCTCAAGGTTGTTGCATCATTTTTTCCAATGTACGAGTTTGCAAGAAATGTAGGCGGTGACAGGGCAGATGTAAGAGACTTTATTCCAATTGGAGAGGAACCGCATGGTTGGGAACCGCCGACTCAAGCCATATTGGATGTGCAAAACTCACAACTTTTCGTCTATAACGGAGCAGGTATAGAAGCATTCATTCCATCATTTTTGTCAGAGGGCAATTTTCCAAATACAACATTTGTCAAAGCATCTGAGGGCATTGCTATGCTCAATGCAGATGTACAACACATGGACAAAAATGAAGCTGCACCTGTCATATCACAGGGAGGAAAGGATCCACATGTATGGAACGATCCAATACTTGCAGAGCAAGAGGTGCGAAACATTGCAAATGCGATGGAAAAAGCAGACCCTGCAAATGCGAAATACTATGAAAATAATACCGTGTCATATATTGCAAAACTATCCAAACTAGATCAGGATATTAGGTCTGGATTTACAAATTGTAAGACACACACGTTTGTGTCATTTCATAACGCGTTCAATTACTTTTCACAGAGATACAATTTGACCAATTACTGGATATCAGGAATTGCTCCAGAGGCAGAGATCACTCCGCAAGACTTGGCAAGAGTAGAAAATATTGCAAAAACCAACAATGTAAAAATAATTTTTGCTGAAGATGTTGTAGATCCAAAGCTTGCTGAGACTTTGGCTGCAGATGTGGACGCACAGGTGAAAATATTGAGTCCCCTTGAGGGAATAAATGAAACTGAACGAAAAGAGGGAATTACATTCATAGACAAATGGTATCAAAACTTGGCTAATCTAAAAGAGGCAATGGGATGCCAATGAATGTACTTGATGTAGAAAATGTATCTGCAAGCCATAATGGCACGCTTGCAATAAACAAGATCTCTTTTAGCGTTAAAGAGGGAGACCTGTTAGGAATAGTAGGGCCAAACGGTGCAGGCAAAACCACGTTGTTTAGGGCAATTCTGGGGCTGCAGAACTATCAGGGAAAAATAAGGTTATTTGGCTACGAAGGAAGTCAATATGCCGCACTGCTGCCTATGGTGGGATATGTTCCTCAAAAAGTAAGTTTTGAGTCAAACTTTCCTGCCACAGTATTTGATGTTGTAGGGATGGGACTGCTACCTAAGAAAAAACTGCAGAGGGGTGTAGCCCTGATTCAAGGATGTGGATGCAATTGGAATAGAATTTTCGGAGAGTCGAGCAAAAATACTGAAAAAATCGGAAAAGCACTTGAAATTGTAGGCCTAGAGCATCTGCGAGACCGCAGAATTAGCGAGCTGTCAGGAGGAGAACAGCAGCGTACCTTCATTGCAAGTGCGCTTGTCAAAGAACCTGTTTTGTTGATACTAGATGAGCCAGTAACCGGAGTCGACATGGAAGTTCAAAACAAATTCTATTCTGTTATAAGAAAGATAAACAAGGAAAACAAGATTACAATAATTTGGGCGTCGCACGATCTTACCGCAATCTCTGACTATGCAACAAAGGTAGCATGCATGAACAGAGACTTGTTCTTCCATGGTGAGAAAGAGGAGTTTTTCTCAAACAAGGACTTGTTAAAGACATATTCCGAGTCTGCCATGCAGATGCACATGCACAACCACAGCCACGAAGTGTAAGATATGGTTCTGGATTTTTTGGCCTATGGTTTTATGCAGAGGGCACTTGTCACTGGAACTGCTGCTGCAGTTTGCTGTGCAATGATAGGGCTGTACCTTGTACTGAAGAGATATTCGCTTTTTGGAGACGCCCTATCACACATGGCATTTGGAGGAATAGCGCTTGGATATTTTCTTAACATATATCCAATTTGGACTGCAACCGCCGTCTCTGTTTCTGCCGCTATGGGAATTACAAAGATAAGAAAGAGCACCAAGATATCAGGAGACGCAGCAGTTGCCGTAATGCTATCCTCTGGCCTTGGCATGGGAGTAATACTTGTCAGTGCCTCTCACGGGTTTACAATTGACCTCTTTAGCTTTCTCTTTGGAAGCGTACTTTTAACAAATGTGAGCGACACCTTGTCATTTATTGCAATAAGTTGTGGAATAATTGCTACCTTGGTTATTTTCAGAAAGCCTCTTCTGCATTTTACGTTTGATGAAGAGCAGGCCAAAGTAAACGGCGTACCAGTGGAGAAGCTAAATTATCTATTCATAGCCTTAGCGGCTGTTACTGTAATCATAACAATGAGGCTTGTTGGCATTCTGCTCATCTCTGCGTTGATAGTTCTGCCAAATATTACAGCCATGATGATGGGAAAGGGATTCAAAAAGACGATGCTAATTTCCATATCTTTGTCTGTAGCAGCAACAACTCTCGGCATAGTCTTGTCCTATCCGCTAAACCTTGCACCATCAGGAAGCATAGTCATGATACTTGTGGCAATGTATGTTGGAACACTGCTTGTAAAACAGATGGGACTTTTTTCAAGAAAAACAATTGTGCAAGAAATTCAATGACATCCTGGTACAAATGACAAAACTGCAAAATTTCGTTTCTATTTATCTTTACGGAACCAGCTGTGGCTTTACTGTGCTGAGCGATATTGCATGATCATCTATTAGCACCCCTACTCCTACATTGATATTGCTTATTCTTACTACGACCTTTGGCAAGTCATCGCTTGTAAGGTTGTACTGCTTGGCAAGAACTTCTTTCACTTTATCTTCTGTGTTAGAAAGTTCGTTGAGTGTAGAGGGAATGGAAATGTCCAATGTTTTTCTAATCATGTTTTGCGGAATCTTTCCAGTGTAGTCCTGAATTATGTAAAATGCTATCTTGTCAACAATGACCTCATGAGGAAGTGTATCCAAAGCATTTGCGGTATAGAACACCTGCACTTCCAAGGGGTTAGAATCAAAGTTCGTATTTGATACCACGATGCCCTTTGAAGACTGTAAAGGAGAATTAAACGGCACGTTCATTACGATGAAACCCTCAAGAAAATTTTCGTTGTAATTATCAAGTACTTTTCTTATGTCCTGACACGTTATACTGGTAGCATTCTCGGGAGTTAGGTTGATCAATACTGCATTAGAGGTGGGACCGTTGTTGACAACTACATTCCAAAATATTGTAGATTCAACCCTCTCTTTATTGAACATGCTCATATCTGTATCATAGTGCCCTGGTCTGAGCGGACCTTCGCCTGCAAAGATTGAACCGCATTCAAACTTTGCAGTATACATAACTCCAGAGGGGTTTGTTGAATTGGTCTCTACATAGTTTGGCAGGGAGGTGGAATTGTTCGGATTGGTTGCTGGCATTTTGTTTGTAGTTTGTACTGAAGATGAACCCTGTGCCTGTGCCAAATTATGTTCTTGTATAGGAAAACTAATTGCAACAATAGCAGCAATTCCTACAACAGTTAGAATCATGTAGGACTTTTGCCAATTTTTCACAGGTAAGCTAGATCATCATAATAATATAATGTTAGTGAGTTTTCGAGTTTCTTGCAAATTAAGAATAGAGCTAACATTAAATATGAACCTGAACACACTGCAAAACAGGTACTGCAGTTGAAAAAACTTTTCAAGTTATCAATTTTTGCGTTTTTGCTTGTTTCTGTCATATTTTCTTCACTGCCTCGCAACGCATTTGGTGATGGCTTTGCAATGGAAAACCTTCCGCCAGCATCTGTAGGGAACAGGCAGGTTCAAGTTTTCATCAAGCTTAATCCAACAATACTTTATTCCAACTCTGGTGTGCAGCCAACAGTATTTTTCAGATGGTTTGACGCCAGCACTAACCAAACGCTTAAGCACATCTCGTTCTTCCTTACTGTAACAAAACACAACCAATTATTGTTTCGAGAACTTCTCCACACACATGACGGAATACTCAACATGGAGATTAACCCGACCAATAGTAAAAAATGGGAAGTATATGCAGACCATGAGCCAATCCTAAATGGATGGGTACCTGACTTTGGTGACGACCCAATCGTCGTAAATGGTCCTATTTTTAATGAAGGCGGCCTGTACCACTTTAACATACAGATGTTTTCAATAGATTATGACAATAATATTTTTGATACAACAGACAACCCGCAGAGCATACCTAACTTTGATGCCTATCTTAGCGTTGGAGATGTCTCAAATCATGATCTTACATACAATGGAAACACGTACAACTCTACTGTAATTTCATACTATGACAAGATAAACAACGACTTTAATTTTGATCCGTCAAAGCTACAGCTCTCATACTCGATGCCCTTTGACTGGAACATGACAAGGCTTGCGAACCAACCAATCTTTGTGCATGAAGAAATACACATTCCAAAATCTTTCAAGGATTTCACAAACACACCAACATACACTGCTACGATGAACGGATATCAGATCACTGGAAGAAGACTCATTGTTGATCCATATACTTCCGGAAGTACCGTTATTGCACACATACTGCTAAACAAGATAGACATACAGAGCATGGCAAAGGATATGCCGCCTGGCACAGATACGATGAACTTTACACTCGCGCCGGCCAAGCCAAACGTGCAGACATCAAACAGCGTACTTACTGACTTTGGAGGCTGGGGAATTAAGCTTGGATGGAACCCAACTCAGATAACTGCAAACTCACAGAACAGTTTGAAACTTTCATTCTTTGATGCGTTTACAGAAAAACCAGTCAATGGAGACGTTCACTATAACATGAAAATGCTTGACAGCGGTGGAAACACCATTCTTTCAAAGAGCAACCTTGTGGCAAAAAATGCCGAGGACACACAATCACTGAACCTCCCAGGCAATGGAATCTATACAATGCAAATGAACATCACATCTGTGGTAGGGCCAACTGGATTGCCGGACACCTCTAGAACAGGTATGGCCAGAGGCAACTTGGTCATTCCCTCTACAGTTACTGCAGATACGGGGGTTGTGGCAATAGGAAACCAGGGAGGAAGTTCAGGCAGTGGCCTTGTACAGACAAACAACCAAACTTCAACTCCTCCAAACAATCCAACTCAGATTGTAATTCCTGTATGGGTAAAGAACAATGCCAAGTGGTGGTCACAAAACACCATAGACGATTCCACTTTTGCTTCTGGAATACAATACTTGATAAAGCAGGGAATAATCCAAATTCCTGCAACGCAGCAGGGGCAGGCCTCTCCAGGCGTTCAGATACCTCAATGGGTGAAGACAAATGCAGGCTGGTGGTCTAGTGGACAGATTGATGACCAGACATTTGTTGCCGGCATACAATACCTTGTCAAAATTGGAATAATCACAGTATAGATTGTGATTGACTAGGATATTGTCACCGTATATAGCCAGTTTACTTCATTTTAGAAGGCAACTTGATAATTTTTCCGGCTACCATGTAATTTCCGCGACCACAGTGATGGATTGTGTGGGGATGTTTTCTCGAGCGGTCTATCCACGCTTTCACTACTTGGAGAATAAAGATATTGTATTTGTTCACCATGGTTGTGTCGATAACTCTGCATTCAAGACCTGCAAAACATTCGTTAATCAGTGGGGCCTTTACTTGTGAAGCAGCAGACTGAGTCAATCCGAATTTTCTAAACTTATCAGTGTTCCGACCTGAGGTGTTGCCACAACCAGTAACCTGTTTTGCTAGTTCAACTGTAGGAATATTGATAACACATTCCTTTGTCTTTCTTAGAATATCAAACGTGTAATCGCGGTTGCTGATCACACAACCCACAAGAGGCGGCTCAAAATCGATCATCATGTGCCAAGACATTGTCATGATATTGGGACGCTTTGGGCCTGTTGTTGTTAGCAGCACAACTGGGCCTGGCTCAAGGAGTCGGTATACTTGAGATAAAGGCAGCGACTTCTTTTTCATGGGATTTTACACTTCATTCTTCAGAAGAAATGGTCTATTGTTGCTATTAAGCATAATTTGTTTTGTGAAAATGTTATTCAAAATCAAATTGTACTGTTATTCTTCAAACTCTTGGTAGTACCATATTTATAGAAATTACTTGTTATCTCATCGTCTAATGCTGCCAATCCGTGATGAAAATCCAAAACCTCCAGGCTACAGGCCATATGTGACTTATGCGCTGATATTCATCAATGTAGCCGTATATTTCTGGGAAGTAGCAGTAACACACCAATTTTTCGAGTTTACCAACAATAGAGCTGAGTCCATGCTGATAAACTATGGAACGGTACCTACAATGATAAGCAACGGACTTGGCAATCACCAGTACGGAGTAATTACAAACATTTTCACATCAATGTTTTTGCATGCAGGACTTATCCACATCGGCGGAAACATGCTCTTTTTGTACATCTTTGGAGACAATGTAGAGTACAAGTTTGGGCGAGGAAAATATCTTGGCCTGTACCTCTTCTGGGGACTTGTGGCGGGGTTTACTCACATACTGTCTGACCCGTCAAGCGATCTTCCTGCAATAGGGGCGTCAGGTGCTATCTCTGGAGTGCTTGGTGCGTACCTCATTCTGTTCCCAAACGTCAAAGTTGTAACGCTTCTGTTCCTGGGATTTTTTACAAGATTTATTCGCATATCTGCCAAGTGGTACCTGCCGTTCTGGTTTCTCTTTCAAAATGTGCTGCCTGCATTTGTGGGGTCAACAGGCTCTGGTGTTGCGTTCTTTGCACACATTGGAGGATTTCTCATCGGGCTGTTTTGTGGGTTCTTGTACAAGAAGACGCACGGCTCGGAGTACATGTATGGAACGCGGTACGGATGGAAAGGCTACACCTAGGGCAGCAGTAACAATTACCAAGAAATAAATCTCATAAATTTTGCAGTGCAGAAATGCCACTGATAACCGTATCAATGTATCCTGGCAGAACTGAGAAACAAAAAGAGGAATTTGCAAAGGCCATCACAAAGTCAGCCGTGGAAATTCTCAAAACAAAAGAGAATCACGTAATAGTTGTCTTTGAGGAAAACCCAAAAGAAAATTGGTACATGGCTGGAAATCCCCTCTAAACACACTTTTATTTTATAAAAATTTACAGAACTTGTGACAAAAATAGCAGTTGTACAGATGAAAGCTCACACTGAAAAAGAAAAGAACCTAGTCAAAATTCTCAATTACATCAAACAAGCTTCAAAAAGAAACTCTAAACTTTGTACTTTTCCAGAATTTATGATGTTTTATACGCCTGCACACCAGTCTGCAGCAGAACTTGCAAGTCTGGCAGAAAAAATCTCTGGAGAGTTTGTTGCATCAATATCAGACGCTGCAAAAGAAAACTCAATTCAAGTTGTGGGAACTTTTTATGAAAAAAGTCCACATGCAAACAGAGTTTATGATACGTCTTTTTTAATTGACAAGAACGGCAAGTTGCTGTCACGATACAGAAAAATCCATCTCTATGATGCACTTGGCTTCAAAGAATCGCGCAAGCTTTACCCGGGATCTTCCGTTGCAAGACCTGCAAGTTCTTCAGCCGGCAAGCTTGGCATGATGATCTGCTATGACTTGAGATTTCCAGAGATGTCGCGAATGCTTGCATCTTCTGGTTCTGAGATTCTAGTTGTTCCTTCTGCATGGGTAAAGGGTAAGATGAAGGAAGAACACTGGATTGCAATCAACAAGACGCGAGCAATAGAAAATGGGTGTTATGTTGTTGCGCCAGACCAAGTGGGAAACATTTACTGCGGACGAAGCTTGGTAGTGGACCCGTTTGGCCAAGTACTTTTAGACATGAAAAAAAGAGAAGGAATGGGTATAGTTGATGTCTCGCTTGATAAGGTAAGAGACGTGCGCAAAAAATTACCACTTTTAAAAAACAGGCGGACTGACATTTACACAGACTTTAAGATTTGACTGTCCTAGTTGGACACCTTATGTTACTGCATTGACGCGTCCACTTTTGTTTCATCGAATATCTGAACAAAACCATTGGCCAAAAACAGGCCTTGCATGGAATCTTTGTTGTGCAAAGCATTCCTCTTTGAATCAGAGGCGAGGATGCCCTGCAGCCGTTGTGATAGTTGGAGCATCCAAGGAAGCGCTTCCTTGTCTGCCTTGAGCGTATGACTAGAATCATTCCTATGTTGCACTGGGGGCACTGGACAAGTCCATTTGCAGGCAAATTTGTTCCTAAAATGACATACTTTGCCCTCTTCTCCGACCATGAAAGATAGCCGTTGTTGTCGTAGTACTGGTGTATCTCGTTTCTCATCCTTGAAATCTTCTTGTCCGTAATCCGGACAGAATTTCTCGAGTCTGGTCTTTTCCTTAACATCACTGCTTGTACAACATTCTCCCTCATTGGTGTCATGATGTCATCATCTGTCTTCACTGGTTAAAGAATGGTAATGAAGAATTTTTATATGGAATCTAGTCAGCGAGATTTGTGGAAAAGGTTTGCATTATCGGTGCTGGAAGCACAAAATATGGTAAACTCGCTGACAGCATCACTGACATTGCACTCCAAGCATCTGTTGATGCAATAGAGAGTGCGGGCATAGAACCAAAACAAATTCAAGCTGGATACATATCAAACGTGTTTGGCATAGCAGACAAGCAAGTTCACTTGGGTCCTGTAATCATGAGCAACCTTGGAATTCCTGAGGTGCCGTCGTTGTCAATTGAATCTGCTTGTGGAAGTGGCTCGATATCATTTAGGGAAGCATTTGCAAATGTAGCCGCAGGATTTTATGATGTGGTTTTAGCAACGGGAGTTGAGAAAGTGACTCACACTGGTACAGAGTGGACTACGACATACTTTTCATATTGTTCTGATTTCTTTTATGAGGGTGGAGCAGGTGCTTCATTCCCGGGACTTTTTGCATCAATGGCAAGAGCATATCTTGCAGAATACAAGGCAACAGAGGAAGATCTTGCAATGGTTGCGGTAAAAAACCATGACAACGGAGTGCTCAATCCAAAAGCTCATCTTCGAAAAAAGATCACAGTTGATGATGTGTTAAAGTCTGCAGTGGTTGCAAGCCCACTAAAATTGTATGACTGCTGTCCGTTCTCAGATGGTGCAAGTTCAGTTATACTATGCAGTGAAAAGTTTGCCAAGGCCCACACGAAAAACTACATTGAGGTTATAGGATCAGGAAGGGGTGGATCACCTGCCGCACTGCAAGGAAGGGCACACATCACTGAAATTCCAAGCACAAAGATTGCAGCTCAGGCTGCATACAAGATGGCCGGAATCACTCCAAAAGATGTTGATTTTGCCGAAGTGCACGACTGCTTTACAATTGCTGAACTAGTTGATTCTGAAGACCTTGGCTTCTTTGAAAAAGGAAAAGCCGCTCAGGCAGTTAGAGAAGGACGAACAAAACTCAATGGAGATATTCCTATAAATCCATCAGGAGGGCTCAAGTCAAAGGGACACCCAATAGGTGCAACTGGCATAGGACAAGTGGCCGAAGTCTTTGATCAATTGACAGGAAAGGCAGGAGAGCGAACTGTCAAAGATGCACAAATAGGCCTCACGCACAACTTTGGCGCAACTGGAGCCAGTTGCGCAGTTCACATCTTCAAAAGTGTATAGCCTTGCTCTCAAAAGAGGAATTTATCAATAACGCAAAGGTAGGAAAGATACTGGCAAGGAAATGTACCAAATGTGGGCATCTCCATCTGGTAACTACGTATTTTTGTCAAAACTGCGGAAACAAGGGATTTGAAAATGTAACAATTGATGGTAAGGGAACCATTGTAACCTATACCATAATAACAGTCCCGCCAGACGGCTTTGAAAAATATGTTCCGTATGCATGGGCAGTCATGAAAGTGGACAACTCTGAGCTTAGTATTTCTGGATTTATGGGCGGAATAAAATCTCCAGCCGATCTGCCGCTTGGCACGAAAGTAAGGGTGGCAGGCTATGACGAACGCGGAATAATACTTGAGAAACAGTAAATCAAATTTAGTAAGTTAATTAAAAAAAACTAGAACATTTCTTTTATAACATCATTCTGAATTTTTCTTTGATGTCAGTAGAAGTTGTATGTGACAAATGTGGATCTAAGATAGCGAACATGCGTATGTTAAAATCGATCAAGGATGTGATGAGACCATATAACAACAAATGTCCCTCTTGTGGACATACGTTGTCATCGTCTGAGTTTAGCGTCGATGTTCAGAAGAACTGATCTAAAAGGTTTGCGTAGCAAGCGTGTCAAAAATCTTATTTACTGATGCCAGCTAGACCTTGTATGGAACTGAGCGAGGACTTTGGGGAGCAGAAGCGAGGAGGTATTTTACAATCTGCATCAAAACGTGTAAGAATGATCTTTTCTGTAATGGCAAGTCCAAACAGAATAGATATTTTAAGAATCTTAAACTCTAAAGGCCCGCTTACTTATTCTGAATTAAAGTCTCTTGCTGGATTCAAATCAAAGAAAGAAAGCGGCAAGTTTGCATATCACTTGAGAAAATTATTGCGTCAGTCTCTTGTGGCTCTAAATAAATCTGAAAGGAGGTACACTATTACAAACCTAGGCAAATTGGTCCTAAGCCTTGCCAGACAGATCGAGGAGCGATCAATCATTGAAAGCGGCAAGATGTATGTCCGTACATCGCACGAATCCATAGAGGAGTTCAACTCACACAAGATTATCCAGTCTCTTGTGCGTGAAGGAAGCCTGCCTCTTGAACTTGCACAAAAGATAACAGAAGAGGTTGAAAACCGCATATACAAATTCCAGACCTCCTACCTAACATCTTCATTAATACGCGAAATGGTAAATTCTGTGCTCTTGGAGCAAGGCCATGAGGACTATAGGCACAAATTAGCACGATTTGGCCTTCCTGCCTATGACATACACGAGATGCTCACAAACGTGGACGGCATCCACAACGGCGTGGAAGGCCTACTGTTCAAGACGGGGCAGAGCGTTTTTGGCGAGTATCTGGTATTGAACACGCTGCCAAAGGACGTTGCAGACTCGCACCTCTCAGGAGATATTCATATTACGAATGCAGGATTGTGGTCACTGCTGCCTGATACCATATTTGTTAACATTAAAGAGCTGATAGAGGACGGCATTGATCTGCGAGGCAAGTTTTTGGGCGTAACCAGGCTGCCTGCACCAAACTCTCTTGACAGCCTAGCCACATCGCTGTCTCTTGCAGTCTCGCTCCTTGTAAGGGAGGCCTCGCAGGAGGTAATCATGGACGGCCTTGTAGGTTTACTACAAAAATATTCTAAAAATATTTCAGAAATTGAAGAAAAAATCGCAAATTCCTTTGCCAAGATATCAGTGGCATCAAAATATGGAAAGAACGAGACTCTTGCATCATTTAGGATATCGTTGGCCGCAGAGCCAAAAATTGTTGGGGCCATACTGGCTGCCTACAAAAACCACATCAAGTCTACGCCTCTGCCCACCATAGGGCTTATCGTAGACCATGAAAAAGCAAAGATTAGCGACTTTTCTGACATTTTATCAGAGATAATCTCCCTTGGAGGACGTGTCATGTTCTCAAAGGGACTGGCATCAAACAAAGGACTCTCAAAGGGAGACGGGAAGAACACTTCCACTACCTCGATCAATTTACAATCCTTATCCATCAATATGCCGCGACTTGCATTTGAATCAAACAAAGATGAGACTTACTTTAGGGCAAGACTGGCATTATTGATGAAGCCTGCTCTTGCAGCAATGTCAATCAGAAAGAAGGAGATATCTGACCTTACAAGACGCGGACTAAATCCCATTCTTGCAAACAATACACAATACATGCAAAAGGGATCAGTTACGCTTGTTGTTAACCTGATAGGACTCAAGGAAGCAGTCTATGGTATCCTAGGCTATGAGAACAACAAGGCTGGCCAAGAAATACTGGCAAAAGTTGTAAATACTGCTATTGAAGTGGCTGCCAAGAAAGGAAAAGAGATGGGCGACAACGTTACTGTTTCTATCACAGAAAGCGATGCGGCTTCTAGATTTTCCTCACTAGACGGCGAAAAGTATGGAAAAATGTCTATTCACCCACACGTAGAAGGGGAATCCTATTCAGAGGGAGTCATTATTGACGCCTCTGAAATAGATGCGATGACACCAAAGAACGAAAAGATAGTAGAGTCAAACCATCTTTCTAAAATGCTCAACGGAGGCCTGCTGGTTCAACTCAAGATTCCAGATACAATGGATTCTTCAGGAATTAAAAAGGCCGTAGAAAAGGCAGGCGAGCTTTTAGGTTCGTTCAGGCCGGTCAAGAGGGTGCCTATCTGCAGCAACTGTGGACTAAAAGAAGAAAAGATTTCAGAAAAATGTCCTGTCTGTAAGTCGCCTTACATACTAGCATAAATCTATTCCAAGTTCAAAAAGTTCAGGAAATAAAAAATTTCAAAAAAATATCAAAATCTATTCGTAAATTTTTGAAAGAATTCTTTTAGGATTATATTGTGATACGGCGATCTACTATCATGAAAATTGTAATGGTGTCAACAAAATTGACGCAAAGCTCAGCAATAGGGAAAAAAATTTTGCCGCAGACTTTATTTAACTCTCGTTTGATACTGATGCGGGGAGTATGAAATGACAGATTTTTCACAAATAGAGAATTCGATCATTGATGTTAAGAAGCGTGATGGTCGAGTATCATCATTCCAAAAAGATAAAATTTCAAACGCAATCTATAAAGCATTAGTAGCGTGCGGCAGGCCTGATCACGGTCTGGCTGATAAACTGGCAAACCGTGTTACTGAAAAACTAGTAACCCACGGTTATTCTTCTTCTGAATCACCAAGCGTAGAAGACATTCAGGATATGGTAGAATCAACCTTGATCGAGGAAGGACAAGGAGAAATTGCTAAAGCATACATACTGTACAGACACGAGCGCCGAAGACTTAGGGAAGAAAAGATGAAGGTACTGGAATCAAGGTCTCTTGATCCTGTAGCAAAGAAATTTGATCTTAATTGCCTGCGAGTCTTGGCATCACGATATCTGCTGAGAAACAACAAGGGGCAGATAAAGGAAAGCCCAAGCGAGATGTTTGAAAGGGTTGCCACACTTGTTGGCATCTCTGATGTTCTCAAAGATCCGCTGGTCTTCAACGTAGAAGGGGGACAGACTCAGAACGTAGAAGAAGCAGCAAGATATCTAGACAAACTAGATGACTTTGACTACAAATTCAAAATAGGCAAGTACTATCTCAACAAATATCACTTTAGATCAATGATCCAGCACTACATCGACCTTGCCAAAAGAGGTCAGATGAAGGTTGGCATCAAAGAATTTCTTACAATGCTTGCAGCCAACAAATTCGAGCAATATGGCGAACGAATTCAAGAATACTATGAGATGATGGCATCACAGGACTACCTGCCAAACTCACCTACCATGATGAACGCAGGTGCACGACTGGGACAGCTTTCTGCATGCTTTGTGCTTGCAATGCCAGACGACATGGAAAAAATAATGAAGTCGTCATCTGATGCCGCATTGATATTCAAGTCAGGCGGAGGAGTTGGCATAAACTACTCTGATCTGAGACCGGAAGGAGACATGGTAGCTTCTACATCGGGAGTTGCGTCAGGACCGGTATCCTTCATGAATATAATTAACACTGTGACAGAGGTCGTCAAGCAGGGGGGAAAGAGAAGGGGTGCAAACATGGGAATAATGGAGGTGTGGCACCCAGACATCGAGAAGTTCATTACTGCCAAGACAAAACCCGGAGTGCTTGAAAACTTTAACGTAAGCGTAGGAGTTTGGGAAGACTTTTGGGAAGCATTGGTAAACTCAACAGACGGCAAATACACACTTCGAAGTCCAATTGATAAATCTCCAATACGGGAAGTAAACGCTCATCACTTGATTGACTTGATTGCACTGTCTGCGTGGAAGAGTGCAGAACCTGGTCTGATCTTCTTTGACTTGATAAACAGGTACAATGTATTTGCCAAAGCAAGAGGATCGCCTCTGCGTGCAACAAACCCGTGTGGCGAGCAAAGCTTGTATCCGTACGAATCATGCAACCTTGGATCAATTAATCTAGCTAACTTTGTAAAAAGAAAGGCAGATGGACAATACGAATTTGACTGGCAAAGATATGAGGAAACAATCAGGAAGACAACAAGATTTCTAGATAATGTAATTGATGTCAACAACTATCCAATTTCAGAAATTGACAAGGCATCAAAGGACTCTAGAAGAATAGGACTTGGAGTAATGGGAGTTGCAGACCTGCTGTTCAAACTGCGCATTCCGTACAACTCGCAGGAGGGATACGAGTTCCAGGAAAAGCTGGCAGAAGCACTGACCTACTATTCCATAGAAGAAAGCATTGCACTTGCAAAAACACGAGGAGCGTTCCCGCTGTGCTCGAAAACAGAATATCCGGAAGGAAAGATTCCAGTTGCTGGGTACTATGAAAAGCCAAAGAACGCCCGTACCTATGACTGGGATGCCTTGATAGCAAAGATCCAAAAGCATGGGATAAGAAACGTTCTCACTACTACGGTTGCACCAACCGGCACCCTTTCCATGATTGCAGACTGCTCTAATGGAATGGAACCAATATTTGCACTTGTATTTGAGAAGAGAGTAACTGTAGGCAGGTTTTTCTACACAAACAAGATATTTGAAGCAGTTCTAAAAGAGCACGGCCTATACAACGATCAGATACTTGAAAAGATTGCAAACAACTATGGCTCTGTAAAAGGCATTCCAGAAATTCCTGAATGGATGCAAAAAATATTTGTGACTGCTATGGACATTCACTGGGCTGATCACCTCATGGCACAAGGTGTGTGGCAGAGATGGATAGGCAATGCCATTGCAAAGACGATCAACATGCCAAACGATGTATCATCTGACGACGTAAAAGCTGCATATCTTTTGGCTCACGAACTTGGGCTTAAAGGAATTACAGTATTCAGGGACGGCTCAAGACATGAACAGGTGCTTCACATGACAGGTGATAACGTACAGAAGACATTCCAGGTAACTCCAAGTGTATATGTGACAGACTATATTGCAAAGAACATTACAAATGCATACCTGCGAGGTCAAGTGGAGCGGGCACTTGCAATAAAGATTCCAGAAGCAGAAATGACGCAGCCGCAACCAAAACTTACTGCAGAACAGATTGAAGAAAGACTCTGTCCTACATGCAAAAACTCGCTAGTGTTTGCAGAAGGATGCAACATCTGCATCGAATGTGGATACAGCGGCTGTACGTCTGGATAGAGTCTCACACTTCTCAAACCCAAACTCTTTTAGTATCATCCCTTACTGAAAATAGCGTTGAAGAAAAAAGACAGCGGTGCTGCTACAAACGAATCTGGAAATAAAGAGAAGAAAATTGGAAACAAGTCAAAGAAAAAAACAATCGGCATTGCTGTCGGCGCAGCAGCTGTAGCTATTGCAGTAGCGGTATTCTTTATTGCATTCCAATCGCAACAACAAATAACACAAACTCAGATTACACCAAATCCAAAACTTGGCCTAGTGATTATGCCTCCAACTGAGAGGCCAACCCTTGCAGAAATACACAATGCATACAGTCAGGCCGCATCTACAGGAATAGGCAGGAGCAACGTCTACATGCTGTGGCCAATTGTTGAACCACAAGAAGGAAAATTCAACTGGCAGACTTATGACATACTAATGGGATTAAACAGGGAACAACACCTCAACGTAACACTCTACTTTTCTATAATAAACAACGAACAGCTTGGACCGTTTCCACAGTGGGTGGGAAAGCAGCCAAGCTTTGATGAGACACTTGCAAACGAGACTGCAAGCGCACTTGATACAATTTTGTCAAGATACTATATTGTTGATTATGTGGTGATAGGGGGAGACCTCAACATCTACTTCAGAGATCATCCAAATGACATTCCAAAATATGCGGACTTTTTTGACTCTGTATACGCCAAGCTCAAAGCAAAGCACCCAAGTGTCAAGTTTGGAAACTGGTTCTCACTTAACGACCTGATAAATCACTACGACGGCGACATGGTAAAAAAACTTGACCAAGGTGACTTTGTGGCATATTCGTACTCTCCAGTTGATCTGGTGTTCTATCAAACAAAGAGTCCTGACAAGGCAGCAGCAGACCTCAACCAGATGTTAAACTACTCGGACGGGAAAAACATTGGATTGATGGAGATTGGATGGGCCACCGACAAGGCAGTAAACGGCACAGAGGACAACCAGGTAAAATTCATGAGAGATGCATTTGACTTTTACAAGAAGAACGAGTCCAAGTTTGAATTTATGACGTGGTACAGGCAGTACGACAGGCCGTTTGACACGTGCTACAACGGCCTTAACACAAACGTACAGACTGGATTTGGAAATAATATTCTCCTGAACAATACGGCTGCATATCTCTGCAGCACAGGACTGATTGATGTAAACAACATGACAAAACCTGCATGGGATGAATTCCAGAACCAGATAAAGTCAATCTCTAATCAGTGATTTGTATAAAGTGAACCTGATATCTTGAAAATTTTTTGCCTTGCAATAACCGCTTTGCTTGCCGCAAGCTTTGCTTCGGTACATGGTTACAAAGCGCCTACCGCGCAAGAGGAGGGCCTTTTTGACCAACTACTTGACCAGTTTGAAAAAGTAGACATTCCAAAAAAAGATGTAACGGATGTAGTACAGACATTTGGAAAACCACTAATCATAAGTTTTCCGTGCAATTCTAATGATACCAATAATTTTGTTGTAGCAGTAATCACTTCACGGCTGGCCAAATTTGATGACACCACTGTTCACGAAGACCAAGTCATAGGTGGAACCTATACATGGGACTGTCTTGTTACAACAGAGGCGGAAAAGGTTACACTACAGTGCAACAATGAACTGCGGCTCAACCCAAGCGTTTTATTAAACGGAACTGGAGTGGACCCAACAGTGCATCAGGTAGAAAACGAAGTAGTTCTGTACCACGAATTACTTCACGGCCAGCTGATGATTGATGCAATAAAATCTCCCGGCATATGGAGACATGAAATTTGCAACAAAACTCCAGAGGAGACAATTGATTATTCATATGCAGACTCTGATCACAAGATAATCAACCCATTGCAGTCCAGCTTTGCATCTGAGCTTATGGAGCAGCAGGGGGGCGAAGTAATAACAAAGTACATGCTGCCAAACGAAACTCGAAATGGAATATTTGATACTACGGTTTTTAAAATCAGCGACTATCCACAGTTTAGAAACGGGGGCGAGGTTACTCTCCGAGCTGTTAATATCGATGATACCAAATTTGGTACTGCAGATAACATTGTATTTTTGAACGGAACGCTAGTCAATAAGACAGAACCGGGAATAGCGTGGTTTTACATATCAGCCCTCAAAACCAATGAAAAACCTCAATACAGTTTCAGTCCAATAGGGGTAAAAAGAATAGTAGGGCTTTGGGCAAACGGGCATGTCGCCGATTCTGGTTTTTACAACATATTGCAAAACATGACTGGCCAAACTTTAAACGGAGAAGGAACAGCTCAGATTCCGCACTGGTTGAAAAATGTTGCCAACTGGTGGTTTGAGGGAAAGATAGATGACGCCACCTTCCAGAATCTGATACAGTACTTGGTCTCTAACAAAGTAATTTCATAAAAGAAAACTGGGAGGATTTGCAGTAAAATCTGCTTATCATCAATCTCTTTTCCACCCAAATTATCGAAGATAAGCTCAAGGTTTTTGCTCTTAAACCAGCGGTTGATTATCAACTTTGATAATCAGGTTTGCCACTCTTTTATTTCAAAACGTTTTACTTGTGTATAATGAAGTTCAGATGGTGGTTTGTTTCCATGGGAGTCACTGTCGTACTGGTGCTTGGAAGCATGATGTATCTGGGAAATTTTCTCTGTGTGCCAATGGGAGGACATGATACGTGCACGTCTCTGTTGCCTGAAGAGGGAAAAATGGTTACAGCAACTACACCTATTGGAACTACTGTTCTTGCCACCCCAGTTAATCCTGTTTCTCCTCCTTAAACCAGAATTCTGTCAATCCTTGGAAAACGAATGCGTTTTCTGTTTGAAATAAAAAGTTTGCAGAGTTTAGAAACATTTGCCAAAATCAAGCAGAACTATTATTTATGACGTTGAAGAAATTAAAATGTATGAAGATCAAGGTAGTTCTAGAGCCGGCAGAAGAAGGCGGTTATACCGCATATGCGCCATCGCTTCCGGGATGCATAAGCGAGGGCGACACAAAACAAGAAGCCCTGGACAACATACGAGAAGCCGTTGAGCTTTTATCTGGAATATACTGAGAAAGCAGAAGGAAAAGAGATTGTAGAGGTATCCCTTGCATAGGGAGTTGAAGAAAGGAACATTGAGTATAATAGTAAGTGATGCTGGCATGACGATGGAAGATTTTGAAAGGTTTCTTGGATAAGAGAATACCGTGGATGTATATGCGGTCGCCGGGATTTGAACCCGGGTAACGGGCTTGGAAGGCCAGTGTACTAACCAAACTATACTACGACCGCTCACTGTGCCAATCTAACGACTATGTAATAATTCTTTTTTCCAACTCATACAGTATGCGGGAAATAATTATGTGAGCTTCAAGAGGATTTTTGTCAACTGATATTGTTTTGTCAAAATGCTTTGCAGTTTTATCAGAAAATTGCCCCTTTGCAAAACCTCCAACCACTATACATGTATCACTGTTAGCTTCTGCTGCAAGTTGTTGATAAGAAGATGATATCCCTTTGCTTGAAAGTCCAATTACTTGAGCGGGATTTATCTTTTTGATAAGACTTTCAAAATCCATCTTTTTTATCTCAAGCAGATTTATCCCATCCTCTTCTATCTTGCCTTCAGAGTACAATTTCTCGATCAAGCCAGCAAACCTATGATATGACTTGGGCAGCCTAACTGACTTGTCCAAAAATATTACCTTGTCATCAACGGTATGCACAAAGACCTCAAGCTTGTTTTCAAAATAGATGGGTATACTGCATGCCTCAAGGAGGCAAAAGTGTATCAAGTCTGGCCTGCCCCTCTTTATCTCATTTTTTATTCCCTTCATTGCAGCAAAATGCCACGATACATCAAGCAAGATCTCAGACGGTTTTTTACCAAATCTTTTTGCTGACGCAAGAACGGAATTGTGTTTCTGGAGTTCTTTGGGTATTAATTCCAGCGCTGATTCTACAATCACAAGGGAGAGCAAGATTTCTATTTTAAGGGCAGTTCTTATTTAACTAACACATGAAGGCAGGCCTGCGCGACCTCATAATGGAAAGAATGCACATATTGGTTCAGAACGCCATATCAAACGCAAGGCGCAATCCAGAACTAGCTGAAAGGCAAGCAATTCTGGCAAAGAAGATGAGCATGAAATATCGAGTAAGAATGCCTTATGAGCTTAGGATGAACTTTTGCAAAAAGTGCAAGAAATTTATCGTTCCGGGATTTACTGCAAGAATTCGGGTCGGCAGATCGGATGTAAAGTCGATACGCATAACGTGCAAGTTTTGCAACCACACATACAGAAAAATCATAAAAAAATCATCGATAAGTTAGCAGAACCATTTATAAAACCAGCTTTGATTTTTGAATTTTATGGCAAAGGCATATGACGTACCGGCAGATTTACTGATTAACAAATTATCGGAGATTCTAAAAGGTGAGGACATTAACCCACCTAGCTGGATCCCATTTGTCAAGACAGGCTCTCATGCAGTGAGACCTCCACATCAAAATGATTGGTACTATACAAGATGTGCCTCACTTTTAAGAAAAATTTACTTGCACGGACCTATTGGTGTACAAGATCTTAGAACAATGTATGGCGGCACAAAAGCAGTGGGATACGGTGGAGCGCACCACAGAGATGCCGGCGGTGCAATAATTAGAACTGCAATCCACAACCTGGAAAAACTTGGTTATCTTGACAAGGTTGAAGGAAAGGGAAGAACAATCTCTCATGAAGGAATGAAAAAAATTGATCGTGTATCAACTGAGATACTAAACGAACTCGTTGCAAAAAATCCAAACCTGAAAAAGTATTCCTAGTGATCTTATATGAGCAACCGAGATCCGAGCGACGAGAAAAATCCTAACGACGCTGAAGTTAATGCGCTAAAAGAACAAGCGCTGAGAACTTTGCTTTCGCCAGAGGCAAGGCTTCGGTTGAACAATGTCAGAATGGTCAAACCTGAGCTTGCTGCCATGGTAGAAAACTATCTCCTAGGAATGGCATCTCAAGGTAGACTGCACAACCAGATATCAGACGATCAGCTAAAACAAATCTTGCTTTCTATACAGCAGCCAAAGCGAGATTTTAAGATAAACAGAAAATAGGCTATCTGGGAAAATATATTAGGGGTAAATCAGTCGAATCCATTTATGAAAGCAGTTGTTTATGAAAAATATGCTCCAAACGATGATTACAAATCAATCTTACAAGTAAAAGAAGTTCCAGACCCAAAACCAAAACCAAATGAAGTTGTCTTTAAGGTAAAAGCAGCAGCACTAAACTACAACGACATCTGGGGAATGAGAGGCCAGCCGGTACCAGTACCACTACCACACATTTCTGGTTCTGATGCTGCAGGCGAAGTAATTGCAGTTGGCGAAGATGTCACAGGGTTCAAGGTTGGTGATAGGGTAGTTTCCCACTCTAACATGTCATGCAGAGTATGCCAAGCATGCACTGACGGACGTGAATATGACTGCACGAAACGAACCATCTGGGGATTCCAGACAGGCCCTCTCTGGGGAGCTTTCTCTGAGATTACTCATCTGCCAGAAGTTAATGTAGCAAAAATTCCAGACGGTGTAAGTTTTGACGAGGCGGCAGCCGCTTCAATGACACTGCTTACTGCATGGCACATGCTGGTAGGCAGAGCAAAGATACGACCAGGGCAGACAGTCCTCATTATGGGAGGAGGTTCTGGTGTAGGAACCTTTGGAATCCAAATTGCAAAACTTTACAATTGCACAGTAATCTCAACTGCAAGCGGAGACAAGCTTGACAAGCTAAAACAGCTTGGTGCAGACTATGCAGTTGACCACAGAAAAGAAGATTGGGGCAAGCAAGTAAGAGAAATTGCAAAGCCGTATGGAGGAATCGATATCGCATTTGATCACATAGGACAGACTCACTGGAACACGCAACTCACATTGCTAAAATATGGTGGAACACTCGTTACATGTGGAGCAACAACAGGTTATGATGCAAAGACTGACCTCAGACACATCTTTTTCAAGGGAACAAACATACTTGGTTCTACACAGGGAACCAAAGCAGAACTAGACCAAGGCCTTTATTGGATGGGCAAGAAGAAAATTAAAGCTGTAGTTGATTCTACATACAGCTTTGAAAATGCCGCAGAGGCACACACAAAGATGTTGACTGGTAAAGGACTGTTTGGCAAAATCTTAATGAAGCCATAGTCCAACCAATTTTATGTCAAGACTCTTACGTAGTCTTTTATTTGTACCAGGCAACAACCAACGCTTCTTAGAAAAAGCAAAGACACTTTCTGCTGATATAGTTTGTTTTGATCTTGAAGATTCTGTACCACTTGAAGAAAAAAAATCTGCAAGAAACTTGATCAAAGAAGCGTTAGAAAAACGCTCAGACTACAAGGCAGAGATCTATGTCAGGACAAATTCTCCCATATCAGGAATGGTGGGAGACGACCTTGTTGCAGTAGTTCAAAAGGGAATTGACGGCATCGTCATACCCAAAGTCAACAACGTAAATGAAGTAAGAAAGATAGAAAGGATGCTTGCAACCTTGGAAAGAAAGCGCAAATTAAAACCAATAGAACTAATGGCATCAATAGAGTCGTCTGAAGGAGTAGTAAACGCATACTCTATTGCATCCTCAAGCAAGCGCATATCGGCACTAGTCTTTGGAGTCTTTGACTTGCTAAATGACTTGGGTGTAGAATATACTAAACGGGCAGAAGGCGCCAAGTATGCACGGGCCAAGATACCAATAGATGCCAGAGCAGCAGGAAAATACGCTCTAGATGCTATATGGCAGGACCTAAACGATGCGGCTGGTCTTGAGCAAGACTGTTCATTGGCAAAGAGCCTAGGATATGCAGGAAAGACCATAATCCATCCAAATCAAATCCAGGCAGTACACGGAATATTTTATCCGACAAATTATGAGATAGGGTGGGCAAAAAAAGTCATCAACGCATACGAGTCTGCCAAGAAAACAAAGAAGGGTGCAACAAAGGTGGAGGGAAAGATGATAGACGAGGTCCACTTTAAGAGAGCCAAAGCTCTACTTGAATCGGTTAGTTCTACATAATTTCAAGAATTTCCAACAAGTTGACAGAATCACATAAATCAAGTACAATCCATAAAATCATGGCGTTTGATGTTCACAGGAATTATTGAAGGATTAGGCAAGATAGAAAAATTTGAAAAGAATACAAAGACTCGCAGTGAAGCAAAAATGAGAATAAGGCTAGGCAAACTTGCAAAGGGGCTAAAGATAGGTGACAGCGTTGCAATAAACGGAGTCTGCCTTACTGTTGTAAGTATAGCAAAAGATGTTGCCGAGTTTGAGATGATTGGGGAAACCATGAAGAGGACTAACCTAGGTTATTTAGAAAGTGGAAACAGGGTAAACATAGAACGCAGCCTCAAGGTTGGAGACAGGTTGGAGGGACACTTTGTACTTGGTCATGTTGACGGCGCAGGTACAATTTTGAAAATAGACAAACAATCTAACCAAGTACAACTGTGGATAGAAATTCCAAAAGAACTTACAAAGTTTGTAGCAAAAAAAGGATCGATAACAGTAGACGGCATAAGCTTGACGGTTGTTGATAAAATAAAAAACAAGTTTTCAGTTTCAATAATTCCTCATACAATGAAAGTGACAAACCTCGGATTGAAAAAAGTTGGTAACAAAGTTAATATTGAAACCGACGTCCTTGCAAAGTATATTTTATCTGAAAACTAGTCATCTACTACTTTTATGGTAACAACCAATTTTGTAGTAAGGTTTATAATCATAATTTCAAGCTGATCATTCATGTCCTTAGAAGAAGCACTATCATCATTGAAAAGAGGAGATTTTGTCTTGCTTCACGATGGAAATACGCGGGAAAATGAGGTGGATATGGTTGTTGCAGCAGACTTTGTCACACCAGAACACATTGCTCGAATGAGGCAGGATGCTGGGGGGCTAATATGCCTGTCATTGAACAATGCTTTTGCAAAAAAGTTGGGCCTAAGCTATATGCACGACATACTATCAGCATCACAAAACGTCGATGCCAAGACCAAAGATATGATAATTGGCAAGGCGCCGTATGGGGACAGACCGTCATTTTCAATCTCCATTAATCATAAAAACACATACACCGGAGTCACAGACAGAGATCGATCTCTTACAATGTCTGAAATGGCAAAACTTTACAAAAGTTCAGGGGCAGACAAGAAAGAAATATTCAATTCTAGTTTTAAAACGCCGGGACACGTCCCAGTTCTTATTGCATCAGAAGGACTATTATCTGACAGGCTTGGACATACCGAAATGTCAGTTTACTTGGCAACTCTTGCAGGACTCTCTCCAATAACCGTAATTTGTGAAATGTTGGATTCTGAGACATACGGCGCACTTTCTGCCGAAAAGGCAAAAAAATACGCAAAGCAGAACGCCGTTCCATATTTTGACGGCAGCAAGCTTGTAGAATACGCAAAGGGGCATTGATTTTGAATATTGCAATTGTCGTATCGGAATTCAACGATGAAGTAACCTCGAAAATGCTTGAAGTTGCCCTTGAAAAGGCACGATCTCTTAGTATGAACATAAGCCACACCTGCAAAGTTCCAGGAGTGTTTGATATGCCAATTGTTATCGATGCTCTTCTAAAAAAGAAAGAAGTGGATGCAGTAGTAACGCTGGGGGCAGTGATAAAAGGGCAGACAAAACATGATGAGCTAATTGCAAATGTAGCTGCAAAGACATTGACTGAACTTTCGCTAAAATATCAAAAACCTGTCTCACTTGGAATAACCGGTCCTGGGATGAGTGACAGGCAGGCCCATCAAAGGATAAGGCCTGTTGCGGAAAGGGCAGTTGAAGCCGCTCAAAGATTACACGACGAGCTGGGAAAGATTTGACATGATTCAGCTTACCATAGTCAAGATTACAGGATACGGACCGTGGACCCTGACTCTTGGAAGCGATAGGGAACACAAACTGCAGATGCTTCAGGCATCGTTATATCGCGAGATTCAGAATCTGTTTTCAGAGAAAAACTGCCTTGCTTTTCCTAATAGATTTGATGAGATCTTTGTTATCACAAACGGGCTTGCGGTAAATGACCATGTAGAGATTCAGGAAAAGCTGGCAAAACTTTTTGATCTAGGTCTTTCTATGGCGATAGGCCAGGGAGATACACCATTTGAGGCAAACTCAAATGCAGACCATGCAAGAAGAACAAAGATTTTCCTAGATGAGGAACACAATATCTTCGGCAGGCCACTGCAAAACGGCAATGATGATGTTCAAATAATACACATGGACGTGGACGGTTCTACATCAATTTCTGCCAAAAAATCGCCCTACGAGATATCGTCATTAATAGTAAAACTATATTCTTCCATGTCAGAATTTTTCCTAAAGAAAAACTCCCTTGCATTCTTTATGGGCGGAGATAATTTTATGATAGTCAGCTCTAAAATTGCAAAAGAAGAGATTTCCAAATTTCTAGAATTGATAAAAGAACAACATGGAATATCATTTAACTGCGGGATAGGAAATGCAAAGACTGGCCGAGATGCTGCAAAGATGGCAACAAAATCGCTTGATACCATACGAGAAATTCGAGACTCTGGCAAAGACGCACAAAGAATTCTTGAGCTTACATGTTAATTCGAAATGTCAGTCTTCTTTACGGCAAAGAACTCAACTATATCGTCAGGACAAATGTTAGAGTTTCTGGAAAATACATAGGACAGATAGGTAAAGATCTGACACCAAGCAGCAAAGAACAGGTGATTGACTGCGAGGGGCTTTTGATGATCCCAGGCTTTGTCAACTCGCATACCCATATAGGAGATTCTATAGGTAAAGATGTTGGAATAAACTCTAGTGTAGAGTCAAAGATTCATCCCGTAGGTGGCTTTAAACAAAAAATACTAAACAATTCTGAAGTCTCACATCTTACAAATTTTATCAAAAATTCGTGCATCTCAATGGTTCGAAAAGGGATAACCACCTTCATTGATTTCAGGGAGGGCGGACTTGAGGGAGTAAACATACTAAAGAAAGCATCATCTGGAATTCCAATAAGGCCCATAATTCTTGGCAGAATAAACTACTATCAAGACTCAAAATTAATCAGACAAGATATGCCGCTGCCAGATTCAAAAAAGTCTGATCTTGAAATATTGGTGAAAAACTGTAATGGCCTTGGAATAAGTGGGCCAAACGAGTTTAGCAGTTCTGTACTAAGGTATTTTGCAAGGCAAAAGACCATACGAGCAATTCACTCTGCAGAAACGGAGGAGAGCAACAACATTTCAAAGAAAACGACAAAAAAGACAGAAACGCAGAGGGCCTTGCTTGCACGGCCTAACTTACTTGTACATATGACATATGCTTCCAAAGCCGATCTAACACTTGCTGCAAGAAACATGGCAAGCATTGCAGTATGCCCGCGTGCAAACGGCGCACTTGCAGAGGGCATACCTGATGTAAACCTCATGATGGAAACGGGGTGCAATGTAATCATTGGCACTGACAATGTAATGGTAAACTCTCCTGACATGTTCAAGGAGATGGATTATCTCTGGAAGGTCTCTATGGGAATGACCAAGACACGAATATCTCCAAAATCCATACTTGAGATGGCAACTGTTAATGCTACAGGTGTGTTGGGCAGTAAAATAGGGGTCATCCAAAAAAACAGTTTTGCAGACTGTATCTTTATTGAAAAGCACTCTATTGATCTAGAACCGATGCACAATCCACATGCAGCAATAGTGCACCGTGCGTCAGAAAATACAATCAGGGCAGTGATGTTTGAAGGAGAGATAGTACATGGCAAGATCTAAGCCATATGTGATACTCAGCGCTGCAATGAGCATAGATGGAAAGATAGCTACACGTACGGGAAGCTCGAGATTTTCTTCAGACAAGGATATGCGCCGGGTGCACAAGCTTCGTGGGTCTGTAGATGCTGTACTTGTCGGAAAAAATACAGTTGATGTAGACAACCCGTCTCTCACTGTTAGATATATCAGAGGCAAAAACCCCACAAGAATAATCTTGGATCCTAGGGCAGGTATATCACTTAATTCCAAAATTGTGCACACTGCAAAAACTGTTCCAACCATAACAGTAGTGTCTGAGATGGCATCATCCAAAAAGACCTCCCTTTTTGCAAGAAAAGGACTGCAGGTTATAAAATGTGGCAAAAGAAGAATCGAGCTCAAAAAACTATTGCATATGCTGGCAAAGCAGGGAATCAAAAAAATACTTGTTGAAGGTGGGGGGACCACCAACTGGCACTTTCTAAAAGAAAATCTAGTCGATGAAATTCTTGTAACAATAACTCCTTATGTAGTAGGAGGTAAGGGTGCGGTATCTCTTGTAGAAGGGCATGGATTTAGCAACATATCGTACTCTTTTAAGCTAAAAGAAGTAAGAAGGATAGGAAACGAAATAGTTTTGCGTTATGTCCTTTAATGCTTCAAATCGCCGCGCAATTGATCAATCTTTGCCTGGAGCGATTTTTTCAACTTGTCATTTTTTGAAAGATTGACTAGTTTTCCGCAGGTGGGACACTTGAAGGATAGGTCCAACGCCTTCTCAAAGGTCAGTTTTTGGCAGTCTGCGTTTCCGCAGTGGTAAAAGTCTGCAGAATTTTCATAATCAAGTCTTTGTTGAAGTCTCTCAACAATCTTCTTCTTTTGATTCTCGATAAAGTTGTCTACCTCGTCTTTTCTTGCTCGCCATCTGTAGACAAACCAGCCCTTCTTTTCGTCTTTTACCCTTATTCCGGTTATGAGGGCTTTTCCAAAAAGGTCGTAAAGCACTTTTCTTACAATGTTTATTCTAAGACCTGTCGAACTTGCAATCTCTTCGTCTGTTGCGTCTTCTGTATTTAGAAGGGACCTTGCTACCTTGAGATATTCATCTCCTCCAATCAAGGCGGCTATCTTTACAAAAGGATCCTCGTGCTCTACGTTCATTCAAAATCCTCCTTCCTGTCTCCATATTTAAGCGTGGTTTTAGATATGACCTGCTTTCCCCTTTTCGTAGGGACTATCTCGCGCTGTGCGTCGGTGTGCTTCTTTTGGAATTGCTTGCCTTCAAGTATCCTGTCAAGCAATATGGCAAGCGCGGCTATCTCAGAATGGGGCTGGCTTCCAATGGCTACGTTATAGTCAGCCAGATCGTACACTTCTCTTGGAACCTTTTCTGCTCCAACTACCACCAGAATTTTGTCTTCCTTTCTTAGCTTGGGCTCCACCGAATTGATGTTTTCCCCATACATTGTAAGATGGACAATTTTGTACGAGTCTGATTTTTTTGATTTGAGAATTTTTTTCCATTCTTCTATTATCTCAACTTGAAAATCACTTCCCCACATCTTGTTTACCTTGGATACTGTTTCCTTGATTTCCGGATTTGCATCATACATCAATATCTTTGATGCACCAAATGCTCTTGATACTAGGGCAACATGTGTTGTTACCCTGTCGTCTCTTACAAGCCTTTGACCGATTCTTAAAACCTCAATCTTCATAGTTAATCTCTATCTCTGGTTTTGCCGCCTGTTTTTTCTCCTCTAAGATGGGTTGGTCTTCAAGAATGTGGTGGACACGATCTTTCAGTGCTGAAATGTTGTGACCCGTTGCTGCAGATACTGATAACCACTTTTTATTTTCCTTTAAACCCAACAGATGTACTTTTTCTACAATTTCTTCTTCTGAGACAAGGTCCGATTTGTTTAGGACAAAAACTATTCTGTCATGGTTTACGCCAATCTCATCTAGAGTAGATACACAACTCCTGAATTTTTTCTTCAATTCTGGAAAGGGATCACTTGCATCTATCACAACTATGACAATGTCTGTGTAAACAAGCTCCTCAAGCGTAGACTTGAATGCCTCAATCATATAAGCAGGAAGTTTGCTTATGAAACCTACCGTATCAGATATCAATATCTCCAGATTTTGAAGAACAATTTTTCTTGTGGTAGTTGAAAGGGTGGTAAAGAGATTTGGACTTTCTTCTTTTTGCTCACCAGTAAGCATGTTAAACAGTGTAGTTTTTCCTGCAGATGTATATCCTGCAAGAGAGACTGTCTTAAATCCAATTCTTTTCCTTGCCTGCCTGTGCAACTCGCGTTGTTTTGATGCTTTTACAAGCTTTGCCTTGGTGCTGTTCATTCTGTTTCTTATGTCATTGTGATACACGTCAACTTCGAACTTACCTATGCCCATAAACCCTGGTTGCTCTCCCATCTTTGCAAGCCTTACTCGTTCCTTGGCCCTTGACATCTCGTATCTCAGCTGAGCCAGCTTTACTTGAAGCATTGATTCTGAACTTCTAGCCCTTCGCTCAAAAATTTCCAAGATCAGCATTTCCCTGTCTAAAATTTTGGTCTTAAGGGTAGATGCCAGATTGTAGTTTTGGCTTGGCCTTAGTATCTCGTCATAAATTATCACATCCGGCCTTAAGGAACTGACAAGCTCTTTGAGCTCGTCAACCTTTCCCTCACCAAGTCCAAACTTTGCCCTGTTGAGAAACTTCTGTTGTATGATCTTTTTTGGTTCATAGCCTGCGGCGTCACAGAGAGCTAATGCCTCCTTGACCACATCTTCTTTATCATACGTAATTAGGATGGCAGAATCTCTCAATGTATACAGTTCCTGTCTATTCGTATCTATTGCTTTCGCAGGCTTTTTTCTATAGTCATATTCATGACTATCTCGGCAATGTCGCTTGCATATTCTGCTATTCTGCGTATGCTTTCATTCATGCGCCTGACCCGGTATACCTCTTCATCGTCCCTTATTGACTTGACGCTGTCAAAGATCTTCTTTTCATATTTGGAAATCTCAGCACTTTTTTCTATTGTAAGTTCTGCCTGATTAAAGTCCTTTTTAAAAAGCGACAAACATGCTTCATCAAGTACTGTTAATGCAAATGTGCTGAGTTCTTGTATGGGTTCTAGCACAGATTTCTTGACAGGTTTTTTAAATTCAAGAAGGTCCTTGGCCAATTCTGTGGCGTGGTCACCTACACGTTCTATGTTTTTAACAATCAGCCTGTATCCAAGACAGTGATGTGGATATTCTATTCCCATCTCCTTTAGCATGTGTTCGTTTTGAATTGCAATCTTTAGCTGGCGTATTATGTAAAAGCTGAACCTGTCAACTTCATCATCGCTTGCAATAACTTCTTTTGCCAAGTCAAAATTGGCTTCTCCAAGTGCAAGCAGCGCGTCATTTTGCATTGACTTGGCAATTATCAACATTCTCTTCAAAGCGCCATCCACTGACAGCTCAAAGAGATTTATCAGAACTTGGATGGTGATGCCTTCCGTTGAATCTGCAATGATCTCAGTTCCCATCAAAACTCCTTTAACAGCTTCTTTTACTGCATTTCTTTGGGTGGGCTTTAGTCTTCCAAGTTTTGGTTTTACATTTATGATGTTAAAGCCAAGCAAGTAAAGCGATATAAGCTTCCTTATAATTACAGGCCCTTCATCATCTGGTTTTATCTCAATGGTTGCGTCTTCGGTAACAACTGGTTTGTTGTGATGCTTTAGTGGAACAATCTGTAACGTGGAAACTCCCTGTCGGACTACTGCAACTTGATCTCCCTGTTTTAGTCCCATGTCTGCAATCCAGTTTTTCGGCAACGACACAATATAGGAAGACTTGCCGGTGAACTGTATTTTTCTCATCTCTTCAGTATTTCCCATACAAAATATGTTCTAGGACATTCTATATAGTTGTTAGGCTCTACTATATAGTAAAGAATCCCTTGTAGAAATAATTAGGGCTTGCAAACAAGTTATCTTGTTGGATTCAACTCTCAAGATAAGGTATACCGTTGATGCGCTCTTTGGCGCAGGCGTGTCAAAATACCTGCCAAAAAACATCAGGTTTACCTATTCAAAGAAGACAGGCAGAATACAGCATGTGTATCAAGACGACACGCTTTTGTGCACCTTAAGAATTGATGGAGGTCTTGCCATTACTCCAAATTTTGCCCAAATGCTCATGAAAAGCAAGAAATTTCGCGAAAATTGTGTAGAGGTAGATAATGATTCAAAGCCGTTTGTAGAAAACGGTAACTCTGTATTCTGTAACCATATAACTTGGTGCGGCAAAAACATCCTAATCGGTTCAGATGTGCCTGTTTTGCATGAAAACAAAGTAATTGCCGTAGGAAAGGCCATTGTTTCATCAAAAATGATGCGTTCCCTAAAGCGGGGAGTCGCGATCAAAATCAGAGATAGTTTAAAAAGTCCAAACGAAGGAAGTATAGATAGGAAATGATGCGTGGCGGAAACCGCGAAATGCGCAGAATGTTGGATAGAATGGGCCTAGAGATGAAGGAGGTCAATAATGTCCAGGAGGTTATAATCAAGACCGATACCAAGGAGATTATCATTGTAAAACCTGCAGTAACGGAAATGAAGGCAAAAGACAACTCCATCTTTCAAGTAATAGCTGAAAGCTATGAAGAAAGAGAGCTTGAAGTGCCTGTCTTTAGCCAAGAGGACATTACTCTAGTTGCACAGCAAGCCAATGTCTCACCAGAGGAAGCAACCAAGGCTTTGGTTGAGGCCAAAGGTGATCTGGCAAGGGCAATACTCTTGTTGACAACTAAATGATTCCCAATGATCAACATAAAGATACAAAAAAACTTTAAATTTTCAAGGAAGAGAGTTAAGGCATAGCATATCAAACCCAAAACAACATTGCGGTTGCAACGGTGTACGGGAGATCCTATTTCAAATTTGTAAATACTCTAAAGAATCTGAAATTAAACTACGATTCCGTACTTCCTGAAGAAATCACAAGCTCCGATAAAAGATTGATTTTAACAACAGTTGGAGAATCATCAAAGATACCGACCAGCCTAGTCCTGTTCGATGATGAGTTTGACTATGATCCTACAATTGTAAGAGGAAAGATAGTCAAAAAACTCGAGTCAGGTATTCACTACAGCTCCCTTGTAATCGGAATTGACCCAGGCAATAGGATAGGACTTTCTGTGTTTTATTATGAAAAAGAAATTGAGAGCTCGATTTACACATCAGTTGACGAGCTAATATCGCATATTGTAAAAATTCTAGTTGGGCTGCAGGCAGAACGCAAAGTTGTCAAGGTAGGAAATGGAAACATGTTGATTGCAAGGCAGATAACCAACATGCTAAATCTTCGCTTCTGCTCACACTTTGAGCTGGAATTTGTCGATGAGCGCAAGACCTCGGTTAGAGTAAAGAACTACAACAAGCGCGGAACACGCGACAGACTGTCTGCACGGTACATCACTCAAAGGGAAGGGTACAGACATCTTGTGCTTCCTCTATCAAGAATTGGTTGAAAAAAATCGGAAAAATGATCATAAACCCTTAAATATTTGATTGAAAATGTACGGGAAAATTTGAAAAATTTTGATTTTCAAATAGGCATACATATTTATAGAACATTTCCTCGTTTTTCCTGAAAACTGTTGATCTGTCCATGGATGACCATGTATAATTTTTATAAAAACTTACGTTTAAAATTATGGAAATTTCTGATCTATGCTTAAATCATACTAATACTACAATATATTACACAGGTAACAAGTGACTCAAAATGACATGTAAAGGAATATGCACAAGATACAAGGCACAGAAGCCAGTAGGTACGGGCCGTTACGCATCAGGACAGAAAAGATGTCAAATTTGTGAGATCTTCATCAAATGGGAAGGTCTTTGGTGTCCATGCTGCGGATACAGACTCAGAACTAAACCACGAAACCTCAAGTACAAGGCAAAACTACGCGCAAGAGTAGAAGCAGATCAGCTAGAAGCGATAGCAATAAAGGCGTAGAACAGCTGTCGTAAGCTGATGGTATCGCAGGTCGGTTATAGAAAAAAAACCGTCAATGTCGATAATCGGGATTTCTTGGTTCAAATTGTTCCCTTCGATAATGGAAATTTTATTTCTATAACAGAGGGCAAAGAAAAGATTGGAACGCTTGTAGTTTCAATAGGTTCTGGGGGTCGTACAAGTACTGCTACAGTAATACCCTCAAAATCTGAAACAATTTTTTTAAAGATGGTTTCAGAACGAGTAGCGTCAACTATAAACGGCATATGCATTTTTTCATTAAACATACAAAAAGAGCTAAATCTTGAAAGCATGAAGATCCTAATGAACGAAATTATGGAGATTATCAAGTAATGACAGCAGATCTGCGGGGATACCTAAGTCAGGTTTCCAAGGCAAAAGAACTTGCTGTTGTAAAAAAGAAAGTTTCTACAAAATATGAGATTGCTGCCATAACTGCAAAACTTGACGGCTCAAAAGCAGCACTCTTTGAAAATATTAAGGAAAGCAAATTTCGCGTTGTATCAAATCTTGTTGGCACAAAGAAGAGGTTTGCATTAGCTGTAGGTACAACAGAAGACAAGATTCACGATAAGGTAAGCTACGCCATCAACCACGCATCAAAACCAAAAATAGCAACAAAAGCAAGGTTCATGGAAAATCATTCAAGAGACCTCTATGACTTGCCAATCATAACTCACTTTGAAAAAGAGCCTGGAGCCTTTATCACATCGTCTGTAATTTACACACAAAACCAAGAGACTGGAACGCAAAACTCTTCGTTTCATAGGCTGCTAAGACTAGATGAACGCCATTTTTCAGTGAGGATGGTGGAAGGAAGGCACCTCCACAGATCCTTCATGTTTGCAAAAGAGCGTGGAGAAGACCTGCGTGTAGCCATTACTGTAGGAGTGCATCCAGCCGTATCTATAGCAGGGGCGTATCAAGCCGAGTGGGGCAAAGATGAACTAGAGATTGCCAACGTTTTACTAAATAAGAGACTAATGCTTGCGATGTGTCCTTATTCTGGATTATTTGTGCCGTCTGAAGCCGAGATTGTCCTTGAAGGGCGCATACTGAAGGACAAGACCCACAAGGAGTGGATGGTGGAGATGCTCCGCACCTATGACTTTAAGAGAGAACAGCCGGTCTTTGAGCTTGAAAGGATGTACTATAGAAACAATCCCATATTTCATGACATTTTATCAGGATATGCAGAGCACAGGTTGTTGATGGGCATGCCTATTGAAGCAAAACTAAACAAAAATCTCAGACAGGCCATGCCGCAGATAAGGAGAGTAGTGCTAAGTGATGGAGGATGTAACTGGCTGCACGCAATTGTACAGATCTCAAAGAAGAAAGAATCTGATCCGAAAAAAGCAATTGATGCAGCCTTTGGTGCCCACAGGTCGCTCAAACACGTGATTGTAGTAGACAATGACATCAATCCGTCAAATCCAGTAGAGGTTGAATATGCAATAGCTACAAGATTTCAGGCAGACAAGAAACTTGTCGTAATTCCAAAGGTGCGGGGCTCAAGCCTTGACCCGTCAAGTGATCAAAAAAATTTGCTTACAACAAAAATGGGAATAGATGCGACGCGGTCATTCTCAAAACGTCCCGAAGGATTTGAGATTGCAAAGATCCCGGGGTTTGAAAAAATATCTGTCAAAAAATATCTCTAGCTCATCTTAGAGCGGAGTCTATCATCAGTGCAATAAACAAGATTGCAAGATATGGACTTGAGAACTTGAAAAGTGTCCACGATGCCCTCTCGGAAGGTTTTACAAGCAGCCACAAGCTTAGTGCTACCATTATTGCCCCAGATGCTATTGCGGTGTAGAGATAAATTTCATGGAACAAGTGTTTTCCAGAACTGTCTGTCATGAAAAATGGCAGAACACTAAACAACACCATCATTAGTGTGGTTCCTGCAATCACTCGGACCGATGTCTTTTCAGATTCTACGGCAGTAAGCATCGGCACTCTTACTTTGTTGTAATCTTCTTTGACATGCAAGGTAAGGCTCCAGATGTGCATTGGAATCCAGACAAAGACAAGTCCTGCCATGATCAGTCCAAGGTCCCAAAGACCAGTTGTTGTCACCGCTACATAGCCAATCATTGCAGGCGCTCCGCCTGAGAATCCACCAAGCACAATGTTTGTTCTGCTTCTTCGCTTCAGTAGCTTGCTGTAAACTAGAATGTTGTCTGCAAGGCCAAATGCCATAAAGATGCCGGCCCACATGTTGATTGCAAATGCGCAGGCAAGAGAAATTCCTGCAAGAATTAACCCAAAGTGGAGAGCTTTTTTTGCAGGATAGATTCTTCGACTTGGGATTGGTCTTTCTTTTGTCCTTTCCATGATTGCGTCAATGTCTCTGTCATTGTAGTTTGTCAGGGTGTTTGCTGCAGCAGAGCCTGCTATAACACCAAAGGTGACAAGTGCCCAAGTCAGGGCCGAGACTGGAATGTGATAAAGGTTGGAAGCAGTATAGGTTGCACCCATTGCTGTAAAGACAAGAAGATACCATATCTTTGGCTTGGTTACTTCATAGTATGTCTTAATTCTGGAACTAGCTTTTGTGGTTAACACGCTTGTCCCTTTTTGGAGCCTTTTTGATATTTATAGGTTGAAAATTTGGCAATTATTTTGAGGGCTTGTAGGGCATCGGCTTTGTGGTTCGCTTCATCTCAATGAAGCTCTCAGAGCGCTGGACCCCTTGTATCCGTCCTACTCTTTCAGAGATAAGCCTGTGCATCTCATCGAGGTTTTTGGCATACATGGTAACTATGATGTCAAATCTGCCTGTCACCTCTGAAATCTCTCTTACCTCTGCTATCTTCAACAACTCCTCAATTACATGGTCTCTCATCTTAGAGTCCATGTTTATGCCTGTGAGGGCCTTTACAGTGTAGCCGAGCTCCCTGTCATTTACTACGATAGTAAAGCGCTCGATGAGCTTCCTTTTGATAAGCCTCTTGATCCTGCTGTAAACAACTGACGAGTTTACGTTTATCTTCTTTGAGATGCGTGGAACGGAGATGTTTGCATCCTGAGATAACTCCGATAAAATTATCATATCTAAATCATCAACTTTTGCCATTCAAAACACCATTTATTGTGAATAAATGGATCTTAATAAACTTGTTATTATAATTTTTCTAAAATTTGCATCTGGCTAGACGTAGCCTTTTTTGTACAGCATCTCGGCTAACAACACAGCTCCTTTGGCAGAGCCCATCTTTTCGTTGTGTGAAAATAACACGTACTTGATGCCGTTATCAAAGACTGTATCTTCTCTTATCCTACCAACCACTGTTGTCATGCCCCCATTTATTTCACGATCAAGTCTTGGCTGTGGCCTTGTTGGATCTTCGTTGACCATCAGATACTCTTTTGGAGCAGAAGGCAGACCGGCAACACTTACCTTACTTGAAAACTCCTTCATTGCGTTCTTTACGCCTTCTGGATCGGTGTGGGCCGCTGTCTCCACAAATACGGTCTCTGTGTGGCCATCGATGACAGGCACTCTTGTGCAAGTGCAACTGACCTTTAGCTTGGCTGGGTCTATCTTTCCGTCTACCAGTTTGCCGAGAATCTTTCCTGTCTCTACCCTTACCTTGTCTTCCTCTTTTGGAATATACGGAATAATGTTATCTGTAATATCTAGAGCAGAAACGCCGGGAGACCTTCCTGCACCGGACATTGACTGCATTGAAGTCATGATTATTTTCTGAGCTCCAAACTTGTCAAGGAGAGGCTTCATCGTGATTGCTAATCCCGTAGTAGTACAGTTTGGCAGCGGTGCCACAAATCCCTTCCAACCCCTGTTCTTTTTTTGCTGATCTAAGAGTGCAATGTGGTCGTCATTTATGCCTGGAATTAGAATGGGTACGTCGGATTCATACCTGTATGCAGCAGACGTACTGATGACAGGCACGTACTGCGCAAATTTTGTCTCTATCTTTCTTGCAGCCTCGCTTTCAACAGAGCTAAATATCAAATCAAGATTTTCTGGCTTGATGTCGTCAACTGATTCTACAATCATTTCTTTAACATAATCGGGAACGGGGTCTCTGATATGCCATCTGAGAATGCCGCTATTTTGGTCTCTTATTGCATCAACAAACTTCTTCTTTGCAGACCTCTCTGATGCAGCTATCTGCTTTACCTCAAACCATGGGTGGTTATTGAGGGCTACCACGAACTCCTGTCCTACTGCTCCAGTAACGCCTATGATAGCTACACGTTTCTTCATATGAAAAAATTCCTCTCATACAATTAATATTTCTTTAGTACTTGCCGGCACAAGTTAGTAAAAACTTAGTACTAACCTAGTACCCCAACCAAAACACAAAATGTCCACGCGCCGTTCAAAAAACATGAGACTGGGGGTGGCACCGTCAGTTGCCAGCCACAGGAAAGTAGCCCATGGCGGCATTTATTCCACAGGTCTGGGTTTTGATCCAAAGATACTAGACTTTAGTTCCAACGTCAATCCACTTGGGTTTCCACCTTCAATAAGAAATGACTTGAAAAAAAATTCCAAGTTATTTTCCGTGTATCCAGATTCTGATTCAGTCAATCTTAGGAAAAGCTTGGAAAAATATACCAAGGTTCCAAAAGAGCAAATTGTTGTAGGCAGCGGTGCCACAGAAATAATTTACAACTTTTGCAAAGCATTTTTGAACAAGCGCCGAGTCCTGATTCCGATACCTACCTTTGGAGAATACGAAGCAGCAGCAAGACTAGAAAATGCAAAAATTTCTTATTTCAAAACCATGAATCTCAACTGTGACATTGATGAATTTGTGAGGGAAATCCCAAAAAATTATTGCACCTTTGTCTGCAACCCCAACAATCCGACAGGCATTCTAACTAGTAAAAAAAACATGCTCAAGATACTGGAAGCTTCACGCAGAAACTCTTCGTTGGTCTTCGTCGATGAGTGTTTCATCGAGCTTTCAAATTTGAACGAAAGCATCGTATCAGGATTGCATAAATTTGATAACCTATTCATCCTGAGGTCAATGACAAAATCATTTGGCCTTGCAGGTCTGCGGGTAGGATATGGACTTGGAAGCCGAAACATGATTGAGGTGCTAAACAGAATAAAGATACCGTGGAACATAAGCGGCATTGCTCAAAACATTGCGATAAAGGCATTATCAAACAGGTCACACCTTGACAAGACCAGAAAATTAATTGAAAAAGAACGAAAATTTCTAAAAAATTCAATATCCAAGATAAACAAATTTCAGTGCTATGACTCTGACACAAACTTTGTTTTGATAGAATCAAAAATTCGCTCAAAACAACTGCAAAAAAAACTGTTGAAAAAAAATATACTGGTAAGGGATTGCAGCTCGTTTAAAGGACTTGATGACAGATTCATCAGAGTAGCAGTGAAGACACACAGTGAAAACCAAAAACTTGCAAAAGAACTGAGTAAGATATGACAAAAACGCTAATGATCCAAGGTACGTCTTCCGGCGCAGGCAAGACAACTCTTGTCACTGCACTGTGCAGAATTTTTGCAGAAAAGGGATACAGAGTGGCTCCATTCAAGTCACAAAACATGTCATCGTACTCTTATCGGGGAGATGACTTTGAGATCTCGCGAGCCCAGGCAATTCAGGCAATTGCAGCCAAGACTGAGGTCTCTGCCCTCATGAACCCAATCATGCTAAAACCCCTTGGTGACTACAAAAGCGAGGTGTTTGTCATGGGGAAACGCTACAAGAAAATGCATGCTGATGAATATTACAAAAAGTTTGCCTTGACAAAAGGACTCGAGATTGCAAAAAAATCACTTGATAAACTAAGATCCCGCTATGATCTTGTTATCCTAGAAGGGGCGGGGTCTCCTGCAGAGGTAAACATGCAAAAATATGACATTGCCAACATGAGGATGGCAAAGCACTGCTCGTCGCCAGTCTTGCTTGTCTCTGACATAGATAAGGGAGGAACCTTTGCAGGTATAGTGGGAACGATGGAATTGCTTGGGGCAGACAGGAAATTTGTCAAGGGATATGTGATAAACAAATTCAGGGGAGACTCGAGAATTTTACGTCCAGGACTTGTATTTTTGAAGAACAAGACTGGCAGGCCTGTACTTGGTACTGTTCCACTCTTGAAATTTGACATACCAGACGAAGACTCGCTTCACGCAAACCCAAAGCAGGTATCGTTTACTTCAAAATATGTCAAACTGCTGGAAAAAGAGATAGAGAATTTAAGTCGCACCGTGAAATCAAATCTTGACATGAAGGCAATAGGCGATCTTTTGAAATGATGTTGATACTTGTTTTCTCGGTTGTATTTGCTCTTGTACTTGATCTTGTTCTAGGTGATCCAAAAAACAAATACCACCCAACAGCGTGGGTCGGAATCCTCATTGGAAAATTTGCGCCGTATGGAAAATCAGACAACCCTAGTTTAGAAAAACTGGGAGGTGTAGCTCTTGTTGTTGGTGTAACTACACTTGTTGGCACTCTGCTGTACCTTACTTATGGCACGTTTGCATATCTCAATAATTTGGATTTGGGGCTTTCAAAAATTCTAGTCGTAGCATCTTCTGTAATAGCGGTTGGAATTTTGCTCAAGACTACAATTGCAATCAGGGGGATGCAGAGGCACGCATCTAAAATAATGGAATCTCTCTCACGCGATGACTTGGAGGGGGCGCGGGAAAACCTATCGATGATTGTAAAGAGAAACACAAAGAACCTTGACAGACAGCACATCATTTCTGCCACCCTTGAGAGCATAAGCGAGAACATTGTTGACGGCATAACAGGACCGCTGTTCTACTTTGCATTTTTTGGACTCGCCGGTGCATTTGTTTACAGAGCTGTAAACACAGTTGACTCGATGGTAGGATATAAGACAGATCTCTTTAGAAACTTGGGATGGTTTGGAGCAAACTGTGACAAGGTGCTAAACTTTGTACCGTCAAGGCTGACAAGCACGATTATGATACTTGCAGGAATGATTGTGGGGTCCAACTGGAGACATTCTGCTGCAATAATGAAGCGTGATGGGCCAAAGACAGAGAGCCCAAACGCTGGATATCCAATGGCCACAATGGCAGGAGCACTTGGAGTAAAATTTGAAAAACTAGATCATTATGTACTGGGAGACGGCAGCACGGAATTTACAGAAAAACATTTCAAGACGGCCGTATCTATGATGAAGGTAACTGCAGTCTTGTTTGCTGCACTGTTTACAATTCCTGTGATTGTACTGTTGTCTTACTTGGGATGGTGGAACATTGCTTAAGGGAATCTCTTCAGTAATATCATTTCTAACAATTATTCCATCAAAAAGCGCCGAGCTTGACACTGTTGCAAAAAACATGTACCTCTTTCCAGTTGCGGGAGCAATCATTGGATTATTGATCGGCGGCGCAGGCTATGAACTCTCTTTGTATGTGCAGCCGCTAATTGTGGGCCTTGTTCTTACTGGAGCGCTGGTCATCATGACTGGAGTACACCACACCGATGCACTCTGCGACTTTGCAGACGGCATGATGGCAAAAGGGACAAAGGAAAAGAAACTCAAGGCAATGCGGGACCCTGCAGTCGGCTCGGCAGGCGTGGTAACCGTAGTTCTCTATGCTGCAGGCATGATAATGTCAATTTCCATGATGAAGGGGGTTGTACTCTTGGAGGCAATACTTGTCAGCGAGATCATGGCAAAATTTGCAATGGTTTTACAGGCAAACCGCGGATCTTCGGCATGGCAGGGACTCAGTTCTCCATTTACTCAATACATGAAAAGCCCTACCAAGCTGGCTGCAGCGGCTGCACTGACGGTCATACCTGCAGTAGTGCTTGGTGGAGTTACCGGAATAATTGTAATTGGAGCTACGGTCGGTATGTCATTTCTACTTCTTGGAGTATCAAACAGAAGCTTTGGCGGGATCTCAGGAGATGTCTTTGGTGCAAGCAATGAACTTGTAAGGCTTGCATCATTGATAATTTTTGCGTCACGATGATAGGACTTGTGATGTGTGGTGGCAGGGGGACAAGGATGGCAACTGCACAGGAAAAATTACTTCTCAAGTACAAAAAACCTGTAATAGAGCATGTTATTTCTGCGCTAAAAGACTCTGGATGCTTTTCAAAAATAGTATGTGCCACAAGCCCTAATGCACCAAAGACATCGGAGTTTGTCAGAGAACTTGGTATGCCAGTCATAGAAACTGGAGGAAATGGATACGTCGAGGACTTGGCAGAAGCGCTGAAAAGTTTTGATGAGCATGTATTTGTTGTATCAGGCGACCTTGCATTGCTAGACCATGAAATCATAAAAAAAATTGCGGCTCAATATGGGGGCAAGAATCCGTGGACTAGCGTTCTTGTGAGCAAGAAATTTTTGGATATGGTTGGAGTCACGCCAGAGTACCTCGTAACTCACAATGGACAAGAATGTGCGTTTACTGGAATATCAATAGTAAATCCAAAAGATGTTTCAGACATGAAACAAGTAAAAGAGTCTTACATCTTAATTGACGACAAACGTCTTGCAATAAATCTTAACACAAAAAGAGATTATGATCTACTCGGCGCTGCCTAGTACTTTGCCGTTAATTCTTGCAATAGAACCTGTTGGCTCAGCCAAAGTATTGCCGCATGCTTTGCATGCAACTGTGGTAGATACGTGAGAATAAACAACACTTTCTTCTCCGCACTCTTTACACTGAACTCTTTGGAATTTGCTTCCGGGTCTTGGGATGAGAACTTGGGCCTTTTTCATTGTGCTACCAACTCTAACTTTCTTAGTCTTATTCCAGCCACGTTAAATTTCTTTTTACATTCTGGGCACAACAAGATTGGCGTCATCTTCTTTGTTGTTTTAGCTGGCTTGGCTAGCTTGGGGAATTTCTGACCGCCATATCCCTTTTTGTCTTCGGCGTGTCTTCTTTCACCTATTGCAGAGCCTCTTCTCTTTCCTGCCTTGTACAAGGAGACCTTCTGTAGCGTATGCTTCTTACACTTGGGGCAATACCTTCTGATCTCCTTGGGCATGTTCATAAAAGATGTCGGCTTCTGACCGTAATTTAAGGTGTTACGATTCAAATTTCACGAAATCTTGGTGCCGCATCTGGGGCAGTAGTTGCCGTCCGAACGAAATCCGCATACAGTGCATGTGTGTGATGTATTGGCAGGCCTTTTGAAAAACCTCATGAACGGAATAAAGATTATTGGCAAAAAGAAAAAGTAGATTCCAAGCTGGAACAAAAGAAAGGACACAGCTAACGATGCAGCAATTATCAGAAGCGTTAGTGGCAGACCTGACCATTTCATGGTTACAGTTTATGGATTTTCCAGAAATTAAGGTTCGTCAAGTCTTATGCTGAACATTGCTTTAATAGAGTATCAGCCTAGAATCATTTTGTGAAGGCAAGCTCTCTTGCAGCAATGGCAGGTTCACTGAACCAAGTTGCAATGGGCGAAAAAAAGGCAGACATTGTATTGAAAAACTGCAAGCTAGTCAACGTCTACTCTAGGGAGATTATACCGCAAGTTCAGATCTCAATTCTAAAAGACAGGATTGCATACGTTGGCAAGGACGCAGCACATACGGTAGGTGAAAAGACCGCGGTGATAGACCTCGAAGAAAAGTTTGTCACGCCGGGATTTGCAGACCCGCACATACACATAGACCAGTACATCTTGCCTTCTGAGCTTGCAAAGCATTCTCTGCTTTGTGGAACTACATCATTATTTTCAGACCCTATTGATTTTGTAAGCGTTTGTGGATACAAGGGATTTAGAGAATTTGTCAGTATGACAGAGAACCTGCCAATCAGGATATTTCACATGATACCAGGTGGCCTTCCAGTTGACAGAAAGTTCAGCCATGCAAGAACCATGTCAAAGGCAGAGCAGAAAAAGGCCTTTGAGCTTCCAAGTGTACTTGGCATGGGAGAAGTGTTTTCCTGGACCAAAGTCACAACACGTGACCCAGTTACAATTCAAAACATAAGCTACATTTTGGAAAATGGAGGAATTGTAAACGGACATACCGCTGGTGCAAGCGACAAAAAACTAAATGCCTACATCTCATCTGGAATATTTTCATGCCACGAGCCGATAGACTATGATCAGGTAATAGAACGGCTGAGGCTTGGCATGTGGGTCATGATGAGGGAAGGCTCGATACGACGAGACCTTGAAAGAATAATGCCAAACGTTCTCTTGCACAAGACATACTTTGACAGGCTGATGTTTTGCACCGACGGAGTAACACCAAAAGATCTATTGGAGTTTGGCATGATTGACCACTGTGTCCGAAAGTCTGTCTCAATTGGCATGGATTTGATAGATGCGGTAACTGTAGCATCGCGAAATTGTTTTGAATATTACAAGATGGGAAACGACCTTGGAGGAATCGCTCCGGGAAAACTTGCTGACATTCTTGTTTTTGATGATCCAAACAAGTTAAAGCCTGACAAGGTCTTTGTGGGAGGTAAACTGCTTGTGGCGCACGGCCAACTTGTATCTTCAACTCCAAAGCCTGCACTTTCTAAATGGATTACAAAGACAGTAAAGGCAAGACGCAAGTTTACAGAAAAAGATTTCCAGGTAAAGAGCAAGGCAAGCTCTGTTCAAGCTACTGTAATCCGGCTGGAGACTGAAATCATAACAAAAAAAGATCAGGATGAGCTTTACGTAAAGGAAGGCAATGTTGCATCTTCAAAAGATAAGGACATTTGGAAGGTGGCTGCAGTTGACAGAACATACGGAACTGGAAAGCAGTGTGTAGGATTTTTGAAAAACTTTGGTGCAAACATTGGTGCATTTGGGTCCACGCAGAGCTTTCACGAAAATGACTTGATTGTAATAGGCTCAGACGAAAGCCAGATGGCACTTGTGGCAAACGAACTTGTAAAGATGCAGGGCGGCATGGCTGTTGCAAAAGATGGCAAAATAATATCAAAGTTTGATATGCCAGTAGCTGGGCTAATCTCCAAGATCCCGCTTGAGCAAGCTGTCACAAAATACAACGAGATCGACGAAAAGATAGTAGAAGCAGGCTGCAAGTTTGGTCAGCCTCACCTCATTCCGCTCTTTCTTCCCTTCCTTGCACTGCCAGAGATTAGAATTTTGTACAGCGGAGTAGTAGATGTTAAAAACAGAGCTTTTCTTAAGATTTTACACGGATAAACGGTTCTGTTACAAATTCAGCTGACTATATCATCAACTACGAGTCCGCAACTTGCTTCCATCTACTCCAAGGATTAGCGGCTGTAAGTTGTCCACGTTCCTCTTCATCAATTCACTTGAAAGTCCTCTAGGATGGCAAAACCTACTCCACCCCTTGTAAGATACATTCATGGCCGCGACTACATCACGGTCCATCACTCTCTTACAATTATGGCACCACAATTTATGATGTTGAAACCTGTCCTCTTGGATTCTCTCTCCGCATATTGGACAGAGTTGGCTGGTGCACCTTGGATCTACAAACTGTACTGGTATTCCTTCCCATGCAGCCTTATACTGTATTTGTCGTTGTAACTCGTAAAAAGACCACGAGTTTAGCTTACGCCTAAACTTTTTGCCTTGACCGTTTCCCCTCCGGTACAGCTTACGTATTCCCTTAATCTCTTCAAATACAATCACAGATCTTGACTCTGGCTCTATTCACAATATCTTTTGATATTTTGTGTAAATGCTGTTGTATACGTCTTGACTGCCTGTTCTTTTTTTGTGTAAAGAATTTGTTTTTCACTCGTCTGTCGTTTCGTCGAAATGATGCTCGTACATGCATAGAATTCTCCTTTATTGAAAGAAGTTTGTTTGTCTTATACATGACGGATCCATCCATAGTTGATATGGTAGTATTTCTGAGGTTTCTATCAATACCAATTACGTTTTCTGGTATGATTTCATCCACTTTTCTTCTTATTGAAATTGATAGAGAGTCTGGCGTTATAGTAAATGACCTTGGCTCTACTCCTTTCTCTGATAATTTTGATACAATGTAGTTGTTCAGTACGATGTTGATATATTTTCTGTTGCCTATTGGTATTGAAATTAATATTCCGTTTATTTTAAAACCATAGCAAGATACAAGGTATGGCTTTTTTATAAATGGAGATTTGGTTTTGACACCTTTTCTGATACTGGATTTCATCTGAGCGAGTCTGCCACAAGCTTGAGCCATTGCTGTAAGCTTGTATTTTGATTGAATGTCATAGGGATCAAGTTCATGATAGTACAGTGATGAGAATTTTCTGGTGTTGTTACGTTATTCTCAAGACCTATCCTGATGCAATGGTTTATCATTTGCCGGAATTTTTCCATCATGGATGCTAATTCAGGTATAGGTACAATGGATTGTTTGACTGATTTTAGTGCCACCATTGATCGAAAATTACACTATTAGAAGAAAAATGGCTGGTAATATCATAATTAGTCGAGTTTGAGGCAAAACGGATAAACTATTAAAAGGGGAAATTTAACTACGAATCTCAGGTAATAATTTTGGCTTCAATTCAACAAACACCACAGGGTCCAGTTCTGGTGCTCAAGGAGAGCGCGTTGCAGCAAAAGGGACGCGATGCCCAGAAAAACAATATTACAGCGGCAAAACTGGTCGCTGAACTTGTTCGAACAAGCCTTGGTCCAAGAGGGATGGACAAGATGCTTGTGGATTCTTTAGGCGATGTTACAATTACAAACGACGGCGCTACCATTCTAAAAGAGATCGATGTCCAGCATCCCGCAGCAAAGATGATGGTAGAGATCTCAAAAACAGTAGATACGGAGGTAGGAGACGGAACAACATCCTCTGTAGTCTTTGGCGGATCGCTTTTGGCAAAGGCAGAGGAGCTGCTGGAAAAAGATGTTCATGCTACCGTAATCATTGAAGGCTTCCAAGCCGCCTCAGAAAAGGCCCTTTCACTGCTTCAGGAGCTTGCCAAATCTGTGAGTCCAAATGAGAAGGACGTTCTCTTAAAAGTTGCAAAGACAAGCATGGAATCAAAGCTTATTTCAGAAGACAGCGACATGCTTTCAAAACTAGTTGTAGATGCAATACTGCAGGTAGTTGAAAAAGAAGAACGCGGCAACAAGGTTGACCTTGACAACATCAAGGTAGAAAAGAAGGCCGGCGGTTCGATTCGAAATACACAGCTAATCAAAGGTATAGTTCTTGACAAGGAGGTTGTCCACAGCGGCATGCCTACAAAGATGGAAAAGGCAAAGATAGCACTGCTAAATTCTGCACTTGAGATTGAAAAGACTGAGATGAGTGCAGAAATAAGAATTACTGACCCAACACAGATGCAGATGTTCTTGGAAGAAGAAAACAGGATGCTAAAATCCATGGTGGACAAGATTCATGAGATTGGAGCAAACGTGCTCATCTGCCAGAAGGGAATTGATGATATTGCACAGCACTACCTTGCAAAACAAGGAATTCTTTCAGTAAGACGCGTAAAGGAAAGCGACATGACAAAACTTGCAAAAGCTACTGGTGGAAGAATCAGCAGCAACATTGATGACATGACATCAAAAGATCTCGGTACTGCCGAAACAGTAGAGCAGAGAAAGGTGGAGACAGAAAAATGGGTCTTCATTGAGGGATGCAAGAACCCGCGCGCAATCACTGTGCTCATCAGGGGAGGATCACAGAGAGTTGTGGATGAAGTAGACAGATCACTTCACGACGCGTTGATGGTAGTAAAAGATGTAATCGAAAAGCCAGCAGTAGTTGCAGGCGGAGGCGCTCCAGAAGAATATCTTTCATCAAGCCTCAAAGACTGGGCAGATAGGTTTGAGGGACGAGAGCAGCTTGCAATCAAAAAATATGCTGAAGCACTAGAGATCATTCCTTTGACAATTGCAGAAAATGCCGGCATGGACCCAATCAATACCATGGTTACCCTGCGTGCCAAGCAGAGCCAAGGCAAGAAATGGACTGGAATTGATGCACGAAACACAAGGGTAGCTGACATGTACGCTCTTGATATTATCGAGCCTGTTGCAGTAAAGGAGCAGATAATCAAGTCTGCAACAGAGGCAGCATGCATGATTCTAAGAATCGATGATGTCATAGCATCATCTGGCAAGGGCGGCGGTAGAGGCGGTCCTCCAATGCCACCAATGGGCTAGAAGAACCCCTTCATGCTAAAAAAACTGCAAAACATTGACCTAGGCCCAGTTGTTGTTCTAAACGATTTTTTCCTTGACAGGATAATTTCCGTACCTGATGTTGGAAGTTTTTACAGCCAGATCATGGAGAAGATAAACTTTGGAGGAAGCATCAGAGGAATACCTCAAAAAGACCTCAAGGGGGGAAATGCCACAAACGTTGCCTATGCACTTGCAAGGCTTGGATGCCCTGTATCTCTTGTCACAATTTCAGACAAGGCAGGAGCGGCATTACTAAAAGAGACGTTTTCTGGACTTGATAACGCGACGCTTTATGTGATTGATGGCAAGCCGGGCAGAACCACTGCACTAGAATTTCAAAATGGCAACAACATTGTAAATATAATGTTCTCCGATCTTGGCGACAATGAAAACTTTGGCCCTGAAAAACTTGGAACAAAGGAACAGGATGCAATAAAAAAGGCCGCTGCAGTAATTGTTACCAACTGGGCAAGCAACAAGAAAGGGACGGACCTTGCCAAGTTTGCATTTGAAAAATCAAAGGGCGCGCTTCATCTCCTAGACCCTGCAGACATACATACAAGACCAAAGGAATTCAAGGAAGCCCTGCTCAAAGTTGATTCTGAGCTTGACTCTCTGTGCATGAATGAAAACGAATGCAACATACTTTTGGCACAATACGGTCTTGGAAAGCTGTCTGGAATTGAAGAAACAAAGAAACTTGTCATGGAGCTTACAAAAAAATCTTCAATAACAATTGACCTGCATGCCGTTGCAGGCTCCTTTTGGAGCGATGGTAAAGGGGTAGAGTTTGCAAAATCATTTCCTGTCAAGCCCATACTTGTGACTGGCGCAGGAGATGTATGGGATGCTGCAAATGCTGTTGGATACATGGCAGGCCTTGAGCCCCGAGAACGGCTGCTGTTTGCAAACGCCGCGTCTGCTCTATACATTGCAAATCCAAAGGGGATTCCGCCAACCATGGATGAAACGCTGTCACTTGCTAGAACATAAAACTCGGCTTATTGTTTGAGCGAGAGGACCTTGCTGCAATCCCTGCACTCGATGCGGTCTTGGCCCCTGTAAAGGTTCTCAGAACCGCATCTTATGCAAATAAGGATGTGCCTTCTTGAACTCTTCACTCCAAAGAAGTTCAGGAGCGTAAGCTTGTTGCTTGAGGCCATGGTCATCTAGTAATTTGGTGCTGTGGGATTTATTCAGTATGTATGCAGTGAACTGCAATGCACCCATGGCAGGAACGCTGTATCAGCCGGAATTAGATCCCTTGAGCGTGCTTCCAACAAGTATCCCATCTGCAAAATAATTCCCAGTTGTACTGTCTGGAAGAATATCGTACGTAAATTGGTGCTTGTATGGCATCAAATCTGCCGATTTTACTGCAGATCCGTCGTACACTTCCCCAACCTTGAGGTCTCCAATTGTTCTGCCGTCATATGTTGGATGGTTTGCAGAGGCAAAAAGCTCTCTGCCGTCTGCAAGTTTTAGATCTATTACTTGGTGTGTGCTTCCGACAAACACCTTGCTTGTCTTGATTACCTTGGATTTGATCATGGTTCCGTCCGAATCTGCAGACCATACGGCCATGCCGTCTTTGATATCTTTGATGTTAATGCCTCCCTCTGGTGTCTTGATGGTGGAATCTGCTGACAGGCAGATTGGACATCCTCCTGGCTGGACTCCTTTTGATTTGCCTGTTGACACTGTTATGGAATCTGGATAATTGATTGACGTTATTACAAGAGGTGCAGAACCGTCACATGTTGGGTTGAGTGTATCGCCGACATGCATTGTTGTAAAGACTCCAAGACCTGGATGCGCTATTGGATAGGGACTGTTGTAGTATCCAGTGACGTTATCTGGGTTTATCTTTGATATGGTAAACACCCCAACCTTTTGCCCTGATGTATAGTTGGCGGGATTTGAAAGCTCAGAGAAAGTTGGCTGTGTAACAGTTGTTCCCCATCCGCGTTGCACAAGTTTCCGAGCTGTATCTGGCGTTACGCAGGCTGGCAGGTTGTCACGTGATTTCATCAGGACCAACCCTTGAGCACAGGTAACGCTCTCTGCAGGTATGCCCTGAGATCTCATCTGTTTGAGCGGAGGCTCTACAACTTGGGAACTGGTGTGGTTGCCAGCGCTTGGACTGTAAAACTGTGGCCCAACACATGGATTTGGAAAAGTAAAGACACGGCCGGAAGGATCTTTCCAAGTTGTGATTACTTGACTGCATACTGAATCTGGTGTAAGTTCTTTTATCTGGAAATACGAGTTGTCATAATGGCATATCTGAATTGGATACATGTTGGTTGTTTGGTTTGCTATGGTACCGTTTAGGATATTGCAGCCAAGTGTGGTAATTGTTCCATTTACTGTGTAGCTTGCAAGTGACTGACTTGCGTACGATGAATGCAAACTAGAGAGCAGCACAATTTGAACAAAAAGCAATGCCCACCAGATTTTCGGCATTGTAAGGTGTCTTCACATAAAACCTGAAAAACATTTGGATTGAATCATTCTTTTCAATATGTCATAATTTACATTGCAATTCTAGTTGCAGTCTGTTTTTTCACATTTTGGCAAGTAGATGAATACAGTTATTGGATGCTAGCTTGGCGGAGGAATATTTTTCCGCAAGATTTCTAAAAGCTGCCTCAGTCCGCTTATGTTTCCCAAGCCATATGCTATTATTTTTTCAAGAATTTGCTGTTGGACCATGCCGGCTGAGGATTTCAGAGCACTGCGAAGCCAGCTTCTTGTTTTACCGTCTATCAATTTTTGGGCAATTTTTTCTGACTTTTCTGAATCACCCAAAATGTCCAAGACAGGCCTTAACATCTTCTTTGTATAGATTACACCGTCTCCTGTAATGGAATAAAGATCGGCCAGTTCAGGATCGGTTTGTGCAGGATTTTTAACTGCCTGTTGATTTTTCCGTATCAGCCCCATCTTTTCAAGTCTGGCCAGCCCCTCTATCACATCTTTTTTCTGAAAGTTGTCTGTCATGGCTGTGATGCAGCAAGCTTTCAGTATGCTCAAGCCACTGCTGCTTGTCTCAGAGTTGTGAAGGTGCAAAAGTGCCCATCTCTGGAATGGTGTTAACGTATGAGGCGGATCTGCGTATATCAATAATTGAGACGATACTTTTCAAAATTAATAATCATGATCATTTGTACCGTATTAACCTCAAGTTTTACATCAACATACTTTTACATTAAAAATGAAAGATGCCTTCAAGTCATTTCACTACCACTCACTAGATGCAGCAAATACAGTGATCAAAACAAACTGCATTGGATTATTGAGGTGTTTATTAATCGTTAAACTTTGGTAATCATCACTTGTGATTTAGTTTTCTTTTTGATTCGTTCAACGACGCTTTCTTTTTGTCAAAGTGTCTAATTGCAAAACCTGCAAAAAAGAGAATCCAGCCAAAAATTGTCACAGTTCCCAAAGTACCTTTGAATGGCTGAAGGCTTGGCGAATTTGAAATAGTTGAGGAAATAATCCAGTTTGCCACCTGCATGGCAAGACCGACTATCATTATAATTGTGCCGCGTTGCATACAGTCACAGATTCCGCACTTGTCTTAAAGATTCCTTTGGTTCTGCTGGTTTTGTGTATCTGAACAAGGCCAAACCTCCCAAAATTTTCTGTTATAATTTTATCCGGGGATAAAAATCGAAACTGTAGGTAGGTAAGAAGATCAGCAGTCGTATTTCTCAAGTCATGAATCCTACAGTTTCATTACGGTTTTTCTTGTATTATCAAATAAGATTTGCTTAATATTGTTCCGTTACAACGTTAGACAATAACATGGTTTTGCTGCAGATTCAAAGATGATTATATATCACCAGCCGAGTTTGCGGCAGACCTGTCCTTTTGTCTGTACTTTGCCCATGCATTATTTACGGTAAAGACTATTCTCTTACCAAGTACTTGTTCCAGCCAGAGCGGCAGAAGAAACTTTCTGTATGGAGAAAAGTACCGATAATACTTTTCGTTGTCAAGTTCCTTGTCATCAAGTACGTTTCTTGCAGCAAAATCTCCACAAAAGGTGGCCCACGGTAATCCTACACAGCCAAGAACAAAGTGAGCCCATGGGCGTTCAGGGTCGACAAGCACTGTTGGGATAAGGTCTCTTGTCATGTCTATGCGGCCTTGCCAATATTGGATGAACCTGAGCGGGCGTATTGTCGGAATCTTTTCCTTCAATCCATTTATGACCTTGTCTATGACGCGTGTTGTGGTGGTGTCATTTTTTGCATACGTGGTTAACATATCTCCGCCTCCGACCAAGAGTCGTTTTGTTCCTGTCAGCCGAAAATAAGTATAGATAAGATCCGAGTCCCAGCATTGTAGAGGCCCCTGTGGAAAAAGATCTGCAATATCACTATCTCCTAATGGTTCGCTAACGGAGAGAAATGTTTGGGCATGGTATACTGACTCGCTGTACTTTGTTACATTCGGTTTTGGTTTGTCTATGCAGAAGATTATCTTGTCGGCAGTAACAGAACCAAGATGTGTGAAGACAGTTTTCTCTTTCCAGGAAAGCACCTCTGATGACTCGAAGATCTCTATTCCAGCATCCAAAAGAACTTGCTTCATACCCTGTGCGTATAAAAGAGGATTGACTCCGTATGTTCCAGTATATCTAATTGCCCCAGAATATGCTTTTGACCCTATAACCGAAGGAACTTCGGGCTCTTTGTACACCGTACTTGAATAGCCAAGTTTCTTTCGTGCATTGACCTCATCTTCCACATCCTTCCAGCCGCTAGTTCCCTTGCCAAGAAAGAGGCAGTCTTGGACCTGCAGGTCGCACTCTATCTTGTGTTTTTTGATGTTGTCTACCATAATGTCCACTCCTTTAGCTGCAACTTCCCACAGATCCTTTGCACCCTTTGTACCATACTTGCGCAATAACTGGGATAGTTCAAGTTCGCTGTCTGGCGTTAGAAAACCTGCGCTCTTCCCTGTAGAGCTTCCGCCACAGATGTTTTTGTCAAGCAGCACAACCTTTTTACCTGAGCCTGCTAGGCGCAGCGCTGCTGCTATTCCAGATGCACCTGCGCCCACAATCAAAACATCAGTTTTAACATCGCCTTTAAGTGGAGGTCGAATAGGTTCTTTAATTCCCATCAGTGTAGTAAACCACCAGTCTTGTAGAATCATTTTCCAGCCTTCATCATTGGCTAGGGCTGATACTATTTCTGTGTCACGTTGGTTCTCACTTGATATGATTTGCAAGCAATCCTGAGCAATTCTGACTTGGTTTAAAATTAGTCTAGATGCCTCATTGTGAACAAACCGACAAATGTTACAAAGTTTTCAATTATGGATTATGACCTTGTCAAATGGGCAAGTACCCGCTGGCAGTTCTAGAATTTCTTTCTTTTCAAGAAGAAAAATGCAACATCGATCAAGATTATTCCTATGCCACCTGCTGTAATCTGCAGCCATATTCTACTCAGAGACATCAAAAACAAGTCTGATGCTGTAGCTGGTCGCATGATTCCAATACCGTTTTGAACCTTGCTTGGCTTAGACCACCACATCTGAGATGATATTGCAGGAATTGAGATCCCTATTATGATTACAACAATTCCTAAAATCAGAATAGCAGTCTTTGCATGCATAAAATTACTGATCTCGTACAGATCTTAAGCTTTACGAGAAACGTCAGATTTTCACGAAGAAAGAGGGTGCAATTGTAGTCTGGTACTAGTACTCTTTAACTAGGAACTGCACACATGGCTAATCATGGACAATAAGATTTCAGGAATCGGAAGGTTTCTTGCTCCTTCCTTGAACAAAATTGAGGAAGAATTGAGCGCAATTCATACGGAAGTTAATGGAGTAAATGCAAGAATGGAAGAGACTTTGAATAGGCTGGAAAAGTTAGAAGAGGACTATAAGCATCTTGCAGCCCGGATAGATAAGAATGACAATGGAATGACAACAGAGGCCAAAGTCTTGTTTGACAGCATAAACGAGATGGAAAGGCAGAACCGGGGTGAGGTTGATGTTTTAAAACGTACAATGGATGTTACACAAAGAAGGTTATCCACTCTTGAAGCAAAAATGAAAGAGCTTGGCAAATAATTCGATTTTGCAATTCGGTTGTATGGGTTTGTTAGGAAAAAAAGGTGTAGAATGTAAAATTCTATTTTTTTGATTCTTCGGCTTCTTTTACTGCGTTTATGTCATCAGAAGCTTTTTTGTTACAAGAGCAAGACATTATCTTTGCAATTATTTTTTTTAACATGTCTACTCAGACTTTCATGCATATATAAGTGAAGGATTCTGGGAATTAATGGCACAGTAGGACGCTTTTTACTGAGGCTCTATAAAAATAGAACACCTCCATTCTACTCACAAAAACATGACGCTGTCGTAAAGTATTTTGTCTGTTAGAATAATCTCCTCTCATGTCTCATGATAAATCTGTAAATTACGAAGAGATAGCAAAACATTTTGGAGGATTTTTTGGTTACATCTCTGAATTTATTGAAAAAATAGGCGATCAAGATCCCTATCCGATTTATAATGAAACTGCAGCAAAATTGAGCATAATTCAAAGAAAGATGAATACAGCAAAGTCACCTTTCCTGAAAAAAGAATACGTACAAGATCTCTATGATGATGTTTTAGGTATTATAATTAATTGGAATAAAGACATATCAAAAAATGTTAAGGACTATGTAGATGCGTATCTTGCAATTGGTAAAAAATCAAATTCAAAAAAAGACAATTATAATCCAATGAAAACGATAATTGAAGAAAGAGAACGTTTTCTCAGTGCTAATACTGTATTTGAGCAGGTACTAAGAAAGATCAATAGGAAAATGGTAGAAGAGGTTGATCTATACGCATTATTTTTTGCACTAATCACTTCACATGAAGTGATGGAAAAAATTCTTCATGGTGAAATAGAAAGAGGTTTAAAAAAATATGACATTAAAGATTATGATTTGGTTGAAATGTTCTCTGTTACTGGAAAATGGAAGGATAAAGATGGTGTTTTGAAAACAGATACAAAGGTAATTAGGAATGCCTTATCACATTTTGATTTTAAGTTAAAATCCAATAAGATTCAAATTGTATTCAATACTGGACCCAAGAGTGAAGAAATAACAAGGACTTTCACACTACGCGGCTTCTTCAAATTCGTATCAAATAGTAGGTTTCTTTTACAAACGTTCTATGTAGCATTATCTGTACTAGTTTCGTTTACCATATTACGCAGATTTTATGTGATAAAAGATACATAACAGTCACTTTAAGTAGATAGATATGAAATCTCTCTTCCATCATGGCTACGGCCTCTCGATCAAAGTACAAAATTCAAGGTTAGTGTTTTCTCAGGGAATTGATCATTATTCTGAACTATATCTTTTACGAGAAACGTCATGTTTCTACGCTCAAAATGGGGGTAGACTATTTTTACTGAGGCTCTATGGTTGCAGGAGGCTTGCTTGATACAACATAACTGACCCATGCCACATCTTCCACCTCGTTTGTTATCCTGTTACTTATCTTCTCAAGAATATCGTTTGGCAGCCTTGTCCAGTCTGCAGTCATGGCATCAATTGAATCCACTATCCTAACAAGCACCACGTGGCCATACTTTCTTTCATCGCCCACAACTCCGACTGCCCTGTCATCGCCAACTGCTGCAAATGCCTGCCAGACCCTGTCGTACCACCCTGCAGTAAAAAGCTCGTCTTCCACTATCTTGCTTGCCTGCTTGCATATCTGCAATTTCTCTTTCGTTACCTCACCCATTATTCGTACGGCAAGGCCGGGTCCTGGGAACGGATGGCGGTACAAAAGATTATCAGGGACTCCAAGTATCTTGCCTACTCTTCTTACCTCGTCCTTGTACAGAAACCTCAATGGTTCCAGCACCTGCAAATGGAGCCATGAAGGAAGTCCGCCAACATTGTGGTGCGTCTTGATTACGGCAGCAGGTCCCTTTGATACTCCGCTTTCAATCACATCAGGGTACAGCGTTCCTTGGGCAAGCCACTTGAACGGCCCGTTTTTTTCTGCAAACTCGGTAAACACCTTGACAAACTCTTCTCCCACAATCTTTCGCTTTTGCTCAGGATCGGTCACTCCCTTCAGCCTTGAGAGGAACCTCTGCTTGGCATTGATTGCAGTAAAGTTCATCCCAAAATTTTTTTCAAACATTTCTTCGACCTCTTTTTCCTCGTTTAACCGCAAAAGGCCGTTGTCAACAAAGACGCACTTGAGCCTGTTTCCTATTGCCTTTTGAATCAGGAGTGCTGCAACTGTCGAGTCCACACCGCCGCTTATCCCGCATAAAACGTTGCCGTCAATCTTTGATATCTGGGATACCGTATCCTCGATAAAGTTCTCAAGTGTCCAGTCCTGCTTTGCCTTGCATATGTCTAGTACAAAGTTTTTGAGAACCTGGATTCCGTTTTCCGTATGCACCACTTCGGGATGGAACTGTATGCCGTAGATGAGCTTCTGCCTGTTCGCAATTGCTGCAGCAAAGGAACTCTCCGTATGCCCTATTACCTCAAACCCTTGGGGGAGGCTCTCTGCAGCATCACCGTGGCTCATCCATGCTCTAGTTGACGGGCCCATTCCTGCAAGGAGGTCAGAACCGTTGTCTATCTTCAATGTAGACGAGCCGTACTCCTTGTTTGCACGCTTTACCTTGCCTCCAAAATTGTTTACAATCAACTGGTGGCCGTAGCATATTCCAAGCACCGGCAGTCCAATCTCAAATATCTTGGAGGAGGGTTGGGGCGAGTCCTTGTTGTATACACTTGCAGGGCCGCCGGAAAAGACAATCCCCTTGGGGTTGAGCTTTTTTAGTTCCTCAAGTGATATGTCAAACGGCACAAGCTCTGCATATACTGAAAATTCTCTTATCCTTCTGCATATGAGATGGCTGTACTGTGAACCAAAATCTAGAACTATAATCTTGTCCATGTATGTACTGTCAAGTTATCGGATGTATATATCATAATTCTGCTGTCAGGGTGATTTTATCGTGCTGAAATCTATAGTAAAAAACTATAATATTATAGTAAACTACTATAAATTGAGATGGACGAGCTGACGTACAGAATACTTGACATATTGACACGGAATCTTGGCAAGTCACTATCAATAAACGAGCTCACAAGCAAGATAGAGGAGGTCTATGGAGGTGCGTACTATGCAAATACCAATGAAAAGATCCATGACATGGCAAAGGAGGGAATAACCTCGCTTTCAAAAGCTGGCAGATCTTCACTGATATCAATCAATTTCAACAATTATCTCATGATTGACCTACTTGCAGAGACGGAGCTGAGGAGAAAACAAGACTTTCTCAGAGGAAGAGAGGAGATGCAGATGATGATAATGGAGATTTACACGCAATTACACAGCTTTCTTTTGATAAAGTCAATCTCTCTTATGAACCCGGAAAGAAATACAAAACTAAACAAGGCCGAGCTATTGATTCACTTGAGAAAAACAGAAAGAAAAAAGATGGAAGAGGCAAAGATTGGGATTTATGATATTTTAGATCATATACAAAAAATACACAACATAAGGATAGATCACGTGACGTTAGAGGACAAGATGTTCCTTAATCTACTACGATCTGACGAAATCAATCCTGCTAGAGAAATGTTATCAAATAAGATAGTCATTTTAAATCCGCAGGATTTCTGGATGGAGATCAAAAAGGCGGGAGGGGAGGGAATCAAGATAATGGCAGGTGAGCATGAGATGCATCCTGCAAAAATGACAGAAGAAGACCAAGTTTTTAATCTTGCAAGATTTGGCTATACGGAATTTGGACCTCAAATAAGACAGGGAAAGATGATCTGCATAGAATATCTAATCAGCGCAATAATGCTCCAAAACAACGCAAGGAGGATAAACGCCATCCCAGTTATACTTGCAAAAAATTCTGGGAGGACAAATTATGACCTGCTTCTCTTTCTTGCCCGAAAGTATAATTTTGCAGAAAAGCTTCTAGGAATACTTCGAACGCTAAGAAACTTGGTATCGCATGGGATGGCAGAAATTGACAGTCCAATAAGGTTACTTGAGGGCACAAAAACAGGGGAGGTTAAGGCTGACCAAAAGAGCATGAAGGAGGTCTTGAGGCTGTACAATGTCTACTAAGCTTGATAACTCAAAGCTACTTGGGTTTCTTGAACTTGACAAGGAGTTGAACAGAAGAATAACGGTGGTAGCAGTAGGGGGTACTGCGATGACGTTACTTGGGGCAAAGCCATCAACTACAGATGTTGACTTTGATATGCCAGGAGAAGACTTTCTAGAGTTTAGGCACATTTTGGTTGGTTCCAACTGAGATTAATGACCATAGTCCTAGTATTGGTTCCAAATACTCATAATGCTTAACTTCTTGATGTTGCCCCCTGTAGTATTTGCCAGTAGTCAATGTATTTGTAGATGAGGCAGGAGATCTGGGATTTTCTCAGAATTCTACTAGATCTTTTGTGTTAAGCTATGTAATCATGGTAAATGATACGCCTCTATTCATTCGTAACAAGGTTAGACGATTGCTGAAAAATATCAATACTAGGCGTCGAATCAGAGGTAAAGCTGAGGAATTCAAATTTTCAAATGACGAGCATATAACCCGTGAAAGATTCCTGAGAAAGATCAAGACATTTGATCTATCTCTAGGTACTGTAGCAGTCATGAAAGACAGCGTTAAAGACAGTTTGAAAGGGAATCAAACTATCCTATACAACTATCTTGCAGTTGACTATGTAATCAAGACCATTGTTAATTCATATCTGAAGCCATGGGTACCATACAATGAAATTCATTATACAATAGACAGAAGCTTGTCCCAGAAGGCGATCAAGCATTTTGATGAATACTGCGAAGAAAAGATTTCCTATGTAAAGAAAAGCAGACAGTTCAAAGGGGACATCATTGTAAAGATCAAACACGTAGATTCTAGAAATGATGTATGTTTGCAGATTGCCGATTACATCTCAGGAAGTGTTTTTGCAAAATCTGAGAGACTAGATAACAGGTATTACGATTTAATCAAGGAAAAGATAAAACATAAAGACCAGTGGGATTGGCATAATAGAATTAATTGGTGACTCTGAGCTTACTTGTCCCATCCCGTTCCACGGGCATCTACCTTTCAGCCCAGATCCTACTAGTTGCCTAGTAGACTTTACTCACCTACCTTAAGGTAGATGTCAAGAGAGGTATTAACTTTTAGTATGATTATTACAGCAGAATCTATTGATTTGAAGGTTTAACAGAATCTATTGCGGGAGTACAACCTCTCATATTTATTAAAATGATTGCCAACAAAGCACCTAGGTTAAAGGCAACATTAGCACAACTGATCCGAATTTATCTAAATTTACTTTCTCGAATTTTCTACCATTCGCGCAAATGACCATGTTGCTGTGTTGATTATCTCGTTTAACCTCTCTTTCTGCCTATAGTTCTTGATAAGTATCTCCCTTATTCTGTTTCCTTCCTTGTTTACCATGCAGCTTATGGCAGTGTTTTGTGGAATCTTGCCGCTCTTGACGTCTGTACTGTCCTGGCTTTCCATGTTGCCAATTATCCTGCCAAGGAAAAATGACTTGAACGGCTGTACCTCTATATCAAGCGATACCTCCTCTGATGGTATAATTACAAGCTCGTCTTGGGTGACGTGAGCATTAGCTATTATCTGATTATCTGGAGTCTTCATTGGAATCACACTTGCAGTCTCCTGCACCGTAGGTTGGGAGCTCTTTTTGGTAGACGATGATACAAGGTGTGATGCCTTGCTGAAACTTGACTGTTTTACAAGCGAATCTAAAATTCTGATATTTTGTGTTAGTTTTTCTATCTCTTTTTGGCGTTTTTCTATCTCTTCTGCTATCCACTCACGTAGCTCCAAGATGTCGCGAATTTCTTCTTCAGAGTGGTAGTCCATACTTGTTCTAATGATGAACGGATAATAAATATTAAAACAGGTTTAGAATTGAGCCAAGAGTAACACCCATTCAAGTATTTTACAGTAATTGCCGAACAAACAATTCTTTGAATAGTATTGTTGAATAAACTAGTGTATATCACATAAACAAAGTAGCTAGCTATGACATGGTAAAATCAGAAAGTGATCTTTGTCTTGCATCTTTCCACGTTACATATTGTAAACCCAGTAAGACGCGTAGCTTATTTGCAGTTATAGGAGCAAAGCCTTCCAGGTGGTTATTTGCCATCGCAATTGCAAACGCTACCTTATCTTTGATTGATTCAATCTTATCCGCCCACCTTTGTATTAATTCTGTTCCGTCTCTGCGTATCTTACCAAATTCACTATCAGGTATAGACCTGTCCCCAATCAGTCGTAGATACACAAAATCTGCCGTAACAGGAGCTGGGTTTGCCACACCTTCAACCTCGCTCCACGCAAGGCAGAGGTTTCTCTCCGACATAAACCTGTACGACTCGTCTGAAAACCATGACGGGTGTCTCCCCTCTACCGCATACCTATACCGCACAGGCAGATGGTTTACCATCTTTTCAAGCTGAGGTCTTGCCTCAGAAAACGAGAGCGAGGGAGGCAGTTGTATTACCAATATTTTCATCTTTGATTCAAGCGGCTTGATAGAATCCAGAAACTGGTCAAGGTAAGGCCCAGGTCTCAGCCTGTTCTCGTGCGTTATCATCCTTGGAAGCTTGGCAGTAAAGACAAAGTTCGGGGGCGTATCGGCGAACCACTTTTTTGTCATGGATACGGAAGGGATTCTATAAAACGTAGAGTTGATCTCTGTGATATCGAATGCAGATGAATAATGTTTTAGATAATCAATGGGTTCTAGTTTTGGAGGGTAAAATGATCCTTTCCATCCATCGTAGTTCCACCCCGTACACCCTATCCTTATTTCCATATTGTCATATCACAAGATATCGAGATAATCATTTGCATAAAAGATCTAAGTACAAAACAATTTCTGCTCTCTTAACAACTCTGCAATATCAGAAAATCTGATCTTCTCAAACCCAATGATCTTTTCTGATGTAGTGTAAAATTTACATCCGCCTTTTGATGCAAGCCATTCTAAAAGTTCTCTTGCCTTTGCAAGTTTTGCAATCTTTACCGTTCTATCATATTTGCCCTCTTTTGAATAAATTCCAACCTTATTTCCAAAGTCCATTCCGAACATGATTATTCTTTTTGCCCCAAAGTATCTGGCAAGGAAAACACACCTGTCACCATCCGTGAATCCACCAAAGTTTCTTATCTTGTCAAAAGGCTTTCCTTCCGTTGTTCCAATACAGCCTCTAAAGAGTAACGCTAGAGGCAGTACACCTATGTTATCACCATGAGAGTGTACAACCATTACGGCATTTTTCTGTGAGGCTTTTTTCAGATATTCCAAGTTACCGTCAAGGTCTGTCACTACAACATCCGGCCTTACACCATTCTCAAGCAGTGCCTTGGCAACCCCATCGGCTACAATCTTTGTCACCCCCTTGAATTTTTTGATATGTGGTATCGATGCAGAAAGAGAGGGGCCTGCGCCGATTACAAATACGGTCCTATCTCTTATCTTACGTTCAAGCTTGCCCAAAGGAGCCTTGCTTTGGAGAAGTGAGTTGAGAAACTTGGCCGCATGCAAATCTTCTTTTCTGCTAAAGCCAAACTCACGCAGTATTTCGCCATACTTGCGTTCCCATCTCTGCAATCTCATAGGTCTAAATGTCGATGCTCCAATCATTAAACCATATGAACAGACTGGGTTCTCTACCTGTTGGAGGAACAAACCAAGTAAGGGTGATGGGAATACTCAACACCAGTCCAGAGTCATTTTACAAAAAATCTGTATACACAGAACAAAGAGAAATAGCCAATATAGTAAAACAGATGGAAGAAGACGGCGCAGATTTTGTTGACGTTGGGGGCATGTCTACTGCGCCGTATCTTGAGACGTTGGTACCAGAAAGTCTTGAGATCAAGAGAGTCACACAAGCAATTAATGCCATACAAAAGGTATCAAAACTTCCAATCTCAATTGATACCTGTAGGGCAAGCGTTGCAAGAGCCGCACTTGCCCTTGGCGTAGAGATTCTAAATGACGTTACAGGATTACAATATGATGTGAACATGGCCCAAGTTTTGGAAGAGTACCGTCCCTCTGTTATAGTGTGCGCCTTTAGCAAAAAGAAAGTGACTGGAAACCAAGTAATGCGGGCAAGAAACCTACTGCGCCAAAGTGTATCAATTGCAACCAAGTGTGGCATACCAAAAAACAAGGTTGTAGTCGATCCAGCAATAGGATTTTTTAGAAAAAAGGCAAAAGGAATATTCTTTACCACGATAGATTCTGATTGGCTCAAAAGGGATCTTGTTGTAATGCGGAATCTCAGATCTATAAAACTCGGTCAGCCTCTTCTCATATCTGTCTCTAGAAAATCTTTCATTGGACAGATATTGGATCAAAAAGATCCAGAAAAGAGGCTTGCCGGATCGCTTGCAGCAGAAACCATAGCAGTACTAAACGGTGCCGATGTAATCAGAACACATAATGTGAAGGCAACTTGTGACGCGATACAAATTGCACAAGAGCTAAAAAAGTAGGAAAAGGCTTATAACAGAATGTAAATCTAATCAAGAAGGTTTCATTGGATATCAGGGAAGGACTAACTTTCGATGACGTACTCCTTGTTCCCAAACGCTCCAGCATAGCTACTAGATCTCAAACCAATTTGCAGACAAAACTTTCACGCAACATATCACTTAACATTCCAATCATCAGCGCCAACATGGATACTGTTACCGAGTCTGCCATGGCAGTGGCTATGGCAAGAGAGGGAGGAATCGGAATAATACACAGATTCCTTACAATATCTGAACAGGTCACAGAGGTACTCAAGGTTAAGCGCTCAGGAAGCGTAATAATTGAAAACCCCTACACAATAGGCCCTACCCAGACAATTCGAGAGGCAATCGAGAACATGAGGGAAAAGGGAGTCTCAGGACTGCTTGTTACAGAGCCGGAAGGCAAACTTGTGGGAATACTTACACGAAGAGACATTGCAATGTTAGAACCAGCAGACGAAAAAAAGCAGGTTAAGGAAATAATGACAAGTGATGTAATTACTGCAAAGGCTGGAGTAAGCATACAGGAAGCGCGTGAACTCATACGAAAAAACTGCATTGAAAAACTGCCGCTCTTAGACGAGCGGGGAAATGTAAAGGGATTGATAACAAGTAAGGACATCATAAATGCGGGAAACTTTCCGCATGCATCAAAGGATAAAAAGGGAAGGCCGCTTGTCGGCGCAGCAGTAGGGGTAAAGGGAGACTTTATGGAAAGGACGGAGGCACTGCTTGATGCAGGAACCGATGTAATTGTAGTTGATATTGCACACGGACACAGCGATAATGCAATCAATACAGTACGGCTCATCAAAAAGGCATTTCCAAACTGCGAACTGATTGCAGGAAATGTTGCAACCTCACAGGGAGCTGAAGATCTGATCAAGGCAGGAGTGGATGCAGTCAAGGTCGGTGTGGGCTCTGGCTCTATCTGCATTACTAGAGTAATCACAGGCTCTGGCGTACCGCAACTTACTGCAGTAGTTGACTGCGCCCAAGTCGGCAAAAAGTATGACATCCCAATAATCTCTGACGGCGGAGTCAGAAACTCGGGTGATGCCACAAAGGCTCTTGCAGCTGGTGCATCAACAGTTATGGTTGGAAGCCTGCTTGGGGGAACCGACGAAAGTCCCGGCTCTTATGTGATGAAAAACGGCAAGAGGTACAAGATATACCGAGGAATGGCGTCATTTTATGCAGCGCTTGGCAGAAAGTCAAAGGAGACTGGAACTGCAGCAATGAGTGAGGACCTCAACGATTACGTTGCAGAGGGTGTAGAGGCAATGGTTCCGTACAAGGGAAGTGTTGTAGATATAGTAAAACAACTCACCGGAGGAATACGCTCAGGCCTAAGCTACTGTGGTGCAAATACCATACCGCAAATGCAGCAAAATGCAGAATTTATAAAAATGTCAACTGCCGGATACGCAGAAAGCCAGCCTCATGACGTCGAACTGATGTAAAAAATTCATAAATATAGATGATATCTAGTCTCGAGTAGTGCTGACAAAAAAGACTGCAATAGGAATTGGCATAGGTGCACTTGCAATTGGACTTGGAACTTTTTTTCTGATACAGTCGCTTGTATCCAACGTTAATGTAGTCAATGATTCTGTAGATATTGGAAAAAGCGATGTATTCCTATTTGATGCGCAGAAACATTTCCACGAGTTTCTTAACGTGACTGGAAGCTCCTTCCATGTAACTCTGAAGACTCCGTCTAATGGATTGCAGGTGGACCAAGATTTTCAAAATAATACAAGCTTTGACTGGTACAGTCTTGCAGATGGGAAGCACTTTATCAATGTGACAAATACCGGCGGCTCTACTGTACATGTTACAGGAAATCTTGAAGCTGTCCAAAGCCCGCTGATATTCATGTCCCACATCCTAGTGATATCGTCAGGAGTCCTGATAATTGGATTTAGCGCAGCCTTTTCGATTAGAAAGCCGCGGGGCTTTTAGCCAAGCTCTGCCCTTGGGTACGAACCTAGGATTTTTAGGAATATGGTATTAGGTCTTATCTTTTCAAGTGCATCCTTGATGTTTCTGTCGTTCTGGCTCCCTTCAAAATCGACATAAAAGTTGTATTCCCACGGCGTGGTCTTTGTAGGGCGCGACTCTATCTTTGTGAGATTTATTTTGTTTGCATGAAATTTCTCAAGCACGTTGTACAGCGCACCTGGAACGTGCTTTATTGAGAATATGATGGATGTCTTGTCTTTTGCAGTTTTGCTGTGCGCTTTATTTGAAAGGACAAGAAATCTAGTGTAGTTGCTGGCATTGTCTTCTATGCCTTCTTTTATTATGGGAACCTTGTATATCTCAGCAGCTCTTCTGCTTGCTATGCATGCAATGTTGTTCTGTTTTAATTCAAGCAGGATCTTGACACTTCCTGCAGTATCATAAGTGGGTATTGCCTTGAGGTGGTGATCCTGTATGAATTTCCTACACTGGCCAAGTGCCTGTGGATGCGAATATACGGTATCAATTTTTTCCAGCCTCTCAAATCCGATAAGACAGTGCTTTATCCTGTGGTAGATCTCCCCTGTAACGTCTAGTTTGGTGGTCAAAAGCAGGTCGTAGCTCTCGCCAACGCTGCCTTCAAGCGAGTTTTCAACAGGCAGTATCGCATAGTCTGTCTTGCCAGTCTCTGCAGATTCCAAGACTTCGTGGAAGGTAGGAAAGGGAACGGTCTCAATTGAATCCTTGAAAAAGGCCATGGCGGCGGCTTCGCTGTACGCGCCACGCTCTCCCTGAAATGCGGCTTTGAGCATGTTTTTAATTAGAATCGAATTTTATAAAATCGCTGTTTCCAAATTTGGTTGACAGCTTTCTTTCTTCAATATATCCACAATCTATACATTTTACGTTACTCCCAAGCGCCACAACACTTCCAGCACATTTGTTACACTTGGTAAACAAGACCCCAAGCTCAGGTTCGCTGATTACTGCGTGAATTACACCATTTAGCAGACTGATTACTTTGGCAGTTGCAATGTCTCCTACCCTGACAAGAATTCTCTTTTTTGCACCTTTTGCCTGGCAAATGACTTCAAGGCCGGCATGAGTAGGCCTGCCATCAATGTATACCACATTAATTGCAAACATGTTGTTCATCAACGCAGACACATTTCCCACTATGACATTGCCTGGCTTGGGCACTGCTACTTTTTTCATCTCGCTAATCTTGGCCACTCTGTTTGCCTTGTCAAATTCAGGTGTGCCAACTACAAGGGATCTTATCGAGTGGCCGTCATCAAATGTGTTCTGACCTGTCTCAAATTCCTCAATTATTGCAATCTTGTCTCCGGGAAGTGCCTGTTTGCTTGACAACGTAGCACCTGCGGTTTTGACGATTATAATTGTTTATTCCAATTTTTTCTCTATCTGCAGATGCATCTACTAGGAATGGTTTTCTGCAGGGTGTGTTTTAAGTAGATTTTCAGCCATATGATATACGTGATTCGAATAATAAAAGAACAGGAACAATACAAAGGAGAAACTGACTGGTTAACAACATATCATCACTTTTCCTTTGCTGAATACTATGACCCAAACAACATCAACTTTGGACCGCTGCGTGTCTTCAACGATGATACAATCAAGCCTGGAACTGGCTTTGACTTTCACAAACATCAAGACATGGAGATAGTAACCTACGTAATAGATGGTGTACTTGAGCACAAGGACAACCTTGGAAACCATGGAATAATACAGCCAAGGGAAATACAGAGAATGTCTGCGGGAACTGGAGTGTTTCATTCCGAATTTAACCATTCAAATGAAAAACCACTGCGGCTCTTGCAGATGTGGATCTTCAGTGATACGAGGGGACTGCAGCCATCATGGGAACAGAAGATATATTCAAAAGACGACAGAAGAAACAAACTACTTTCTGTTATAGTGCCAAAGAACTCTAATCAAAAAGACAAGCTTGCAATAAGTCAAGATGCAACATTTTACATCTCAAATATTGAAACGGGCACAGAATTGAGTCATGTCCTAGAAAAGAGCAGAATTGCATACCTCTTTGTTATTGATGGAAAACTAGACCTCAACGGAAAAACACTCTATACTAGAGATGCTGCACAGATAGAAAATGAAGAAATCTTAAAAGTTCGTGCCCAAAGAGATACAGAGCTTATTGTAATTGATCTGCCGATTCAATACAGGAAAAACTCGATTCTAGTAGAACAAAAATGAATCTGCTCTCTATTGATTTAGTGCCGCTTGATTGATTGATACTGACTATAGCCAGTGTGGAATTTGAAATATGCTGTCTACATTTTCTTTTTTTAACAGCTTGACAAGTGCATTTGCCTGTGGGGTGGACAAGACCGGCTTGTGGAACTGATTGTCGGTTGAAATTCGAGGGCATGCTACCTGTATGAAGGCATCAATCCCTTTTAGATTTCGCAGCTTGTCATCTGTTATCTCAGTTAGTGCAAAGAGCTGAACTTTTCTTCCAAGGGTTTCCAGTTCTTTTTTGAACTTGAGAGCAGTTGTCTTTGAGAACTGCCCTTCCTTTAGGCCGACAATTATGCCAAATGATTCGGCCTCGGCAGCCTTGTAGACTGCAAGTATGGACTTTTTTTGAAGCGTCTGAGCAAACCCTGTCACTTCTCTTATCTCATTAAAGTATGGATCAAGAACATAGGTGGGTCTGTTTGTTGATAATGCAATACCAGCTGCATGAAAGTTGCTCTGGCCCAAGAAGATGTTGGCATCTACACTATCTCTTGTTTCCATCACAGGATAAAACTCGCAACCAAAAACTTGGCCGTCATTTAGCTGTCCCTTCCCCTTTCCTACCAAGACTTGGACCCCTCCATGTTCAAGTATGGTCCTTACCTTATCTACCTCATGGAGGTGCTGGCTGTCTGTTACAAGTGATACTGTCTTTCCTCTAAACTCTTCCGCACATTTCTCCGCTATGGTGTCAAATGAAATGTTGTCAAACGCATCGACAAGAACTATGTTGTCGCCAAAACTTGTGGAATTTATCGTATGTCCAATGTGGAAAAGAATCTCTGCTCCAAGCACTTTGGCGCCATTTGTGTTCATGTCACATGTTCCAAAACAGCTGTCTGCAAGAACATAGGCAGGAATTCCAAACCTTTCCATTATCTTTGATGCAGTTTCCTGTATCTTCGGTAAAATTCCATCTGGTCCATTCAGTGCAACTGATACAGGTTTTCTTCTTTGGATCTCATCGAAGATCGTTTTTTCATCTATTACTATCAAACGCTATCTAGGATTATTTTTTTAATTTAAACCAAACGAACCCGCACAATATTTAATATCATACCATATCAAGACCAAGTGATGCCAATAGCGTTTGTCTTGCTTAACGCCGAACTAGGAAAAGAAAACGAATTGCTCGCCGAGGTAAAATCAATCGAGCACGTCAAGTACGTCTATGTTCTTTATGGCGCCTATGATCTTGTGGTTAAGATAGAGGCGCCAGACAACGAGACGCTCAAAAAGACCATATCCAGCCGTATAAGGCAACTCAAAAATGTGCGCTCTACGCTTACAATGACAGTAATAGAATGAAACAAAGTGTTCTGCACATCGGATTTGATGATACCGATTCAAGAAATGGCATGTGTACCACATTTCTTGCATACAAAATTGTCGAACATTTACGAAAGAAAAAAGTCAGGTTTCTTGACTATCCGTATCTGATAAGATTCAATCCAAATATTCCATGGAAGACTAGAGGAAACGGTGCCGTAGCATTAAAGATTCAAACCCAAAATCCCAACACAATCAAGAAAAGTGTAATTAATTACATCAAGAAATATTCTGCCGTACAAGAGGGAGCAAATCCCGGCCTTGTCTTTTATGAAAATAGCAAAACCCCAAAGGAATTTTCCGAGTTTGGCAGGCTGGCTTTGCGTGCTCTTGTAAACCGCGGCAAGGCAAAAAAGTTTGCAGCTCAAAACAAGATTGAGACATTTCATATGGGAAATGGCCAGGGACTGGTGGGTGCAATAGGTGCTATAGGATATGACTTTGCTGATCATACCTTTGAGCTCATTTCATACAGACACAAATCAAATTTTGGCAAGAAGAGGCTTATCTTCAAAGACAGTGTCAGGAAGATGCAAGATCTTACTTCCCCCAAGACATTTAACAGCTATGACGATACCAAGAAACGAGTGCTTATTGCACCACATGGGCCTGATCCCGTATTTTTTGGAGTCAGAGGGGAAGATGTCCAGTCAGTTGTTAGAGGCGCATCTCTTGTAAAATCTGCTGAAAAGTTTGCAGGCTATATGGTCTTTCGATCAAATCAAGGTACAGGTGACCATCTGCAAAATGAACTGGACCTTGGGGACCTAAGACCGTTCTCTTCTGGATATGTAGTTGGTCATGTATCAACAACACCTCAAACTGAGATTGGAGGCCATGTAATGTTTACAATTTCCAACTCCGGCAAAAAGGCAAACTGCGCTGTATACAAACCGACAGGTCTTGCTAATATTGCATCAAGCTTGATCAAAGGAGACTTGATAAAAATCGGTGGTGGAGTACGGAAAGCCTCAAAGAGATACGGCAGGACAATAAACGTTGAATTCATCGATGTCATAAAACTTGCAAAAAACGCCGTCCTTGTAAACCCCACATGTACAAAGTGCACAAAACGCATGAAATCAAAAGGCAGGGGGCAGGGATACAAATGTTCAAAATGCGGCCAAGTTTTGCATGCAAAAATATCTGAAGAGATTCCACGCAAGATAAAAGAACAACTATACCTTCCTATTCCATCAGCTCACAGGCACCTGACAAGGCCGTTGCAGAGAATTTCTAGATCCAACAAAAAGATAGAGTTTGATGACTCGGAGTGGTTTTATAGTTTGAAAAGATAGCGGGGAGTAGATTTGAACTACTGACTTGCGGGTTTCTCATCTGGATTGATTATGAGCCCGCCGGGATGACCTAGCCCAATAGTCTGGCTTCCCCACCCCGCTAAGTGAAAAGAAGTTTCGGGGTGATATATACGCTTTATCTAATTTTAGAAATAATTAATAAGATTTCAACGGTTCAAGACCTGTGGACAAAAAAACTAGAATTATAGCAATAGCTGCCGCAGTTGCTGCCTCGATAATTATCATCTCATCTCCATCCAATCCAATTGTAATCCCAAAACCAACTTCAAGTCCTACTGGCACAGATGCTGTACAAATTGTTGCAACAAACTTGCAAAAGCCATGGGCAATGAGTTTTGGAGACAATAAAATTTTCTTTACAGAAAAAGTGGGGAGAATAAGGGTAATTGACAACGGCACACTTGTAAATGACTCTGTAGCAGATCTGCATGTTGCAGACATTACAGACGCCGGACTGCTTGGAATAGCGCTGCACCCAGACTTTGAAAAAAATCATTTCATTTACGTCTATTATACATACAAGGATGGGGATAATCTATGGAACAAGGTATTGCGAATCACCGAGTCCAATGACAAAATAACTGACGCCAAAGTTATACTTGACAGAATACCTGGAGCAGAGTTTGACAACGGCGGGGTACTAAAGTTTGGGCCTGACAAAAAGCTCTACATCGGCACAGGTGATGCCACGGATCAAAACTCTACCCAAGACCTAAAATCTCTTGCAGGAAAGATCCTGCGCCTAAATGATGACGGCTCTATACCGCAAGATAACCCGTTTCCAAACTCTCCTGTCTATTCCTACGGCCACAGAAACCCTCAGGGGCTTGCGTGGGATGACAAGGGAAACCTGTATGAGACCGAGGAGGGGCCCACAAGAAACGATGAGATTAACCTAATCAAGCCGGGGCATAATTACGGCTGGCCCGCCCAAGAATGTTCTGGTTCGCAACAATATCAAGCAGCACTTGTGTGTTATAACCCAAGTATAGGTCCTGCCGGAATTGCATATTATCAAGCAGGCAAACTTGATATCAAAAACAGCCTCATCTTGGCCACACTGCTTGGGCACAGCCTTTACCAACTGCCCCTTGAAAATGGCACTATCCTTGGACAAAAAATCATATTGGATGGGGTTGGAAGAATCCGAGATGCCAGCGAGGGACCAGATGGATATCTGTACATTCTTACTTCGAACACAGACGGTAGGGGTTTTCCTGATAACAATGACGACAAACTTTTGAGGATTGTAAAATAAGTTGGCCGACTCACCCACTTCCAGATTTCATGAAAAAAGCAGAGAGGGAAGAATTGATGTGGTAAGATCCTTTGCACGCCTCTCAAAAGAAGATGTTGAGATTCTCAAAAGTAACGGTGGGATCTCATTTGCTGAGGCAGATCACATGGTAGAAAATGTGATTGGCACCTTCTCGTTTCCGCTTGGAATTGCGACCAATTTTGTGATAAATGGCAAAGAGTATCTAATCCCAATGGTAATTGAAGAATCGTCGGTAGTTGCTGCAGCATCAAAGGCAGCAAAGATAGCAAGAAAACACGGCGGATTTACAATGGAATCTGACGAATCATACAGCATAGGCCAGATTCAGGTAGTTGATGTAAATATCAAGTCTGCCATCCCCAAAGTGCTCAAGGCATCAAAAAGGATTCTCAAACTAGCCAACTCAAAAAGCAAGACGCTGTCCAAGATGAACAAGGGAGCAAAGAAGGTGACATGCAAAAAACTTGAGACAAAATCTGGAACCATGCTTGTAGTTGAACTGCTAATCGATGTCGGAGACGCAATGGGTGCAAATGTCACAAACACCATGTGTGAAGGAGTAGCTCCGTTAATAGAGGAGATCACCGGCGGCAGAACGGTTCTCAAAATTTTATCAAACTATTCTACAAAGAGGCTTGTGAGGGGAAGAGCCATCTTTGACAAAGAAGAGGTTGGAGGAAAACAAATTGTTGACAATATAATACATGCATACAATTTTGCCGCAAACGATCCCTACCGTGCGGTAACTCACAACAAGGGTGTTATGAACGGAATCATTGCGGTTGCGAACTCCATAGGACAGGATACTAGAGCAATAGAGGCAGCATCACATGCCTTTGCATCAAAAGATGGCAGATACACGTCTCTGACAAGATGGAAAAAAGACAAGAACGGAAATCTGGTGGGGGAAATTGAGGTGCCAATGCCAGTTGGAATTGTTGGCGGAATAATAAACGTCCATCCCATGATACGTGTGTGCTTGAAGATTCTTGGTGTCAAATCTGCAAAGGAGCTTGCATGTGTGATTGGAGCAGTAGGGTTGGCTCAAAACTTTAGCGCAATAAGGGCCCTTGCCTCAGAGGGAATACAGAGGGGGCACATGAGGCTACATGCAAAAAATATAGCAATAAGCGCAGGAGTGCCAAGAGACAAGATACATGAGGTGGCCTCAAAGATGATACAGGAAAACAACGTCTCAGTCACCCGAGCCAAAGAAATACTCAACTCCGGCGACTAGATATATATCCAAAAGGCTCGGTAGGGGCTACGTTGGCTAGAGTAAAATTTGCAGTACCAAAAGGCAGTATTGAAGAATCAACCTTCAAGATACTTGAAAAGTCTTGGACAAGAGTTGTCAGGCGAGAAAGAACATATCGTGTAATGCTTGATGATCCTGAAATCTCAGTTAAGATGCTTCGCCCGCAAGAGATTCCAAACTTGGTAAGCGACGGCTTGTATGATGTTGGAATAACGGGCAGAGATTGGGTTGCCGAAACAAAGTCTGACGTTGAGATTCTTCTTGACTTGGAATATGGAAGAATTAAACTTGTAATTGCAATTCCAGATTCTTACAACTTCAAGTCTCTTGATGAGATGATACTTGCTTATGCAAAGAAGAAAAAAATTCTGAGAATCTCTTCTGAGTATCTCACTACAGCATCCAAGTTCATAACTCAGTGTAAAAATTACAAGAAACTTTATGGCTCAAAACAGCCAATGATTGTAACTCCTTGGCTGAGACTTGGTTCTAACAAGAACGTACAGATCTTCCTTTCCTTTGGGGCAACTGAAGCAAAACCTCCAGAAGATGTCGATGCTATAATGGATGTGACCGAGACTGGAACGACTCTTACACAAAACCAACTAAAAATAGTTGATACTGTTATGGAATCTACTGCAGTCTTGATTGCAAACAAGGCATCGCTCAAGGACAAGATAAAACGAGAAAAGATCTACGACATTGTAACCATGCTGCATGGAGCAGTCGAGGGCAAAAAACACCTGCACCTGTTCCTAAATGTAAAGCAGGAAAACCTCAACAAGTTGCTCAAAGAGCTGCCCTCACTTAAGCGTCCAACTATAAGCCCGCTAAGCGAGAAAGGGTGGTACGGCATTAACACTGTGATTCCAAAGTCGGAATTCCACAAACTAATTCCACAGCTAAGAAAGATAGCTCAAGGCTTGGTTGTGCACGAGCCAAAGCAGATTCTTGCACTTGAGGAGATAAAGCGTGACGAGGAAAGTTGATGCGAATCATAGATGTCAAAAATACAGATTCTGTACTAGAGTCTCTGAGGTCTAGGCCTGATGGCAAGCTTAGGAAAAAAGTAGCCTCTATCATATCTGACGTACAAAAACGAAAGGACAAGGCACTGCGGGAATATGAGCGTAGGTTCAGCCGCGCAAACCCAAAATCATTTAAGGTTACCTCAAACGAGATAAAAAATTCCTATGCTTATGTATCAAAGGACCAGATTGAAGCAATAAAGATCGCAAAGAGAAGGCTAGAAAAATCTGAAAGTCTAATAAAGAGCCAACTCAAAAGCGTTTTTCTTAAAACTGATGGGACAAGGATAGAAAAGACATTCTTACCTCTTGACAGTGTTGCATGCTATATACCAGGCGGTAAGGCCCGCTACCCAAGTACTGTTGTAATGTCGGTCGTACCCGCAAGGGTGGCTGGAGTAAAAAGAATTGTTGCAGTATCTCCTGCAGATGAAGAAGGGGTGATTGATCCCCTCACCCTAGTTGCAGCTGATATCTGTGGTGTAGACGAGTTTTACAAAATAGGTGGAGCTCAGGCAATAGCCGCACTTGCATATGGCACTCAGTCAATCCCAAAGGTGGATAAGATAGTTGGCCCAGGAGGCATGTTTGTAACACTGGCAAAGTCAATTCTTAGCGATGTGGTTTCAATTGATATGATTGCAGGTCCCACAGAGCTTGCAATCGTTGCCGACTCGTCAGCAGATCCTGCTCTTGTAGCAGTAGACCTGATATCGCAGGCAGAGCACAGCTCAGATACCACATGTTGCCTGATAACAAACTCCAGGTCTCTAAAGGATGAGGTAATAAAATCACTCAAAGAAAGAATCAACCTAATATCGCGCTCTGATATAGTCAAGGCAAGCTTCAAAAATAATGGCTTTATTGCCATCTGCAAGACCGAATCCCAAATGATAGACCTTGCAAACAAACTTGCCCCCGAGCACCTCCAGGTCATGACCCGAAATCCTCAGAAGGTGGCAAGAAAGATAAGATCTGCAGGCCTAGTGCTTGTGGGACAAGACACTCCTTCGTCGGCAAGCGACTACCTCTTGGGCTCAAACCACGTATTGCCTACAGGTGGATTTGGAAAGACAAGAGGCTCGCTTGGCGTGCTTGATTACATGAAGCTACAGACTAGGGTAGAGTCATCCAAAGCGTCGCTTGAGAAGATCTCAAAATACATGAAGGCATTCACTGACGCAGAGGGACTGCCAAATCACTATGAAGCAGTGTGGAGTAGGACATGAAAAAAAATTGGTTTGAAAAAAAGATAGAAAACATATCCAAGCTTAGCGGATACAAAAAACCAGACAAATACTCAAATGCAATCAAGCTTGACTCTAATGAAAACTACGCAGTTGACATTTCTTTCTTCCAAGATCTCATAAACCAAACAAAAGAAAAGATGGACGTACGGGAATATCCACTTGGAGGCACGGAGAGGCTTGTTGCATCGCTTGCCGATTACATAAAAATGCCAAAGGAGATGATAGGTGTAGGCAATGGCTCTGACCAAATAATTGATCTCATGCTTGGAAATCTTGCCTCGAAGGAAACAAGAATTCTTACATCAGAGCCGACTTTTGGCTTTTTTGAGGAAAGGTGCAAACTGTATGCCATACCAACAAAAAAAATCCAGTTTGACGGCCAGATGAGTCTGCGCTTGGAGGATTTTGTTGCCAACTCAAAGAAGGCAGACATACTTTATCTAGACTCTCCAAACAATCCAACCGGATTCCAATTTCCAAGAAAGCAGCTTGAAAAACTAGTCCAGTCATTTGACGGCCCCGTAATCATAGATGAGGCCTATGTAGAATTTGCAGATTACAGCATAGTTGATGCAACAAAAAAGATGAACAACTTGATAGTGTTACGAACGCTTTCCAAGTCATTTGGACTTGCAGGGCTTAGGATTGGCTACTTTGTAGCAAACAAGAAAACGATAGATGCCTTCTCTAGGGTCATCCAATATCCTTATCCATTAAACACTGTTGCAATAGAGGCAGGAATTCTCGCATTGAAGAGATCCAAATACTTTGAAAACGTTGCAAACCTTGTAAAAAAGGAACGCAGCCGCATAATTGAGAAGCTAAGAGAGATGAATGTTTTTAGAGTATTTGACTCCAAGGCAAACTTTGTCCTGTTTTCGGCAGATGGTGCAAGCAAGAGGATACACAAGGCACTCATAGAACAGGGAATTGTGATAAAAAATCTTGGAAAAGTTGGCAAGTATGAGGGATGCCTGAGAGTTACCGTTGGCACCCAAGAAATGAATTCTAGGTTTCTAACTGCAATACGTGATCTGCTGAATTGACCTTAAAAAAAATGAATGAAGGCATCTACATAGATGCACAAAAGACGGCAAGAATCAAAAAACTCGATTCTATAATATTTGATTGCGACGGTGTACTGATCAACGTCTCAAATTCATACGATCTTGCAATAAAAAAAACTGTGGATTTTGTCACAACCAACTTTGCCTCAGTGAAGATACCGCAGGTTACAACAGAAATGATAGACATCTTCAAAAGGACAGGTGGATTCAACGATGAAGTTGATGTGACCTATGCCTTGATACTTGCAGCAGTGACATCGCAGAAAACAGGACACGGTTTTTCCAATGTGGTGTCTGAGCTTGCAACAAATGCAGACTCGACAGGAATAAGATCGGTTGAAAGGTATCTTGACATGACAAAGATGGATCTGGCTGAAATAAAAAAGAAGCTTACCTATCCAGCAAAAAGATTTGAGAGTCCACTCTCGTCAGTATTTGACGAGATATTTTACGGAACAGACCTGTACACTAAACTATATGGAAGAAATCCAAAATTTTTCAATGGACAAGGACTCATCGAAAACGATATCGTGCTTGTAACAAAAAATCTATTAGATGAGCTACACCAAAGGTTTGACAAAAAAATTGCAATTGTTACAGGAAGAGGAGAAGTCTCAGCAAGCCACTCACTTAAGAAACTGTTTGACGAGTTTGATTTGAAAAACTCGTGGTTTCTTGAAGACAAGCCACGTGAAATGGCAAAACCAAACCCTCTGCCGCTCATATCATCAATTAAGGGAATGGGGGCATCCCACACAGCCTTTGTAGGAGATTCCACGGAAGACTATATCATGGCACGCAAGGCAGACGAGTCTGGAATCCCAACTCTGTTTTGTGGTATATATGGTACAAGCAAAGACCCGCAGGCCAAGAAGGACTTTTTTGAACAAAAGGGCGCTGACATGATACTCGAATCAATAAGCCTGCTTCCGAAGACATTAAATCTAGTTAGGGCATAAGGCACTTCTCTCTAAAGGGGATTTCATGAAATCTAGGACAGGACACATTATTAGAAAAACCAAGGAGACGGAGGTATCCATATCCATTAACGTGGATGGTAGTGGAAAGATCTCTGCAAAGACAGGTCTTCCATTCCTTGATCACTTGGTTTCCTCCTTTGCAAAACACGCAATGTTTGATCTCAAACTTGTCGCATCATCAAAAGATGGAATAGACCACCACCTAGTTGAAGATACAGCAATCGCACTAGGCAGTGCCATAGATGAATCTCTTGGAAACAGAACAGGAATCACCCGCTTTGGCTATGCATCAGTACCTATGGATGAAGCATTGGCAGATGCCTCACTTGATCTTGTAAAAAGACAATATCACAGGATTGAATTATCAATAATTCGCGACAAAATCGAAGAGATATCAAAAGAGGATCTCGAGCACTTTTTCAGATCTCTTGCCCAGAGCCTAAACATGTGCGTTCACATATCAGTCAAATATGGAGAAAACGATCACCACAAAATCGAGGCAGCACTCAAGGCCTTGGCGGTAGCACTGCGAAGTGCAGCAAGCCAAGACAAAAGACAAAAAGGTCCTCCAAGCACAAAAGGTGTCATGTAAATGGTTAAGGTGGCAATCTTTGATTATGGTGCAGGCAACATATTCAGTCTCAAGTCATCTCTTGAAAAAAATGGGGCGGAGGTTAACGTAATAACCGATTTAGACAAAATGAACGGTTATTCCGGCCTGTTGCTTCCTGGTGTTGGAAACTTTGATCCTGCAATCAAAAGCCTCAGTACCTCAAAGGTAGCATTTGAGGATCTTGCAAAAAAGCAGGTTCCAGTTCTTGGCATATGTCTTGGAATGGAGATGTTCTTTGAAAAAAGCGAGGAGGGCAAGATGCCTGGGCTTGGAGTTCTGGAGGGAGAGGTTATCATACTTCCAAACAAGTTCAAAATCCCACATATGGGATGGAATGATTTGCAGGTAAAGAAACCAAGTGTGCTGCTGGATGGAGTAAAGGAAGGCTCTTGGGTCTACTTTGTCCACTCGTATAGGATCAAACCAAAAAACGAAGATATTGTAAAAGCTGATTCTGACTATGGCATCAGCGTTCCAGCGGTGATAGAGAGTGGAACACTATTTGGTACACAGTTTCATCCCGAAAAGTCTGGCAAAGTAGGCGCTCAAATGATCAAAAACTTTTTGCGGGCGTGCAAAAAGTGAAAGTCATTCCGGCAATAGATATCATGGAAGGCAAAGTGGTGCGTTTGGTAAAAGGCGATCCAAAGAACAAAACTGTCTACAGCAGCAACCCGATAGAGACTGCCAAGAGGTGGGAGGGTGCAGGAGCAGACATGTTACATGTTGTTGACCTTGATGCAACGCTTGGCCTTGGCTCTAATTTACAAACAATAAAGAAGGTAGTGCAAGAGATCTCGATACCAGTGGAGGTTGCAGGAGGTCTAAGGTCAGAAAATACCGTAGAAGACGTACTGGATTTTGCACCAAAGGTGGTGCTGGGCACATTGGCATTCAAAAATAAAGACTTGGTACAGAAACTATCAAAAAAGTATGGCAGCAAGAGGATTGTGATATCAGCTGACCAATTAGATGGAAAAATAGTAGTAAGTGGTTGGAAAGAAAACACTGGATTAAACCTCATAGCTGGAGTTGAAGAATTTGTGAATTTGGGGTTCTCGGAATTTCTTATCACTAGTGTAGACCGTGACGGTACTCTTAGTGGACCTGACCTTGATTCCCTAAAGAAGGCATGCAACGTAAGGGGTGCAAAAATCATAGCAAGTGGAGGAATTTCTAAACTACATGATACAATAGCTGTAAAACAAGTTGGTGCTGCAGGCGTGATACTGGGCAAGGCACTCTATGATGAAAAGCTAACAATTGAGGAGGTCAAGGCCATAGCATGACCCTGACCAAGCGCGTCATACCGTGTCTTGACGTAGATAACGGCAGGGTTGTGAAAGGAATGCATTTCAAGTCAATAAAGGATGCAGGTGATCCAGTGTTGCTGGCAGAAAAGTATAGCAATGAAGGAGCAGACGAACTAATCTTTCTTGACATTACCGCATCAGAGCAACAGCGAGAGACCATCAAGAGTCTTGTCAAAAAGGTAGCACAGGTAATAGATATACCATTTACAGTTGGAGGTGGGGTAAAGACACTGCAAGATGCAAGGGATATCCTGCTTAGTGGTGCTGATAAAGTGGCCATCAACACAGGTGCCGTAAAGAACCCTGATGTAATCACCAAGCTAATGGAAATTTTTGGTAAGCAGTGCATTGTAGTTGCAATGGATGTAAGACGCAACTACGACATCAAGGAAGGAAAACACATCTTTACTTTGGATTCTAAAAAATTCTGGTTTGAGGTCTACATTTATGGTGGAAAAACACCTACAGGCCTTGATGCTATAGAGTGGGCAAAAGAGGTAGAAAGACGCGGCGCAGGCGAGATTCTGCTGACAAGCATAGACATGGATGGTACAAAGGAAGGATACGACATCCAGCTCACAAAGGAGATAGTCAATTCGGTAAACATTCCTGTTATTGCATCAGGGGGGGCAGGAAAACCAAAGCACATGCTTGACGTATTTCTACAAACCAATGTAGATGCTGCACTTGCAGCCTCGATATTTCACTACAAGACACATTCTGTAGACAGGGTAAAAGAATACCTTAAAGAAAACGGCGTTCCTGTAAGAATATAGGAAACGAGGATGAAATGAGATGAGGATGAAAGTTTCAGACATTGACTTTGCAAAGGGAGAGGGTCTTGTTCCAGTCATAGTTCAAGATGCCAATACAAAGGAGGTGCTAACCCTGGCCTATGCAAACAAAGAGTCGCTTGAGCTAACTCAAAAGACAGGCAACTCTTGGTTTTGGAGCAGATCTAGAAACAAGCTGTGGATGAAAGGCGAAGAGTCAGGCAACGTACAAAAAGTAAAAGAAATCTTAGTTGACTGTGATTCTGACGCAATAATATATCTAGTTGAACCGTCAGGTCCTGCCTGTCATACGGGAGACCGGGTCTGTTTCCATAATCAACTTGACAAATAATCTAACAGGGGGGTGGGACTGGTTTCAGATCTTCGCCTGCTTGCGCACCTGCTACCCATTCATTTACGACTTGAAAATGTAAGGGTTTGTAGGACGTTCCTTGGAAAACTATTGTCCAATTTCCTACCAGATCCTGCGCTGTACAAAGTTTTTCTGATCTTAAAGTGACTGGTTTGAAAAAGTAATTAAAATCTGACTTCATCGTTCCGTTAAACGGTACATGTGAGAAGACTCCGCCTTTGGGATCATATATCAACATTGTACCTACATCGGTCGGTTTTAAACCCGTGACTACCATGAAGATATTGTCACCAAGCCTGTATGTTGAATTAGTAATGGCAAATGGTCCAGAGGTGACCCACCGTGCAGTGCCGCCTCCTGTAGTTCCATACTGATTGTAATAATAGATAGCAGTAGCAGAAACAGCTACTATTACAACCACGGCGATTATTGCACTGATTGCGTTTTTCTTTTTTCTACCCGCGGGCTTTTTCAATTTTCGTTTAACGATCCTCTTGCATCATTAATATCTCTTCTAATTGTAAAAAATTCATAAAATATTCAGATCACCATAATTTTCAACACTGCAAACCAATTTTGTAGTGAACTTTTTGTGTTAATCCGTGAATTTATATTAATTTTCACTGAATTCAGCAGCCATTAAAATTAAGTATCACTTAAATTAATATTAGGATTTTTTATCTATTATTTTACAAAGTCAGAATTATCTTGGCTAAGATAAAATCACTGCAGTGTAGGGAATGTAAGAAAGAGTATACTCCTACATTTAGGTACATCTGTGAAGAATGTTTTGGCCCTCTTGATGTACAGTATGACTTTCCTCAAGTAAACAAGAATACCTTTGCAAATCGTGAACACACTTACTGGCGATATCACGAACTGTTGCCAATTGAATCAAAATCAAATATAGTAAGCATTGGTGCTGGACTTACTCCACTCATTAAAGCAGACAAACTTGGAGAAAAACTCGGCCTGAATAATTTGTATATAAAAAATGATTCTGTAAACCCTACTTTTTCATTCAAAGATAGACCTGCTGGAGTTGCAATCTCAAAAGCAAAAGAGTTTGGTCTTTCTGCTGTTGGCTGCGCGTCCACTGGAAATCTTGCGTCAGCTACTGCGGCTCATGCTGCAAAAGGGGGATTTCCGTGCTATATCTTTGCACCAAGCGACATTGAACACGCAAAAATTACACAAGCTCTTTCCTACGGCGCCAATTTCATAGCAGTTGATGGAACATATGACGATGCGAATAGAATTGCAGCTCAAATAGGAGATAGTAAAGGAATAGGGATAGTTAACATAAACATGCGTTCTTACTATGTTGAGGGATCAAAAACACTTGCCTTTGAGGTTGCAGAGCAGCTTGACTGGAAAGTGCCTGATCAGTTAATTGTACCAGTAGGGAGCGGTGCAATGCTAAATGCAATCTGCAAGGGATTTGAGGAACTTGAAAGATTATCTCTAGTGAATAACGTTTCCAACATGCACATGATTGCAGCACAGCCTCATGGATGTGCACCAGTAGTAGAGGCATTTAAGAAAAACAAGACGGAGGTCACACCAGTAGAAAACCCAGATACAATTGCAAAGAGCCTTGCTATTGGAGACCCAGGTGATGGACAATACGTCCTAAAACGATTAAAACAATACAACGGCTATGCTGAAGAATCGTCAAACCGTGAGATTCTGGATGCCATACTACTGCTTGCAAGAACTGAGGGCATCTTTACAGAACCTGCCGGAGGTGTGTCTGTTGCAGTGCTCAAAAAGATGGTGGAAGCAGGAAAGGTTGACAAAAATGATTCTGTTATATGCTATGTGACAGGAAATGGCCTGAAGACCACCGAAGTAATGATGGAAGTACTGCCCAAGCCACAGACCATGCAGGCAGACGTAGCCAAGATTGCAGCGCTGGTGAGATAGATATGGCCAGCATCAAATTCACAATACCTTCGGTATTAAACAAGGGTGGGGGAGAGAAAAAGGTCGATATCTCAGCCATTACTCTAAGCGAAGCATTTGCCAAGATCTCAGAACAACTAGGTGATGAATTCAAACGTCGAGTTCTAAATCCTGATGGCACTCCACGTTCTCTTATCAACATATACGTGAACGGCAAAAACATGCGCTTCTCAGGAGGGATGGAAACTGCTCTAAAGGACGGTGACGAAATTTACATACTTCCTGCAGTAGCAGGAGGTTCTGAACTTTCTAGTAAAGAACTTGAACGATATTCCAGACAAGTCATGTTGGAGGAAATAGGATATGAAGGACAACTGAAGCTTAGAAGCAAGAAAGCATGTGTTGTAGGAGTAGGGGGGCTTGGCAACCCTATAGTAAGTAGACTGGTTGCTATGGGTATTGGCAAAATAAGAATAGTAGACAGAGATGTTGTAGAATTGTCTAACCTGCATAGGCAGACCATGTTTGATGAATCAGATATTGGACAGGTAAAAGTGGAGGCGGCTGCAAAGAAGTTAAAAAAAATGAATTCTGATGTGGTAATTGAAGCTCTTCCTGTATCAGTAAACGATTACACAGCTTTGGATATAGTGGAAGGATGTGATGTAGTAATAGACGCTCTTGATAGTGTAAACGCAAGATATTCACTCAACAAGGCTTGCGTGAGAAAAAATATTCCATTTATTACGGGAGCGGCAGTTGGAGTCTCAGGACAAGTATTTACTATTTTGCCAAACACTACTGCTTGTTATCACTGTGTCTTTCCCTCTCTTGATGAAAACTCAATGCCAACATGTAGTACAGAAGGCGTCCATCCGTCAATTCTTTCAATTGTGGGTGGAATCGAAGTTGCAGAAGCTGTTAAAATATTGATTGGGCGACAACCAACTTTGACAAACAAATTGCTTTACATTGATTTAGACAACTTGGATTTTAGTACCGCTGAGTTCAAGAAAGTTGATGAGTGCTCTATCTGTGGAAAAGGCAAGAAAGAGGAATTGCCAAAACAAGAATTGATAATTGAAGAGCTCTGTGGTCGCAACAGAGGAAAACGAACTTTTTCGATTACTCCTACAAAAATGTTTGAAATTGATGTGCCAAAAATTACAAATGCGGCATCTACAAAGGGATTCAAGGTTCAAAACCAAGGTGAACTTGGTCTTTCCATGTCTACAAATGACATCTTTGTCAGCTTCCTAAAGAGAGGCTCGGCAGTTATTGTGGGAGAAAAAGATGAAGATTCTGCAATTGCGCTGTACAAGACACTAGTGAATGCATAAAAATATCTTACAGGGTCCTAATTGCCAACATTAGTTTTGTGAAAGGATCTTCCATCGAATCCAAAACTTTTTTCGCTTTTGCTCTGTTTGCCGGTCCGTCGCTGAGCATTTTCTTGGCTACTTGAAGTATATTTTTCGGATTTCTTTCCCGCTTTACAAGACCAATCTTTACTAGATATTTTTCAACATGGTTGGGCACTGCATCATAAGAAATGGTTGGGATGCCCATCAAGGCAGCTTCTGCAGTCATAGTACCGCCTGAACCTATGAAAAGGTCAGTAACAGAAAGTAGAGCCTTGCCGTCTACAACCTTGCTTATGATCCTCACCTCATTTCCAAATTCCTTTTTTATCCTATTTATCTGAGGTTTGTATCTTCCTAGTACTAGAACATTGTATTTTTCTTTTTCCTTACTAAACTCTGAAATTATGTCGTTGCTGATGCTGGCTTTTCCAAGGGCATAGGCTGCGGCTGACTCTTCAGGTCGTATGACGATGGTCTTTTTTTGTTTATCAACCTTGAGAGATTTTCCCTCTGACCTGCCTTTTACTATGATCGCAGCATCAATTGCCTTGTACTGAATTATGTTATTTTTTGAAATCCCGTATTTCACAAAATCCTCTTTTGGTATTATCCATGGGATCAAGAGTTTTTGTGCAAATGGTAGGGCGAGTCTCATTACAGCTTCTGCATGAGGAGAATCTGAAAAAACCACATGGTTGATGCCGAGACCAAATGCAACCCGAGAGGCTTCAGGAGAGCAGAAGCTGATGACTAGGTCAGGAGAGAATTTTGATATGATATCAGTCAAGCGATCAATTCTTTGCGTGCTTGCTCGGAGCTTCTCTTCCCTTCCAGAGCCTCCATGTCGTCCTACTAGTAGAAGATTGACATGTTTTAGCTTGGCAAGGTCTACAACTTGGCCGTAATTCCTTGAAGTACATAATATTTTGTGATTTTTACCAAGTTTTTGTATCATTGGACCAAAAAATAGCAACTGTTTCGGTGTAAGTATGTCAAACCAAATTTTCAAACATTCTGAATAGAATTTGAGGGTGGAAAAAGTTTTTCTTATGACTATCTTACTGCAAGAAAATCTTATCTTTTGACCCCTGTATCAGTGCTGGGCAAAGTTTTTCTTAGCCTGCACTCATAGTTCGCATGATTTGGTAGCCACAAAAGTTGTTGTTTACGGACTCAGCACTGAAGGATACTCAATTGCGTGCCAAATGGCAATAAAGGGTGCAGACGTCTTCATTGTGGATGAATCAGCACACATGGCAATTTCTCTCAAATCAGAGATAGCTAAGACATATCCAAATGTTACATCGTTAAAGGAGGACGAGCCGTTGCTTGGCGTGGAACCAATTGATGTGGCAATATCTCATGCTGAGTATCTTTTCTTTGCACCACGAATCAGAAAAACTGGTCAGGAAGCAAAGATGGAAATCCACTCAAAATTCAAAGATGCCACCTCTCCACTAAAAAAAGGAGGTTCCGTCATATACAATCTTCCTACCGGTATAGGCGGCAACAATGAAACCATATCGCTTCTCGAACACATCACAGGGCTTGAGATGGGAAAAGGAATATCATATTTTTATTATCCGCTCTCAAAGGGATACGCTCCGGAAATTGTCGGTTCCTTTAATGGTAAATCCGATGATAAACTTGGCAAACTGTTGGAAACAGAAAAAAAGACAAAAAAGTTTGTTTCCATGTCTTCTGCCGAGATTATTCACGCAATCAAAGTCTTGACACAATTTTCTAGCTTGTCAAGCATTCTTGAGGTTTGCAAGTTTGCACAAGATCCAGCTACAAGAAACGATCTTGTGTTCACTGATTACAAGGATCTATTTTTAGATGACATGACAAACGGATTGTATGATCTAAGGTCTCTTGGTACCTCAGTTGAGGGAGCCGGTACAATGATGTATCTAGTTAACGGAAGTATAAAGGGAATTGAAGGATATGTCAAGAGACTCATAGATGAGATAAGGTCTACTTTAAAAAAGAATGAGCTCAAGGCCAGCAGAACTAAGGTAGTTTTGGTTTGGACGCAAGATTCTTACGAGATGAGGGGAGACAAAGTTGACATGCTAAATTCTCTTGTTACTAAACTGCGTGATTATATAGGAGACGTAGAAGTGCAACAGGGTCCGGGTATTGATCTTTTCCATAGTGATAAAACCACTATCATAGTGGCATGTTCAAAAACTGATTATGACAAGGTTGCAAAAAACGGCAAAGACTCAGATGTAATAATAATAAAAACTAACCCTCTATGTGAGATATTGTAATAAGGGTATAAAGTGAAAGGATATGATGGACATGTCAGGCAATGAAAATGAAGTTGAGGATAATGAGAAAACCGTACAGGAAACAGAATTGAACGAAGAAATTACAGAACAGCAGGAAACAGAAAATATCAAAGAATTAAAAATAAAATTAGAAAAAGAAAAAGAAAAGACAGCAGCACAAGAAAAAAAAATTCAATACCTGCTTGCCGATTTTGAAAATCTGAAGAAAAGGACAGAATTGGATGTCCAGACCAAAGTAGATTCCATTGCTGATAATATGATTTTGAAATTCTTGTCAATTTATGACGATTTTGTTCGGGCCAAGGACGTGTTATCCAAACAAAATGTAAATACTGACGGACTTGATGCCATTTTAAAGAACATGAATTCCTTCTTGTCTGAATATGGAGTAAAACCCATTGAAGCATTAGGCGAAGTTTTTGATCCTAGACTGCATGAAGCAATTTCGATAAAAAATGATCCCGCGCTTGATGATAATACGATTACGGCAGAACTGCGCAAGGGATATATTTTGAAAGACAGGATTATTAGACCTAGTCTAGTAGAAATATCTAAAAAACGTATCAAAGAGATGAATTAACATGGCTAAAATTATCGGCATCGATTTGGGAACTAGTAACTCTGCTGCTGCAGTTATGATGGGCGGAAAACCCACCCTGATTCCAGCTGCTGAGGGAACAACTATCGGAGGTAAGGCCTTTCCATCCGTGGTAGCATTTACCAAAGACGGCCAACTCATAGTGGGTGAACCGGCAAGGAGGCAGGCGGTAACAAATCCAGAAGGAACTGTGGTAGCAGCAAAAAGGAAGATGGGAACAGATCATGCATTTAAGATACATGACAAAGAATACCGACCGCAACAAATCTCTGCCTTCATCCTACAAAAAATAAAGAAAGATGCAGAAGCATTCATTGGAGAAAAGATTGACAAGGCTGTGATAACTGTTCCAGCTTACTTTAATGATAATCAGAGACAGGCCACCAAAGATGCAGGACAAATAGCAGGGCTAGAGGTTGTTAGAATAATCAACGAACCTACAGCTGCAGCACTTGCCTTTGGGCTTGATAAATCAAAACAAGACATGAAAATAATGGTCTTTGATTTGGGAGGAGGTACTCTTGATGTAACAATTATGGAAATGGGCGGTGGTGTCTTTGAGGTAATGAGCACTTCAGGAGATACACAGCTGGGCGGAACCGACATGGACAAAGTTCTCATTGATTATATTGTTGATAATTTTAGAAAATCATCTGGAATAGATCTCAGCAAGGATAACGCAGCCATGGTCAGAGTACGAGAAGCAGCTGAAAAAGCAAAGATAGAACTTTCCTCCGTATTTGAGACAGACGTTAATCTCCCTTTCATATCCTATGACCCCTCGTCTGGCCCAAAAAATCTGGAACTAAAAATAACAAGAGCAAAGTTTGAAGAGCTCATAAACCCAATTGTTGAAAGATGCAGGCCTTCTATGACAAAGGCGCTGGAAGATGCAAAATTATCTCCAGGAGATGTAAGTAAGATTATACTGGTAGGAGGACCTACGAGAATTCCTCAAATCCGAAAATTTGTTGCAAATGTGATGGGTAAAGAGCCAGAGGCCGGTGTGGATCCGATGGAAGCAGTTGCATTAGGTGCTGCCATACAAGCAGGAATCATAGCAGGCGAGGTAACAAGCGATATTGTCCTCTTAGATGTTACTCCGTTGACTCTGGGAGTAGAGGTCCTTGGAGGATTACGTGAGCCCATTATCGACAGAAATACTACCATACCAACATCCAAAAGCAAAACCTTCACCACTGCAGCAGACAACCAAACTGCTGTAACTATCCATATAGTACAAGGTGAAAGGCCTATGGCATCTGATAATGTCTCGCTTGGAAGTTTCAACCTTTCTGGCATTCCCCCTGCGCCAAGGGGAATACCGCAGATTGAAGTCAAATTTGATATCGACGCAAACGGGATTCTCAATGTCACAGCAAAAGATCTTGCAACTCAAAAAGAAGCCAAGATTACAATTACTGCAAGCACAAAACTCTCAAAAGACGACATTGAAAAAATGAAAAAGGATGCTGAAACCTTTGCCGAACAAGACAAGAAGAAGAAAGAAGAGGTAGAGGTAAAAAATGAGGCAGAGCAGTACCTCTATACCACTGAAAAACTGATAAATCAAGATCTAAAAGACAAGATATCGCAAGATCAGGGAATAAAAGTAAGTAATGCCATAAAGGAACTAAAAGATGTTCTTGACAAGGGACCTGCTGAGATTAAACCAAAACTTGATGCACTAAAGAAAATAGTAAATGACGTTAGTACTGAACTTTACAAAAATGTAACCCCGCCTCCAGGGGCTGGCGCACAAGGAGCTGCAGGAACGGGCGCACAAGAATCTGCAGGATCCTCAGGCCCGGCTACTGGAGGTGCTACAATCTGATGTTATATTTGAGAACAAGTAACATTGTACAATCATGAGTACTAAACGCGATTATTATGAGGTCTTGGGCCTTGAGAAAAATGCATCTCAAGATGAAATAAAGTCTCAGTACAGGAAACTTGCTCTCAAATTTCATCCAGACAGGAATAAATCTCCCGATGCGGCAGAGCACTTTAAGGAAATATCTGAGGCTTATGCGGTATTGTCTGATGTTGAAAAACGCAAGATTTACGATACGTACGGTCACGCAGGCGTAGACGGCAAGTACAGCACTGAAGACATATTCCAGGGCTCAAGAGTGAATTTTGAAGACATTTTTGGGTCTGGATTTGATTCAATTTTTGAAAATCTCTTTGGTGGCAGGGGTGGAGGAGGTTTCAGGTTTGGTGGATTTGATTTTGGATTTGGGAGGGAAAGGGGAGCAGATCTGGTATATAATGCAGAGCTAACACTTGAGGATGTTCTGAAGGGAAAACAAGAAGAGGTTGAGCTACCAAGCGAGAATCCCTGTGGCGACTGCAAAGGAACTGGAGCTACGCCGGGAACATCAATGAGAACATGCTCTGTTTGCAACGGTCACGGCCAAATAAGAACATCTCGCAGTAGCGGCTTTTCCACCTTTGTCACAGTTCAACCGTGCAATACATGCAGAGGACAAGGCAAGATAATTGAAAGGCCCTGTTCCAAATGCAAAGGATCTGGAAAACAGAAGGGAACGAGACGTTTTTCATTTGAACTTCCTCCAGGTATTGAAAATGGTGAATATCGAATAAAAGGAGAAGGGGAACAGATATCAAATGGAATAAGCGGTGATCTCATAGTTAGAGTCAAGGTCAAACCTCACCCCAAATTCAAGCGAGATGGGGCAGACATATTTTACGATGAAAACATATCAATGATTGATGCCACATTAGGAAAGAAAATAATTGTACCAACACTGGAAGGAACTGAGAAAATTGATGTTGAACCGGGCAGCCAGCCAAATACAATAATAAAACTAAAAGGGAAAGGCTTGCCGCATCAAGGATCTCGCAGCAAGGGAGATGAATATATCAGACTTGTTGTGGACATTCCAAAAAAATTAGACAAACATCAACGCAAATTGCTTGAAGAACTTCGGGATAGTTTGAATAAAGAGGAATAAATCTTGAAAATTGCACTAGATGTTGACGGTGTTCTTGCCGATGTTATCCATGCCTGGTTGTTATACAATAACAAAATTAGGACAACGCCCATATTAAAGTCGGATATATCAGAATGGGATTTTTGGAAGAGATATAACATAAACAAGTTTGATTTCTACAAAGAACTATCCATGTGCTGGAAATCTTGGAAAGATATTCCTCCAACTGAAACTGACCTCTCTTATGCATCTGAAGAACTATCAAAGATGGGCACCGTGGATATAGTTACTGCACGAGAAGATTCTACACATGGCGACGTAAGGAACTGGCTCAAAATGCATGGCGTGGTCTTTAAAAATTATGTAGGAGTATCAGAGGGAACAGAAAAGGCAAAACTTGACTATGATGTCTTTATAGACGACTCTCCTTTAAACGCAAAAAGCATCCTGGCAAGAAAAAAGTCAATAATACTTTACAGTCAGCCCTGGAATCTTGATTTTCCTGACCCTCGGGCAATAAGAATACATGAACTAAAGAATGCAACAAGTATCATTGACAAGATCAATTGTAACTAGTCTTACCTGAATTTTCAACAAAACAATAAAAATTCTTTAATCAATAGGAGGTTAGCCAAATTTGTGTTTATACGAGGGATGGGCATAATTTCACACAAAAATAATGTTAGTTTCCCAGCATGTATCTTACACATCTTGGATGCTTGCTGCCTCTGACACAGTTATAGTACACCGCTATCTGGTACACAAAGACACACGAC